>Ga0099823_1000875_pt1 | contig 22651 bp, 24 predicted proteins | sample CowpearedBW_FD_76831 | JGI IMG/M metagenome (GOLD analysis project Ga0099823, IMG submission 76831) | Root nodule microbial communities of legume samples collected from California, USA - Cow pea red BW | ecosystem: Host-associated > Plants > Roots > Nodule | place: USA: California | collected...
TCGCCATTTGCCGGCGACGAGACCGGTGCCAGGTTGTCCGACGGAGAGCGCGCCGGCGGTGTCGCGGCCCATCTCGGCAAGAAGACCGATGACATCGGCCGGCGACTTGCCGAGCATATGACCTACGGTCCCGAGAGTTGCGTTCTCCGGCAGCAGATTTGCCGCCCATGGCAGAATTGTCGAGGCATGGTGCGACGCCCGCGAGAGCGGCATGGTGAGCGACACAGGGAAGGCGCCGGTCAGCCCGCGCCAGGATTCGGCATAGTTGAAGCCTGACGCTTCGTCGGCGGCCGTGATCCAGCCGACCTCTCGCGTCTCAAAGTAGACTGGAAGACGGTCCATGAGGCTCCTCCTCGTCGCTGTCGGGAATGTCCGGTGTCTCGGAAGTGTTCGCGCGGCGGGCTTGGGCATCCTTGAGAGCATCCTCCATGCGCAGCCCGAGCACGTTTGCCACGTGCAGGCTGCGCCCGAGCTGACAGGTGCTTTTTCCGGCCTCAAGGTCGACGATGAAGCGCTTTCCTGTCCCGCTCACCATGGCCAGCTCGTCCTGCCGCAGGCCCTGGCGTTTGCGTTCTTCCTGGATGAGGCGACCGAATGCTGCAGCAAACTCGGCCGCTTGGCGCGCGACGCCGGTCTCGCCACGAGCCTCGTTTCCGCCCGAGGGGGGAGTGCCCTTTGCAGGTATGTTCATAGCTCTCTCGCCAAAAGTTACCGATCGGGAACTTTATGGGTTCAAACAGCAAATGTCCAGAGAAATATTACCGATCGGGAACTTTCCATCAACTCGAGGGAAACGGCATAAAGTTACCGCACGGGAATATTTCCCTCAAAGTGAGGCTGAGCGGTCCGAAAGTTACCGATCGGGAATTCTCCTCCCAATACAAACGGGGTTCATTGAAGAGGAGTCGACAACGGAAAGCTGGAAACCCCCTCTGCGAACTCTCTGCAGTCCCGAGCGACAGACAATAGCCATGGTGGATCACAACTCGCTCCATCCTGTGCGGGGGCATCACCCCAAGGTGACAAGAACGTAAGCGCCGCCTTGGAAGTGCCTCTGGCGTATCGTGACCCGGCGATCCTGGCCACGAGCACCCGGGGCAATCATCTTCCACCTGCGAAAAACAAGGTCATGAGGCTGCTGCTGCCAGTCAGCGCCCTAGAAAGGCGGTCGCTGCCTCAGTCACAAATCTTCTCCGATTTGCGGGGGCGTTCGGCGCTGGTGGACAAGAAATTGATCAACTCGAGCAAGCTGTTTCCAGCAACAAAAGCCTCATCAGCGGGCTTGGCCTAATCCCTGATTACCGCAAGGCGGGCCGCGCACCAGGCGCGGAAGGCCCGCCGCAGGCGGACGACGGTCCGGCCCTCTCACCGAACTTGAGTATCGACCCAGCGGAGCTTCGCTGCCTGCTCCATGACGAATTCATGACCTACCAGGCGATTGATAATCCGTCGGGACTTCACGACGACATGGATCATGGTGATCAGCTCCCCACGCAAACTCTGGGTACTGCGGAGCTGTTGGAGATGCTCGCTTCGTCTGGCCATCACAGGCGCAGCAGGGTGACAGCTGATCAATCTGATCAACACCTGCTCTAGCTAGCGACGATTACGCGCGCTTCCTCCGCCAATCATTCCTCGCCATCAACAAGCGCGGTCGATTTGATCGCCGCTGCGCGAGAAGATAAGAACTTTACCTAATCATAGGTGCCGCGCCGTGCAAGCCGCGGCGAAAATCAATGCGCTCCAGCGGTCCGCTTCTCCAGCAACGACTCCGGGCGCTCTGACTGCGACTGCGGAGGAAGTCAGTGATTTTGCCGCGTCCGTGATTACTTGCGCGGCGATTTCGCTTGGCGAGGAATTGGCCCAACCCGGCACTCAAGTCCGGCGCGCACGTCAAGCTGGAGCCCTGGTTAAGAGGGGCCGCTCTCTTTGATTGGCGAGGGCTTTTTCGAGCGAGACAGGAAGTGCAGCCCGTCTTGCGTATTGCCCAGCAGAGAGTATCACGAAACACATAGTCCGCCGGGATCCGGCCGGTGTTCTGCTAACGGCTTCATGCTCACGAGGTGTGCGCGACGTACACTTCCCGGCGTGTTCACGTGCGTACGGCTCGGACCGTTCGTGGCTAGCTGGCCGAAATATGTTGCACAGCGGTACTGCGACGTGAGTGGTACAGCTGTAACTCTCGCTGCAGCGATTAGTCGGCTTCAGAAGATCAAGGCTCTCAAGCGGTTTGCGAGACAGCCCATGCCCAGAAGAGACGGCCAAAGGCCGAACGCCCGGCGCGCCATGATAAGGCATCGCCGGACAGGTGCGAGAACACGCTTTGCAGAGCGCAGTTTCCGCAGGGGGATCAAATCAGCCAACCCGGAGATCCTCAGCTGACGTCTTACCCGAACGCCCGGCCTTGAGCTGATAACTGACCCGAGCCCCCTCTTCGAGGGTGGTGTAACCGGCCTTTTCGACAGCACTGATGTGCACGAAGACATCGGGACTTCCGTCCTCAGGCCTGATGAACCCATAACCTTTGGTCGGGTTGAACCACTTCACAATACCCATTGCCACGGCGGCATCTCCATAGTGAACCATTGTGATCTAGCGAAGAGTCTCCCCGCCATCAAGACGGTCGGCAAGAGATGTCCAGAATCGCTGCGCTGGTCACGTGGTTGTTTTCTGTATCGCCTGGTCTCGCTGCGGCCGCATCGTGCAAGCGACAAAAATCCTGACGTCGACTGCAGTTTCGCCGCAGGGCTTCAGCCCAGATGACGTTTTGATATTCGCTTCACTCGTCGCGCGCACCGCTGACAGAAGAGTTGCGGAGCCTCGAACATGCCGCGTTGGACCCAGAGCCCGCGGATGGTTTCATCGACCTTGAACAACAGGGCGGCCTCAAAATCCTTTGCGCAGCCTGGAGCAGGGTTATCAATCCGAGCATGCCTGCATGAAGATACCTGAGGCGTTTTCTTCAAGCACGAAGACGCTCGCAGATCAGCGCTTTGGCTCCTCGTCTTCGGATCTCAATCGCGCGTCGCGCCCAAGACAATCCTCAAGGAAGCGCATTTGGGCAAGTTATCCGTCCCGCATGTGGTGTTACTCGCGCCACCCCCGAGAACGCACCGCAATCAACAAAACGCCCACCATACGGAGGCCATCACTTCGCCCGACCCGCCATAGAGCGATGCGTCTTGGCTTGCCGGTGGCGAAACTTGCCGCCGTACACATGCGCCCTCCTTTCAACGATCCCACAATCGCCTGGAAAATGCCACGGGACCCCTCTTGTCAATGCGACCATCGATGGTTTCGCCATGCGGGCGATGGCGCTCTCCGCATTGGATTGGTTGCCGCTGGGTCGCGGTGGCCTTCATCTACCGGTAGTGAGATTGCTCGACGCTCGAGCCGCCGCTCCAAGTCTCCATTCGGCGACAACTGATCAGGCACGAAGCAGCTTCACTTTGAGCTCGTCTATTTGCCTGACCTTCTTCTTCAGGATCCAAATCGTCCTGCATCAACTCACGACCGCCTGCGATGCAAGGTCAGCGCTTGGCTCCAAGACTCCCGCTCGACACCTGGTCGCTTCTGCCGGCTGAGCCGCGGCTTAAAAGTGACGCGAACGATCATTCCAAAGCATAACGTCTAACCTTGGCGGGTATCATATTAATGAGAGAGCCATTCATCGCCAGTCCGTTACATGACCGGCGGATTCCGGCTGCCAATGCAAAGCCCAGCCGAACATGGCCGAGTCGCGATGCTGGCTCGCGGTTTGGGAAGTGCATCAATCTCAATACCTCGCTCGGGTGCTGCATGAGCATCATGGTCTCAAGTGGTGTCGTCACAGATTCAGGCTACCGGCATGCCAATACACTCGAGCATTTCTATAGAGAACACTACGTAGGCCTTCCCGCGCCATCTAGTGGCTGGCGCCCTATCTGTTGCGCCTGAAACAAGCGATGGCTTGAGCAAGACAGGGACAGTCGCAACCTTTCGGCCAGCATGATCTCACTATTTTGCGCAGGTCGTTGCGGTACGAGCTCAAGTGAATGTGGCTGCAGCGACAAGACCGCACCGGACTAGATAGCTGAAGCGTGTGCAATCTGAGCGGCCTCTTTGATGAGCTGGATATCAGCCAACGCACGGCAGCGCACGTGCGTCTGGCTAAACAATACCTGTCCTGAACATCTTTCGTGGCGCTATCGTCAGCTTAGCGCTGAACGCGCGCTCCATCCGGGGGCGCTCTCGTCATTGAAGGAAAACGAAAACGTCCCGCCCGCGATGGTCGTAACGATCATAGGCCTACCGTTTTTCTTCCAGCCAATCGATTTCCGTGTCAGGCTCACCCCGCTCATCACGTCGTGCAGGTTCTTTGGCCATCACTTGCTCTTGCGTCGCCGACAGAGCGGCATCTGTGCGGCTATCTCACCCGCCGAATTGTCAGCTTCCAGAAAGCTGCACCTGCCAGTCTAGCATCGTGGAGATATCTGGGTCGATCCACGAGTGCATCGAACCGGAACATCGTCAATGGGAGTTACGAGATGGTTCGAATCCATGACGCGTTCGACACCGCAACGTCAGGCGCAACTGAGCAAGCTGAAAGTGGAGGTCAGATTGCCTTCGACATGCACCTGGACGGCGTTCCGCTGGAGCAAGGGCAACACGAAGGAGCAGGACCTTCCGCTGCGGTTGTCTCAAGCGACCCGGAGGACCGCCTCGACACCGTAAACCAGCAGCCCGACATGAAGCTGGTCGTCATCTCGAACCGGGTTGCCCCCTTCGCCCCTGATAAGCCCCAGACCGGCGGGCTTGCGGCGGGCCTCGAACCGGTCGTTGAACGTTCCGGTGCACTCTGGGTGGGTTCCTCTGATACCCGAGGAGATGGACGGACCAGCCCTTGCCGCTGGTGAAGAGCGGTGCAGGCGACGTGGCAAGCCTAGACCTGCCAGAGGCGGACTATCCCGGCTATTATCGAGGTTTTTCGAATTCGATACTGTGGCCTGCACTGCACTCCCTGCTCCAGCGGATGTCGGGCTCCGAAGGCGATTATGAGAGCTATCGGAATGTCAACGCGTTTATAGCGCGAGCGGCCTTCGACGTCCGGGATCGGGACGCATTTTGGGTCCATGATTATCATTTACTTCCGCTCGCGGCTGAACTGCATAGGCTCAGCATCGATCGGCCGACCGGCTTTTTTCTGCACACGCCATGGCCGGCGCCCGACATGATCGAGCACGTACCCCACCAACGCGAAGTTGATGCTGGAGTACGATCTGCTCGGCTTTCAGACAAACCGGGATCTCAACAATTTTCTGGCTTGCCTGCAGGTCTATTTCGGACTTGAGAGCAAGGATGGCATCGTCACAACAGAGCGTGGCCAGACGCGGCTCCAAAAATTCCCGATCGGCATCGATCCCAAGCAGTTCGCAGAGTCTCTTGCGGCAGAGCTTTCCCCGGCAGAGGAAGAAAAACTCTCGTCATTATTGCAGAAATTCGAGGGCGCCAAGTTTGCGATCGGCGTAGACCGGCTCGACTACACAAAGGGTATCGATAAGAGGGTCGAAGCGTTCAACCACCTTTTAGCCGCGGAACCTGGCAGCATCTCGTTGCTGCAGATCGCGCCGTCCTCTCTTGCAGATGTCGGCGAATATCAGAAATACAAGGAGGACGTGGAGAATGCGATCAGCCAAGTCAATGCTGAACATGCCAGGGAGGAGTGGAAGGCGATCCACTACACGAATGACTCGTTCAGCCAGGCTGCACTCGCCCGTCTTTACCGCGCCGCAAATGTAGGTCTCGTCACGCCGCTGCGTGATGGCATGAATCTGGTAGCGAAAGAATATGTCGCAGCCCAAGACCCAAATGATCCCGGAGTTCTGGTACTATCGAAGTTTGCCGGGTCGGCCGAAGATTTCAGCGAAGACGAGGCACTGCTGGTTGATCCAAACAATCCCGGAGAGATTGCAGACGCTATTTCGAAAGCGACCAACATGCCGTTGGAGGAGCGTGTCAAGCGCTGGCGGTCGATGATGGATAAGATTGAATCCTATACCATCCACGTGGTCGGCTGACTACCTCCGGGAACTGGACAAAAGTCGCGTCACCGTTCCGGCTGATCAGTTCCACCATCTCGGTCTCGGCTGGACCAACGAGGCCCAGATGCCGCTCTATCGAAATTATACAGCGGCGCTGACTGCCTACAATGAGATCGAGCCCGCGGCTTGCGCCTTAAAGGAAGCCGCCTACGCAGACGTGAAGTTGGCTTTTCAGGCGTTGGCGGCCCCGCTGACGCATACACAGGATAGACTCTGGGATTTGCGGGCGCCGACAGGATCACGCGATGGTGCACGCGAGCAAGGTCTCGACACTAATGAGGATTGACCGCGCAAAACGCACGGCGGATGGCGGGCCCTTAGCAAAATCGCGACTTTCGCGTTGAGGCGGCCCATGCGGGCGAATCACGTCCGCATAATGAACGAGACCTTTAAGTACCGGGGTCACGACAATGCGGCGTCGCCACCACCAAAATTGCCGCACATCGCTATGTTGCTGCATCTGACCGACGCTGATGCGATGGGCGCGAGCGGTACTCGGCGCACTGCTGTCCGCACCGGAAAAGCGCTTACCCGAATAGACCGCGCTAGTACCTTCAACGAATAGCTCGCCGTGAGGGCAATAATCGCGAGCCGGTCCGGGTGATCCGCAGCAGCGGGCTGCTCGAAAGAAATCTCCCCTCTTGATCTTGTTTGTGGAGTCTGGCTGCTACGGGCCTAACCGATGAGGGATGGTGGGCCGCGCCGTAAATGACCAGTGCACCGGCTCAGCGAATATCCGCGCGTCGAGACCATCTTTATTGACAGCCTCGATGAACAGTGGTCGTGAGCACGGTCGTGACGAAAGGGCAAGCAGCGCCGGCCTGACGAGCGCCCCCTCACACACAGCGAGCTCGCGGCTTTTCAATGTGTCAATGGCACCCGGGTCCACGACCCCAAAGTCCAGCGTGCAGATCAAATGTCTACCATGGAAGGTACAGCGCGACGAACAGCAGCAAGGCCAAAAGCCCGAATGTCCAGATAATCGGCCCCATCATTGTCGACATTTCTACAGCTCGTTCGAGCTCTTCGGCCGCTCGCTTGCAATCTTCTGCGATGTTCATTAGCCCATTCCGCTCGAGATCCAAGTGGGCACGCTCCGCTTCAGACCGACAAATCTGCTCGACCCGCCGCAACTCTCTGAGATTTCGTTTTCTTCGTTTGTGCCCGCTCATCCGAGCAGCCCAGTCTCAGGGCGATGCGGCAAGAATTTGGCGGGCCAGCTCAAATATGAGTGCTGCCAGGTCCGACAGGCCTACGTCACGTTTGTCGTCCGACGTGAGGCAGGCTAGTCCCACAAAGCTAATCGAATCGACTCCCCCAAGCCAGCGACGGTAAAGACTTCGAGCTCCTGCACCGGCTCCTTGTGGAGCGAATGACTTCGCGTTTGCTGAATCGAAGAGAAGGGCGCGACCATATTAAGCGCTGATTCAGCGGCAATGGTATCGCTATCCGAGAACGCGCATACAGATTAAGATCATCAAGAATGATCGCACAGGGAAGTAGATCGGAGCGACCGCCTGCATATTTCGTAAACACCTCGGCCGCGATATCCACGCCGGGCTTAGAGGTTCGCAAAGCAAACCAGTCGCCCACGTATTGTCGTATCCCGGAAGCGCCCCAGATCTTCTGTATCCCGTTGCGATGACCGGGATATCACAGATTTCCATCGTCGTTGAGCCCGCCGCCTCAATCCAAACCAGCTTGGTTGCGCCAGTCGCAAAGTGACCGACCTCACCTGGAAGCCCGCTCATTCTTTCGGGGAAGATCAGATAGGCGTCGTTAAAGAATTTGCACGGTATCAAAGAAGGACTTGACGGATCGTAGTCGTCTTTTGTACGATGTCGTCACTATGTACGTTTTGAAATGAATGCTGAGCTCGTCGACCGGTTTGTATACGAGTTCTTCTGTTGGAAACACACTGTCTTCGAGAAGTATTCCTATCCCGATTCCGTGCAGAACGGCTTCTTTCAGAACCGCATAGGTGGTCATCTTGATAATGTTCGGCATGCTTATGCTGTTCTCAAGGCATGCTTTCTGTATTTCGCGCAGCGTGAGTGAACCATCCTCGGTCAAAATGACTCTTTCTTGAGCAAGTTCAGCCAGACTGAGTGTCTCTCTCCTCGCGAGTGGATGCTCCCGGCGGATGAGTGCCATAAGCCGCGTCTTGCTCAGCTCCACATGAAATAGATTGGCGATGTCGTCTGGCTCAGTGATGATGGCAATGTCTACATCATGTTGCTCAAGTCGCTGCTTCGCAAGTTCCCAAGTTACTAGCGAGAAGGTGATTCTCACCGCGGGAAAGCGTCTGTTGAACTCAGAGATGATCGACATCGCAGGACGAGGCGCATTTGCGATGACCGTTAGATGCCCAGCTGATAGGTCACTGTAGGCATCAACCGTCTCCGCGACGAGTTGCTCAAGGACCCGCACGCGATCAGTTAGCGCAAATAGCTCCTGAGCGGGCTTGGTCGGCTCAAGCCCATTGCGATGGCGGATGAAGAGTGTCGTGCCCATACGTTGCTCCAGCTTGGCAAGATGCTGGGTGACGGCCGACTGGGTAACGCCGAGGACAGCCGCAGCCTCCGAAACGCTTCTTCGCCGGAAAACCTCCGTGAAGGCTGCTATCTGGTGAGAACTGATCTTCATAGCGCTCATGGCCTTGTCGCGCGGGCCTTCTTCGCATTCCGAACCTGGGCTCTAGGCCTGCCTGACCGCATAGCGCTCTGCGCTTCCAAAAGTCGGAACCCTTTGTATTGGCGTGTGATCATCATTGTGGGGCGCTAATGCGCTCCCGCCACCTGGATCTCGAAAAATCCGTATCGGCACCAGATCCTCAGGTACAAGAGCCTTCGTCCTACTGCTTCTTGAATCGTCCCCGACACGGGAGTGCTCCTCGATGAAGCAAGGCTTCTGCTCACCCGAATCGGGAGCAAGATGAACGGCGCCCTCTCGAACTACCGACCGCTTGCAGCGCTACTTGACCGGGACTGACGTGAAATCGACGTTTCTTATACCGCTTTCGCTTGGCACGACGAAGCGCTCCTCGATAGGCTCTCAGATCGCCATACAGTGGCCTGTCACGGTGCTGTGAATGAAGATCACACGGTATCTGAATTGTCAAACATCTGCTGTGTCCGGCAAAGGTCGTGCGCTAGCTCTGGCGGTCTGCGCCAGCAATGTTCGTTGCGCATACCTAGGATAGGTTCAACTTTCGAGTGTCTCAGCCGGGGCCGATCTTTAAAAAACGAACGGACCGGCTTGATCATTGAGCGCGCTGAAAGGGACCTCGCGATCGGCGGCAATTTGGTGCGAGGCATATGACATCAGCTATGAGCGGTACGCGACGGCATCAGCCCGTTAAGCCGATCAACTCTACGCTGCGCATCATTTACGGGCGCGGCTTTCGATGAGTGTGATGACGCCATCTCAACCGGCTGCACGGAGAACTCGCGTAGGCCTATGCGCAGGGTAATCGGTTCATACAACATATTGCTAATTCTTAGCGCGTTGTTTTTCGCCATCTCGGCAGCGTGCGGAAACCAAACTCCGGCGCTCGCCTTAACGGATCAGAGCTGCGGCAACCAAATAGTCAAACGTGAGATTGTCGTGGCCTGTAGAACCGATGTCGCTGCTATTAGCTGCGCTAATATCAAGACATTTCTACGTCAACAGCACTTGCTATGCCCCCTGAATGAAAGCGGTCGGGCAGTCCTCGCGCAAAGCTAACAGCGCAACGCTCTCCCGCAAGGCATCAATACAGGAGCCTACTCCCCCGACGAAGGAGGGAGGCGGGACAACCTTTTTCACTGCAAGCAATAGGACACACTATGAAAATAAGCACCGATCGGATCCTCACGACTCATGTCGGTAGTCTGCCGCGGCCACCCGCATTGGAGGAGAAGCTGCTGGCGAAAGAGAAGGGCAAATGGGACCCCGCCGCTGGCTTGTTACTAGCTGGTGATATCAGCTCGGCGGTCGAGGACGTCGTGAAGAAGCAGGCCAGCATCGGCTTGACCATCGTCGACGATGGCGAGATGAGTAAATACGCCTATTCGACCTATGCGCGGGAGCGCATGACAGGCCTGACCGGAGTTGATCAACCACTCGCGCTATCCGAATTGGCCGAGTTTTCGAATTTCGCAAAGAGGGTCAATCTAGACATCAAGACGCCGGCCTGCGTCGGGCCGATCGAGTATCACGGAGAAGCGGCTGTTGCGACCGATATCGCCAACCTCAAGAAGGCGCTCGCTACGGTTTCTGTTGAGGAGGCGTTCATGAACGCATCCTCCCCCGGAATCATGGCCCATTACATGCCGAACAATTTTTATCCGTCCCAAGAAGCCTACCTCTATGCGCTGGCGGATGCCATGAAGCAGGAGTACGACACCATCGCAGACTCGGACCTTCTTCTGCAGATCGATTGTCCGGCTCTTGCGCTCGGCCGCCATTTCCGCGCCAATCCGATGGACGTTGCGGAATTCCGCAAGGAAATCGCCCTTCACGTCGAAGTGCTTAATCATGCTCTGCGCGACATTCCCGCCGATCGGATGCGCCTGCATCTATGCTGGGGCAATTACGAGTCGCCGCATCATCACGACATCGATCTTCACGAGATCTTCGACATCGTCATCAAGGCACGGCCAATGGCGCTGTTGCGTGAGGCTGCAAATCCACGTCATTCGCATGAATGGAGCCTGTTCAAGGAAACCCAACTGCCCGAAGACAAGGTCATCGTGCCCGGCGTAATCGATACCTGCACGAACTATATCGAGCACCCCGAAGTTGTGGCGCAGCGCATCGAACAATATGCTAATCTGGTCGGGCGAGAGCGCGTGATCGCCGGCACGGATTGCGGCTTCGCCAGCTTCGCAACATTCCACAGCGTCGACCCGGACATTGCCTGGCGCAAGCGCGAATCGCTAACACAAGGCGCTGACATTGCATCTCGTCGGCTCTGGAACGCGAGCTCCAGCCGAGCTGGTCAAGCCATCGCATCCTGACAACGTGACACGCTCGCAAATATCACAAATGAAAATCATCCAAATCACCGACCTCCACCTGGTTTCAAAAGGTGAGCGTCTGTTCGATAATGATCCAGGTGAGCGCCTAAGTGCCTGCCTCGCCGATGTCGCCAAGCACCATTCAGACGCTGGGCTTTGTGTCATTACAGGTGATCTTGCCCATCACGGCGAGAGGAGCGCCTATCTTCGCCTGCGCAAAGCACTCGAGGTTTTGCCGATGCCGGTGCGACTTCTGATGGGCAATCACGATGATCGTGATAATTTTCGCAACGTATTTCCTGATGCTCCCATAGACGATGCCGGCTTCGTCCAGTCGGCGCTAGACACGGCGGCCGGGCGCTTTCTTTTTCTCGACACCAAATGCTCCGAGGGCCATGCGGGTCATTATTGTGGGAAGCGCCAGGCCTGGCTTCGCGAGCGCCTCGAAGAGGCGAAAGGCAAACCGATTTATCTGTTCATGCATCACCCGCCGCTGTCGGTTCATTTTCGGCCTGCAGATGAGCTGATGCTTGGCGACGGCGAGGCCTTCCGAAAGCTTCTTCAGGGGCATTCTATCCGCCATCTGTTCTTTGGACATGTGCATCGCCCAATCTCCGGAAGTTGGCAGCGGATTCCCTTCTCGACACTGCGCGGGCTCAATCATCAAGTGTGGCTCGATTTCGAGCGTAGTCGAGGGATTCCCTGCAGCATGGAGCCGCCGGCTTATGCGATCGCATTTTTGAATGCGGATGCTGTGGTGATCCACACCCACGACTTTCTCGATACAAGTGCAAAGTACTTGTACGATCCCGACCTTCCGGTCGAGCGTCAAGTTGTTCCGATGGCACGAGCGACCGAGCCCTAATCCCGCACGCGGCGGGATCCCGTTTCTCGCTGACGACCGTCAAGCCTGCCTCTCCGTCGTCTGGCCCCGGCGGCAGTCGTCGTTCGCGCCGTTGAGTTCTTTATTTCGAGTCTCGAAGGAGCATTCTCATGGATTCGTCCCGTCGCGGGTTTGGTGGCCGAACGGCCGATAGCGCGGCGCGGCGCACCAAACGAAACACGGGCTTCCATGGGCGGCACCTGATCTCTTCGTCTATCCAAAACAAGGAGCATTCATATGAAACTTTCCCGTCGTACGTTTCTCGGCGCTTCTGCGGCGATCTCGGGGGCATCCATCGCTGGCGCACTTTCTGGCCGTGCCTGGGGCGCATCCGACAGTGTTGCTATCGCCTCCCTACACGACTTGTCGGGCCCCCTGGATATTTATGGTGTGCCGTCGAATTTGTGCATGAAGGTCGCCGTCGAGGAGATCAATGCCGCCGGCGGCCTCCTCGGCAAAAAGGTCGAACTCAAGGTTTATGACGGCCAGTCCGACATCAACAAGTACCCGCAATACGCTCAGAAGGCCGTGCTGAATGACCGGATTGTCACGGTGCAAGGCGCGCTTAGTGGCGCTGCCCGCGAGGCGACGCGCCCCGTTCTGCGCAAGCACAAGATACCGTTTATCTATGGTTCCTTTTACGAAGGCGGGCTCTGTGAGAAGAATACCTTCTGCGTCAATACGGGGGGCAACCAGCAAGTCGTTCCGCTGCTCGAATGGTCGTTCAAGAATCTCGGCAAGAAGCTCTATTACATTGCGTCGGACTACAACGCCCCCCGCAATTTCGGCATTTGGAATCACGTGATGGCCAAACGTGAAGGCGGTCAGGTGTTGGCCGATGACTATTACCCGCTGGACGTCACTGATTTCACCGCGGCCATTGCAAAAATCCAGGCCGCCAAACCGGACATCGTGCATTCCTGCCTGGTTGGCGGTCCAGCCATGTCATTCTATCGGCAATGGGCCGCGGCCGGCATGCTGAACAAGATTCCGATTATCTCGATCGTGTTCGCCGCGGGTAATGAGCACGCGGTACTTGCTCCGGAGGAAACTGATGGCGTGATCGTCGCCTACAACTACTTCCAGGAACTCGACACGCCCAAGAACAAGGAGTTTCTGGCCAAGGTCGAAGCCGTAGCCGGCAAGAACCATCCCTACATCAATGGTGAAGTGTTCGGCGGTTACAGCGGTGTCATGCTCTGGGCCGAAGCGGTCAAACGTGCCGGCAGTTTCGAACGGGACGCGGTTCTGGCCGCTCTCGAAAGCGGCATCCGCTGGGAAGGCCCGGCCGGGGTCATGACCACGGACGGTCCCACTCACAACACGATGCAAGATGTTCACATCATCAAGGTCAAGAACCGCGTCTGGAACCTGATCGAGAAGAAGGAGCAGATTGCGCCGGACACATATGGCGGCAGATGCAACGTCTTCACCAATCCACACCAGACCGAGTTCCTGATGCCGCAGATCTAGAGGGCTGGCAGCTGCGGCGCGTCATTCTGCGGTGCCGCAGTTCGCCTGTCTCTCATTTCCGCAAGCCGAGATAGATCATGGACCAGTTCGTCATATTGTGTTTCGCGGTGGTCAATTCAATTGCGCTTCTTGCCCTGATTAGCCTCGGGCTTACCGCCATTTTCGGAATGATGCGCGTCATCAACTTTGCCCATGGCGAATTCATCATGCTTGGCGGCTACGCCACCGTGATTGCCAATCACGCCGGGGTTGATCTTTGGCTTTCCATGCTGGTTGTCTCGCCCCTTGTCGTCGGCCTGATCGGCGCTGTGGTCGAGCGACTCATCATTCGGCGGCTCTACGGTCATTTGGTGACGACGATGCTGGCAACCTGGGGACTTAGCCTTTTCCTAATTGGCGCGGTGACAGCCATCTTCGGCAACACGACGCTGGGCGTGAGCGCATCGCTTGGCAATATTGCAATTGGTGCCTATTCGATCAGCGCTTACCAGCTGTTCCTGATCGCGATCACGGCTCTGCTCGTCGTGTTCTCCCTGTTGGCGCTGCACTGGACGAAATATGGGCTGATCGCTCGGGCGGCGATGCAGAATGCAGAACTGGCGGCGACTCTCGGAGTCGATTGCGATCGCGTTTATGCGACCACCTTCATCATCGGCGCGGCAGCCAGTGGCCTCGCCGGCGCGCTGCTCGCGCCGATATCGGGCGTGCTTCCGCATATGGGGGCTGCCTATGTCGCCCGCGCCTTCGTGACCGTGATCAGCGGTGGCGGAGCTCTCATCACGGGCTTCCTGTCAGCCGCAACGATCCTTGGGCCGGTGGAAGCGCTACTGTCCTATTTCGCAACGCCTGTCGTCGGCCAAGCCTCGCTGTTACTTTTGGCCGTGATCATCCTGCGCCTGTTTCCGACGGGCCTCTCCAGCCTGTGGACTGGAGGGCGATAACATCATGCTGCGCCACATCAAACATGCCCTGTTTCCATTCGCTCTCGTGCTCGTCGCTCTTACCGGGCCGTTCGTTCTGGAACCGTTCGACCTCGTCAATTTGTCCGCCTTTTCGGCCATGGCGATTGCAGCGCTTGGACTTGCCTTCGCTTGGGGGACGCTCGGGATCCTCAACCTTGGACACTCTGTGTTTTTTGGTATCGGTGCGTATGCCTATGCCATCGCGGTCTCAAATTTCGGCGACAGCACCCTTGCCGTGTTGATCGGAACCATGCTGCCGGTGGTATTCTCGCTGGTCCTTGGCTCCTGCCTGTTTTTCAGCCGGCTGGGTGATGTTTATCTTGGCGTCATAACCCTCTGCGTAACGTTGATCTTCTATTCTTTTATGACGTCGACCGCGGATCCCTGGTTTCACATCGGGCGGGTGCCGCTAGGGGGCTTCAACGGCGTTACAGCGATTCCCTCGCTCAATATGCCTGCTAATCCGCAGGCCTCCTTATCTACGGAAGCGACCTTTTCGATCTGCCTGCTCGCATTGGCGGGCGCTCATGTGCTGCTCTCGCTTGTGCGCTCGAGCGATGCCGGTCGGATCATGACGGCGATCCGCGAAAGCGAGTTGCGGAGCGAGCTTCTGGGCTACGACATCCGTTTTTACAAGCTCGTCGGTTTTGCTTTGAGTGCTGCCATTGCCGGCTTTGGCGGGACGCTTTACACAGCGATGATGGGGTTCGTCAGCCCAAGCGTCTTTGATCTTCCGCAAGCCTCGCAATTCGTTCTGTGGGTTATCGCTGGCGGCCTTGGGACCTTTGTCGGGCCCGTGGTTGCAAGCTTCGCCTTTCAGCTTCTAAGTAGCCAGCTTGGTGCCAATCAGGTTTTCAACACGGAGCTGATTTTCGGTGCGACGATCGTCTTATTCGTCCTGCTGGCGCCGCAAGGCCTTCAGCCGATGATTGCTCGCATAGCAAATCTAAAGCTCACATACCGTTTCGGCATCTTCAGGCCGAAGGAGAAAGCGGCATGAGCGGCTTTCCCATTCTCGCAACCCGCGGGCTCGTCAAACGGTTCGGCGGGGTTGCCGCAGTCGACGGCGTGGACCTGGTCGTAGATGTGGGCGAAATCCGCTGCCTGATTGGCCCGAATGGGGCTGGCAAGAGCACGTTGTTCAAATGCCTCACGCACCAACACCAGCCAACCAGCGGGCATGTTCTGTTCGAGGGTCGGGATCTTCAGGGCTTGCCGACCCACCGCATTGCCCGCCGGGGCATTGCGATCAAGAACCAGATACCCAGCATCTACGCCAATCTTGACGTCCGCGAGAATATACGGCTGGCCGCGCTGCGAAGAAACCTAACGAAGCGCGAGTTGGACAGCGTCGTTGATTTGGTCTTAGCCGAGATCGGCTTCGATAACCTTCAAGCCAAAAGACCGGCCGCGACTCTCTCACACGCGCATCGCCAATGGTGCGAGCTCGGCATGCTGCTCGCCAGCAATCCGCGGCTTGCTCTTCTGGACGAGCCAACCGCGGGCATGACGCGCGACGAGATGCTGAAGACGGTCGACATCATCAAGCGGCTTAACGCTCGTGCCACAGTTATCGTGGTCGAGCACGATCTTGAGTTCATTGCCCGCCTCGCCCAGAAGGTCACGGTTTTGCACAGGGGAAAGGTGCTGGTGGAAGACAGCATGGAGCGGATTGAGGCGAACGAAACCGTTCGAGACATCTATCTCGGTCGCAAGAAGGACACAGCCCATGCTGAAGGTTGAGCGTTTGAGCGCGGGCTACGGCAAGACCCGGGTTTTGCGCGGTCTAAGTTTCGATCTCGCGGCTCAGGAAATCCTAGGTATTGTCGGCCTGAACGGGATGGGCAAAACGACGTTGCTCAAGACCATCACGGGTCTGCTTCCAGCGGAGGACGGCAAGATCCAACTGGACGGTGTCGCGATCGAAGGTCTGCCTGCGCACCGGCGCAGCCGGATGGGCTTCGGCTACACCCCACAGGGTGGAGCGGGATTTCCCGGCCTGACAGTCAAGGAAAATCTTCTGCTCGCAGGCATGATGCCGGGCGCAGGCTATGCCAAGCCGCTCAGCGAAATCATGTCGCTCTTTCCACGGCTCGAGAGGCTTCTTAACCGTCCCAGTGCTGCCTTGAGCGGCGGGGAACGGCAGCTGCTTGCGCTCGCGCGCACCATGGTCAGGTCGCCGCGCCTTCTTCTCCTTGACGAATTGACCGAGGGCATCCAGCCGTCAGTGACCGACGAGATCGCCGAATGCCTCTTGTTGATCCACCGACGTGAAAGGACCGCAATGATCATCGCCGACCAGGACCTCAGTTTCCTCGCATCGCTGGTTGGCAGAGCGCTCCTGGTCCAGAAGGGAGAGGTCGTAGCGCAGCGGACGCCCGCCGACCTTCTAACCGACACCGTATTTGACACGTAAGTGTGGAGTAGTTGGCGTGCGCGGCAGGGTGGATATCCGCCGCGGACCTTGCGCGGCTCGCCTTTGTCCTGACATGTACCTTCGATGATTTCTTCAAACCGAGCCGGCTCGTGAATGAAAATCCGGCCGGTTACCTGGCAGCATCGCGCCCGCGTTGGACAGCAGGTCTCTTACCGCCCGGCCTCACCCAGGAACTGATGTTATCTGCACACCGCCCTCTGCACCTCTTCGGCTGGTTCGTCGAGAAAGCGCGGGGGCACCATGAGGTTGCAGACCACGCGTTACACTCCATGAGTCCCGAACTTGCCCAATCGCTCCTCGATCGGCTCCGGCCAGAACCGCGTGGCGAAGTATCCTTTTGCGTGCCATAAGCCTGTAGCCATCGCGCCAGTTCGGCCGCGCCCTTCCGGCTCAGCGTGTCGTCTTTGCGCCCGTCGTGCTTTAGCGGGCGCGCCGCATTCGGTTGCGGATTGTCGTCGTGTTCTGCAATCATCTTCATTGAGCCGTCCCCTTTTTTGTTTTGGTTGAGACCGGCACCCTCCATGTTGGATGCTGCTCCGCGCTTACCCCGATACGGTGAATCAAAGCGCAATTCGGCATATCCGCGTATGCAGACCGCTGGCCGGTCCGAACGGTCGCTTTACAGCGGCTGCAGCAGACGAACAGGCGAAGCGCACTTCTTCTGCGGCAACGAGCCCGCGCTTAGCCGCAGGTTTCACCGGCCGGTCTCTGGTGCTCTCGGGCATCTGTTCAGTCGCGGTAGCGGGGTGGCATCCCGTTCACGAGATTGCACGCCACGCGGTAGAGTTCGCATGTCCCGATCTTCGCGAAGCGCTCGCCAATGGGTTCAGCCCAGAACCGCGCGGCTGCATAACCGCGTTGGCGCCACCAGTGTTCTAGCTGCCTGGCCAAAGCCTACGCCTGAGTCAGATACTCGGAGCATTGTCATTATCCGCGCTCACACTTCACAGGATGTCTGGGCGGATTAACTCCAGCCTTTAACCGTGTGATGCATAAGAATCCTCGTTCTCGCTATGAGGCGAGATATAGCCGGATTAGCAAGGCAGCTTTCAACTGCGGAAGCTCTTATAATAGGTCTTTCGTCCCCTACGAGGCGCGCCGTTACGGATCTAAGGCGAGACGCTCTAGCTAGTCGCGGCTTATTGAACGGAACCAAATGCCCACTTATCGAGGCGAACAAACTCGTGAAAGGAGCAACCTTGTACCGGACATACGACGCTTGGATGAACCGTCCCATCGGCGGCTATCTGATGACCACCAAGCGTAAGCCCGTGCCCATTTGGACAAGTCATAGAATCCTTAAAACGCTTGATTACCGATGGGTGGCAGGGCGCCCAGTGCATCTTCGGTGGATCTGTGGTCACTTTGCCAAACCGAGCAATCCGGACATATCGATCACGCCGCGCGCCATATGCTCCATCACCTCTGTCGAACCAAGAACATAGCCACTGATAAATCGCAACAAGCCATCGCCACAGCATCAAAGTCGGCCACGCGAAAGTAAGTTCACGAGCCTTAGGGTCATCGCCTGAGTGCTGACTTGGTATCGCTTTGCGAGACTTTGAATGTGTGCTTCGTCATCAATATCAAATACGAAGCCAGACAAGTCATTTTTCAAAAAACTTTCCGGCATCAACAACGACGCCGCAAACGCGTTCGATTCAATCTCTTCCACGTCTTCCGCTGTCGACGATTCCGGTGAGCGGAGGTTCACGCGAAAGGCAGTATCAACTCTTACCTCTTTGCCTTCATGAAGCATCATGTGGCCGAGTTCATGTGCGATAGTAAACCGTCTTCTCGTCGGAGGCTGCTTTTTCTCGACCGCTATAATCGAAAAACCATTCTGCCTTAGCAAAAGCCCCGAAATCTCATTATTGAATTGACGGATAACAATAGAAGCGCCCTCTTCGTGGGCTATGTTTTCGACTGGTACAGCAGGTCCTCGCACGCGATACTTCTGTAGAAGCTCTGCTGTCAGTCCATCGATCTTCCCGTAACGGGCGCGCAACACGGTCATGCGCGTCTCCTAACTGGAGTTTTCTTGACTGATGTTAACCAGCGTTGAACCGTCGGCATTTGCCCAATAGGCAGTTCACCCATCGAAGCAACTTTCTCGTGCTTGGTCGAAGGAAGTAAATCAGACGCATGCACGCCGAGCGCCGCAGCGATATCTACGAGCTGGTCGACGAGAAGGCGCTGCCGTCCGCACTCGATATTAGTAATTGCCGTTCGTGAGAGACTTACACGGTCACCAAGCGCAGCTTGCGTCAATTTTCCTTTGCGCGCCGCGCGGATGCGACGCCCGAGCTCTACATTAAAGGTGTCCGGCATCACCACTCTATTCTGTAGCTGAATTTTGCGAAAGGTAGTCGCCAGACGTTGGTATGTCAACCTGGCAAACATTTCGAGGGCTGAATGTTCGTAAAATTGACTTCCATCACTGCCGGCACTATAAACCATGTCAGGCGGCAAGACCGGCGATTCGGCCTTGGCCTTTTTTGCGGAGAACCTGATGGATCAGGCACTTGACGATAAGGCCGGTGAAGCCGGTGCGCGTAAGGAGCACGATGTCGCCGTTGCCGTAATCACCCCTGTCGGGGTCTACCCCGATGAGGATGACTTCCGGCGCGTGGCGGAAAGCACGATGATCGAGAAGGTGCTGCAAGATGCGGCAACGAAGCTCAAGATCACCAACACGACCGATTGGGTCGCGAAGGTGGATGGCCGCCAGCTCAACGTGAACCACACGTTCAAACAGGAGCACCTGTCTGGCATCGTCGAGATCGAGTATCACAAGCATGAGGGCGGCGGCGGTGCATGAAGCCCTTGCCAGGGTGAATTTCGAGCGAGACGTCGCGATGCTCACCGAGCGCGTGGCGGCTCGCTTGAACCTGGTTGTCCATAGCCGCGACTATCCGATCCTCGACGTGACGGTACAACATACTCGGCCGGTACGTCTTCGTTTCCAGGGCGACAGTTTTGACGAGTTGCCGCCGCTGGTCACCATTCTTCACCTGGACGGCACAGCCCATAGAGGACCGTTTCCCCCTGGCGGTGTATTCAACGCTGGCCCTCATAGCAAGCATGGTGGCCCGTTCGTTTGTATGCGCGGCTCACGCGACTATCACACCCATCACTTGGAAGATGCGTGGTCCAACTATCGCGGGCAAGACGGCATGGGGATCGTCGGCATTTTCATGCAACTGGCAAGCGTCTGGAGAAAGGGCACGTAATGGCCATTTCACTTCGTTGCGCGCCTAACCTTATCGACAAGACATTGGAGAGTCTTCGCAAGGCGGGACGGGAATGCACCGAAGGCGTCGTCCTTTGGCTGGCAGCAAGGCCGCTCGCTAACGATACCGCGATTCAACAAGTTTTTGTCACCGAGTATTCAGCGCGGAAGGATGTCTTCCGCATCCCCCCGTCGGGCATGACTGCCCTGATGTCGCATTTGCGAACACAAAAGCTTGCCCTGGCTGCTCAGGTTCATTCACACCCTGGTCGCGCCTATCATTCGCTCGCGGACGACGCCTGGGCGATCGTCCGGCACGAAGGCGCCCTCTCGATCGTCGTGCCGAATTTCGCTATGCACGCGACCTGCGACAACTTCCTTGAGGGCTCCGAGACTTATTGCCTCTCTTCGGCTGACAAATGGCTTCATGTGCCGAAGCAAGAGATTTCTGACTACCTGCGGATAATTGCATGATCACACCTGCTCAAGAAAATCAGCGAATGCTTGCCCGCATCGTAGGCATTGATGAGGACAGCGCCGCCCTACAACTCGCACAGACATTTGCAATCACCGCCGGTCAGGACGAACCCACCCATTTTGCGAGTGAACTTCACGCGCAACTGGAGCGGACCGTTACAGCCGCGCCCGCCGACGCTAGCTGCGACATCGAAGTCGTCATACACGCGCACCCCATTCGAACGGCCAAGAATCGGCTGTTTGTTGAAATTTCTTCCGACCGCGTTGTGATCTCAAGCAGTCAATTGGAGAACGTCGCAGCGGCTCCCCTTCACGGGATTCAGCGAATGATCGCGGCCTGTTACTGTGCAGGCGTCGTGCTTGCAGCGCTCATCGATGGAATCGACAAGGAAGCAGTCACAGATCCCTTCACCGTGCGGTTTGACGCGTTGGGGGCAACCAAGGACGTGTTAGCGACCCCGATTGCTCTTGAGGACACCGTACTGGTCGGAGCAGGCGCGGTCGGCAATGGATTTCTGCGTGCCGCGCGTCATCTGGACATCTCTGGCGTACTGGTCGTGGCGGACCCTAAAGTTGTGGGCTCGGGTAATCCAAACCGCTGTCTATATTTTACTCCGGACGATGAAGAGGAGCCCAAGGCGCCCACGCTTACACTGCGTGCTCAGCCCGATTTTCCGCGGCTGACGTTGCTTCCCCACGTCGGAATGCTGCATGACATCGTCGAACAACAAGGACGCATTCGGCGTGTCATCGTTGGAACCGACAGCCGCGTTACACGCCGCTCTGTGCAAAACGACCTGCCGTTTGAGGTCCTTGACGCTTCAACGACCGGAGCCGCAGAAATCATTGTTCACTCGCATCGCGAGCCCAACAAGGAGGCGTGCCTTAGCTGCATTTACCCTCACATCCCCGATGAACTGTCGCGCGCTCGCGAGATCGCTGCTGGACTTGGCCTCGAATTGTCCGACGTGACCGAGAGTGAACGAATTGATGCGCGTATCGCAAAAGTGCTCGCAGCAAAACACAGCGGCCTTGACGAGCCAGCTCTTGTCGGAGTGGCTTTCGATAGTCTCTTCAAGCAGTTGTGCGCCGAGCAAACTCTGCTAAGCGCAACAGGAGAACAGACGCTCGCGACTTTTGCGTTCGTTTCCAATCTTGCCGGCGCCATGCTTGCGCTCGAACTTGCACGCCTTCAGTCAGGCGCCCGCTTTGCAGACGGCAAGAACTATATGTTTCTCAGTCCCTGGTCACCGCCGCATTCGTACACGCGCCGTATGAGCCCCCGCATTCCCGATTGCGAATTTTGCGGGCGCGACACATCACACGACGCCCTCGCACTCGTGTGGCCTGAACTCAAAACCGGCACGTAGCCGCGAATCGCCTCAAACAAGCAACAGGGAGTGGTAGATAGTGCGTTTTCCGATGCCGCACCTTCCTTGCGAGTTCGAAATACCCGACGATTGGCTTGTCGAGGCAGGTGCCTTAGGTTTTTCGCCAAAGCGAGCAGCTTATCGGTCAGTTCTTTCCGCCGCCGCGGCACCCTTGACCGAAGTCGAGCCGCCCCCACGGCTAGTGGGCTATCCCCTGTCTTGGCGCGGCCTAGACCGCACGCGGTTTGTGCGCATCCTAAATGGTATGGTGACGGACGCTGAGATCGAGCCCGTGCCGGTTGTTGAAATGCCGTTCGTTGATCTTGTGCCATCTCCTTATCGGCTCCGCGTAGCGAACGGCGTCCATCGATTTTATGCCTCGGTCGCGATGGGGTACTCTCACCTCCCCGTGGACCTCTGAAACAGACTATCGGCAAAAGCAGCCTAACCAAGATAGGGCGCATAAGTTGTTTTAACCAATTCAACTTTTATCTCGTCCTACCCATAAGTTACGACATAAACAACAGGACTAATATGGCTGTGCGATGTGCTCGGTACCGTGAGGGCGGCGACCTGATCGCCGTTTCAGCGACTGTCAAGGTCATGGTCAAGGCACCTCTCTCATTCTGCCGGCAATGACCGCCGCAACAACTAGCATCATGGCCATTCCATTCATGCCGGCGTGAAAGGATCCCGTCGCTTCCTTAAGCGAACCGACCATGTAGGGCCCAACGAAA
>Ga0099823_1000877_pt1 | contig 22630 bp, 8 predicted proteins | sample CowpearedBW_FD_76831 | JGI IMG/M metagenome (GOLD analysis project Ga0099823, IMG submission 76831) | Root nodule microbial communities of legume samples collected from California, USA - Cow pea red BW | ecosystem: Host-associated > Plants > Roots > Nodule | place: USA: California | collected...
AAAAAAAAACAAAAGAAAGTGAAACACACAATAAAGCAAAAGAAAAAAAAAACGAAAACTGGAAGACTGCGTAAGTTCATAATTCTTAGAAAACTTATACAAACATAAGTAGCCTCCTATCCCATTATTTGTCATTTCTGAAACACTAAATTCGATTATTTTTTTTATATATATATAACGGATGTTTCTAAAGATATTTCTAAATTTATAAATATCTTTTGAAATACCTAATTTGAAATATAAAAATATTTTTTAAATTGAGTGTAGCGAAAAACATGGTTAGATATGAAAATACCATCTAAAATATTCAATTCGAAAGGTTGTCTTCCGTATTGGAAAATTGCAAGGAACCATAATTGTTCCCTCCGATTCTTCATCAGCCCTAATCATTCTTCACCATCTTCAAAGAGAGGTGCAACTAAAATCAAGACTGAAATAGGTGCAGAGAGAAACAAGAGATAGAAATGCACGAACCACTGGTGCAAAAAGACGCAGGAGATGGAGGTACAAGAAGACGTAGGGAACCGCCAAGGTGAGGGTGGTGCTGAAACTCACCGATGGGAAGGGAGGAGCAAGAACTCAAAGAAAAAATGGGAGGTGCGACGCAAAGATAAAATGAAAGGGAGAGATGTCTAGGATTTTGACTTTGACTAAGGGGTAAATATGATATTTTAAAATTAGGAGGTGCATGAAAAAAATTGGCGTTGCAGGCAGAAAAGCCCTTCTCTCAGTCCTATGTTCTTCTGGGCTTTCTATAGTATCTACCCTTCTTTTGCATCCGTTTTCGGGGTTTTTCTTTCCGCACCCCAATTTTTCTTCCTACACCCCCAACTTTTTATAATTCCCCTGCTATCCTTTTGGATTGTAGTTATCGGCTTTCAGAAATCGGAGTTACCGGCTTTTAGAACCCGGTGTTACCGGCTTTCTGAATTCGGTGTTACCGATTGTCAAGATACGAACAGTGGCGAAACATTAATAAAAATTTTAGGGGTGCCAAATTAAATTTTTTTATATACAAATTAATTTTCTAGTTAAATAAAAAATTCTTCATTTTCTTTACTTAAACCATTTTCATAGAGTGATTGATTCACTTATGCACTTTTCAATTTCTAATATTTCTAAATCATTGAATTCACGCATCAGAGGTATTCTAATTTCTATTCCAAATCAAGATTATCCAACTAATTCATTATGTGTAGCAGAATTTGTAATGCAACTCAAGATATATCCATAAATTTTACCATTTCAGCAGAAAACACAACTATCTTTAAATTTCATAATTGAAGGTTGTACTAATTTGGGTAAAAATATAATTAAAGTTCATGCCAATTTGATAAAAGAATTCCTAAAATCATAATTAGGGTTCATACTAATTTGGATAAAACTTAATTTGGAAGAAACATTATAGGAGAATCATAAATTTAAGATAAATAAATCATAAATTTACCGGCTTTCAGATTCCGGTGTTACCGGCTTTCAGAAATCGGGTACTGAATTTCATTCTTGGGAATGCGGACTACGGAGATATTTAGTTTATAATTTATTTTTATTTTTTTGAAGGATATAATGGTCTTCATAATCAAACTTAGAGGTGCAGGAAGAAAAAATTGGGAGTGTAGGAAGAAAAACCCCGTCATCACTATACTATACATTTTGCTTTTTTGTTTTATTTTTTAGATAAAAAACATTATAATTAAATGAAAGAAAGAAGAATAAAAGAAAGAAAACAAAAGGATATATTTTGCATTCTTTTTCTTTTTCCTGTTTTTTTCTTCTTCCAGGTTTCTTATAAATCTTTTTCATATTTAAATAAAAGGTAAAAGAAAAAGCCCCCATTTCACTGTAACTTTTTTATTTTGACCGAAAAAGAAAGCTCCATACGAGTTTTGAAGTTGTGTTGGAATAGATTCTGAAAATTTACCAAACACTTAAAGTATTTCTAAGTATTGTCTTTCTAGTTAACTTAATATATATTTTTGTCAATCCCAAAATATAAATCAACAAAACAGAACAATTACAATATTTGAGGTGAAATAATTTTTGAAGACCATTCCCGAAGGTGGTAGTAGTGAGATAAAAACAAACATAGCGAGGTTGTCCAAGTGTTGGGTCCAGAACTTTCACACTCCCTCTCAAACTCTCAAGACCCTTCTCCACCTTTCACATCCCCTCTCTATATATTCAACAATTCCACATCTCACACTCATCAACAACACAAATCGATCATCGTTAATCAATCCCACGTTGTCTTTTCTTTCGTCAATCCCAATGGCTCAAACACTGTCAACTTCATCACTTCTACTGTCACCAAAAACAGGGTACTCTGTTAAACCCAAGAACAATGTTGTTACACCTTGCATGGCCTGTTTTCCGTCGAGGAAAGAGCTTCCTAGGATACAAAGGATGAGGGTTCAGGCTTCTGGTGATAACAAAGACCACTCTGTGGAAGTGCAACACGTTAACAAGGGCGACCAAACTACTGCGGTTGAGAGAAAGCCACGTAGAACTGCCCTCGACATTTCACCTTTTGGTAAGATTACCATTCTTATTCGAACAAATGTACTTACTATCCACAATTACCCACAAAGCGTGACAAGCATAACGAAGAGAAATAAATAACTATAGAAAAAGTCAAGAAAATCCTAGTTAAGTCAATTTCTACAGATACCTAAAATCTAAGCAAACTCATATGAAAAGAACATTTCAATGTTTGATATTTAAGTGATCCATTGTGAGTTTATAATACGATACATGTCTTTGAGTGAGGAAAAGTGATGGTAGCTACGTTTACCTGAACTTGCTTCCAACATAGTTAAACATGTACACTGACATGTAGTGTGGTCTATTGCAGGTCTCTTGGACCCGTGGTCACCCATGAGGAGTATGCGCCAGATTTTGGATTCAATGGACCGAATTTTCGAAGATACCATGACTTTCCCCGGAAGAAACGTGGGAGGAGGGGAGATTCGTTCCCCTTGGGACATCAAAGATGAAGAACATGAGATCAGAATGAGGTTTGACATGCCAGGTCTTTCTAAGGAAAATGTTAAGGTATCGGTGGAGGACGATGTTCTTGTCATAAATGGTGGTCACAAGAGTGAACAAGAACAAGGTGGTGATGACTCTTGGTCCAGCAGGAGCTATAGTTCCTATAACACCCGTTTGACGCTTCCAGATAACTGCGAGAAGGACAAGGTCAAGGCAGAGTTGAAAAATGGCGTGCTTTATATCACCATTCCCAAGACCAAGGTTGAACGCAAGGTTATTGATGTGGAAGTTCATTGAGATGCTTATGCTTTGTGCTTTGCAACGCTGTATTTTACCATACATACCCATCATATACGGGTAAAATATGTGGTATTAAGTGTGTAAAAAAGTTGAAATAAATTGCTGTTGCAAAATTTTCTAGCAAATGTCAGTTTCCTCCTCTTACTAATTCATAAGATGAAAAACCTGTTTTGCTAAATCATGTCTTTGGAACATCAAATTGGTTATGAGCCATAAAAAGATGTGAAAAGAAACTAATCCTTAGCATGTGTATATCTTAATTAGGAGTTTAATTACCTAACCTCCCAATTCCAAGTTATATATGAATAAATTAGGAACTGCAGAACTAATCCGTGACAAAAACTTAATGAGAAACCTGTACAAAAGAAAAAGGGAATGCAAAATTCAGAAACTGCCCGTAAATATTTTTCTGTGCTAGGTTCTCTGTCTGCCTTTACATATTTCTATCAGTTTTTACAACCAAACTTCCTTAAGAAAAGAAAGAGTAAAGCATAAAGCATTACAACAACGGCCAAAGAAAGTACTATAACCAGGGAAGAAAGGAGATGAAAGGTGAAACAGCCAGAAAATTAAGAGAAATAGCTAGGATTTCTATGTTGTATGTTACTCATTCTCTTCGGTAATAGAGTCCAATTTGGACTTCCGATTGTTCAGAAACTTAACACCAACCGTTTGAACCTCTGATAGAATATCCTCTACGGAGATCTGTTTGTTCACCAACCGCTCAAGTTGCTGCTTCGTTATGATAACTTTGATCCTCTTTATCCCACCATCTGTCTCAACGTTCCTTAAAGATGCAAGATTTGACGGGGAACGCAAAGAAGGAAGCAAGTAGTACAATCTCCCTGACTTCAATTCATGATCAGGTGAAAGAGGTTCTGTGATTTTCTTTGAAACACCAACACCATAAGCTGGATAGTTTGTCAAGATATCTTTGACATGAATTGGGGTGCCAAACTCTAGTATCTTCCCATCTGGTTTAGCTACCCTGACAATCTTAACCTTTTTTGGCATGATGCAAAACCCTGAACTGGGTTTATAGAGAACAACACAATTGCCCATTTTATTGTAAAGGGTGTGTAAATCAGGTGGTTGAAGACCAAAAGCGAAGTTGTTAGAGAAAGCTATAAAGATAACTGCATGGAACTGTGAATATGTGTATGTGAGAGAGAGAGCAGGTGAAGGGAGAGGGAGTTTGAGTGAGAAAATGAAAGGAAAGCATGTGAGATATATAGTGAGGTAGGATCCTTAAAAAAATGGAGGGGTTTGTTTCGTGTGGAGTGGAGTAGAAAGGTGACTTTCCGTTGAGAAAGAAACTTGTGGATTAGGGCGAGAAAGTATGAGTAAGTAAAATATGTTTTGTGCTAGAGAATGCAAAATGAAAGATTTGTCAACACGCATGCACCATAGGTCGGTTTAGTGGGAAAGTAGCAGAATATTGCATTGCTCATTTAACTATTTTTTTTTTTTTCATCCCTCCAGAACCCAACTGATGCAGCATTTATACTCCTATATGATTTTGCATAGTATATGGCTGTGCCATAACAGTCTATGCACTTGAAAAATCATGCAAGTGGCCTCATTTGATTGGGTGGGCATGCAGAAGAAGCTTGGCTTAGCTTTGGGACCAAACTACCATGCCCCAGTTAGGTGGGGAAGAAAAAAATCTACTACAACTAGATATAAGGTTCAGTGGTATTTTTGTTCCTTTTATATTCAAGTGCAAGAAAAAAAAATCTTACTTTTGAACCACATGGTTAGACCCTTTCTTTAACACAATAGGAGATTTAAAGATTCAAACTCTATCAGTTGATATACGCTGTTGTGATACTTCCAACGACATGTATAGTTATGTTTGTTTACTTTTCTCTAAAATTGCATCAGTTCATGGTTTAAGGTGACGTCCAAGACAATTTTAAAAGCAAAAATTGCTGAATTTTCTCTTAATTGTTTGATACTGATAGAAATGAGAGGCACAACAGAACAAGGGGATGCAACAAAAGAACCTCATTCTTCCTTTGGCTTTCGGTAGGAAGGAAAGCAGAGATTGGATGGTTGAATAAAGAGAGATTATATTAATTCTGTGAGTTAGTCATGCAGGGGCGGTGACGCAACAAATGCAGTTTATATATGTATGGTTCGGGTAGTATAAGGAACAAAAGTTTAAGGTTGGGTGTACTTCGATTAATGGCTTTGTTTGTATTTGTCTCTAGAAAAATATAAATTAGTTAACCTCTGCCAACTGCTAACTGCTATTTGGCTGTTTCTCTTACAGTGCTCAATAAACAATATATGAGTCTGTGTAAAAGTAGCTGGTATGTATGTATATATGTGGGGTAGTATATATGTAATAAACAATATATGGTTATTATATCTTTGCCAATAATCTTGCTTAACACATTTTTTCTCACACGCTTTGGGTGAGATAGTTCCATGCTCAGAAAGATGAGGTTGCTTCGGTGTCCAAGAAGTGCTTTATTTATCTTGTCGAAAGAGATAAAGAAGCGAACTTTTAGAAAGGCACCTTGTATTGTCTGAAGCTTAATTATTCAAATTCATATTTTACTTTCCATCAGTGTACAATTGAGAATTTACTTCTCTATCTAACCACTAACTGAAAATACCGATGCATTTTAGTGCCTATTATAGTTGATTTATTCGCTACTAATTTTTCTTAATCGACAATAACAAATAAATTGAAAGAAGACAATGTGTTGTCCAACCCTTATAAAAAAACATAAAAAAATAAAATAAAATAAGGAGAAGAAAACAAAGATAGCCACCTCATAAGTATTTCCTCTTACAAATTTAAAACGAAATACAAAAATCAAAATCTCTCGCAAAAAACAGACTCAAAAAGAATTCCTAACAACCACAATACCAACCAAAACAACATATAGTTGAACAAATAACAAAAGTGTTCCTTACATCTAAAGTTGTAATTATATAAACTTTCTTTTAGATTGTCTTGTACAATCTCTTTATTAATTATTTTGAAATTAACTTTCCACGACTTGTTAGATTCCTCCTGATTACAGTGGCTCTCACTTTCCTTGCTTTCATCGTTTAATATCTCCATGATTTTCAAAAGCTAGGCATTTAGAGTAGCACTGAACATAAGAGCTATTCCATAGGCATCATTTTACTCATGGTTGTTGAAACTTAGTCCGTCAAGTTCACAAAAATGGTGCCATGAAGGGTTAAAGACTCATTCAAATAATGAGTCTACACCAAAAGAGAAGGGCAACGACCACCTCCCACATAGATCAAAGCAACACAAACATGTATTATACAATGAAGGATAAATCGAAGAGACCAGCATGGCTAAAACCGTTTCTTTTTATGTGATTAAATCCACAATGATTTTAAACATGTGATTGGACATATACACCAATCAAAATATGAGAAACTAGCTTATGAATATTGATTAGAAATCTATGCCTAAACTCTAATTTGTGCAACTGAAAAAAACTTCCTCAATACTACATTTCTGAAAATAATGTTGTTCCTATGAATCCAAATGCTCAATACTATTGTCATCCACATACATTTCCACACTATATCAAATTTCTAATTTAAACAAAGATGTTTAAATTCAAGAAAATGTATTTTTGCACTATTATGATACCCAAAAAGATGTCCTCTCCAAAAATCACACAAATTCCATATGTGTAGTTAACCTACAAGTAAAGAATAAATGTAAAACTATTTCACTACAAGATTGACACATGATGCGTATTCTATTACCCAACTCTACACCCATATGTTGTAAGTTGTCTCGTGTGAAAATCTTATTATTACTCACGCTTCAAGAGAAGAGTTGGGATGTTGGTAAAACTTTTATTTTCCAAAAGATATCGTATAAATATGTTTTTTTTATCTCTAATTCTACTATTTAACTTCTTATATGCAGATTTTACCATATAATTTTGTGTTTCTCCATCATTCCATGTCCATTCATCTTCTTTATCTCTATTCAAAGTTCTCCCTTCAATCTCACACATGAAAAGAGTCACCATATTCCTCTCCCATTAAAACCATTCTCTCCTCCATGGTAGGTTCCATGTCCATCAGTCACCATTCCAAAATCTAGCATCTCCTAATTTTTCTTCCTTTATAATTGAATTCATATATAGCCTAGGCAACTTTTCTTTTAAGCGGAACTCACGTAACCATCTATCTTCCCAAAATTTGATTTTATTTCCTAAGTTTCACCTTATGTTATGATCAAACCAATTTCCTTTTTGGCCTTCCCCACATAATCTTCTAATATCTCTCCACCACAACGAGTCATAATTAAGATTTCTTGACTCATCTGATGCTCTCCATGAGTCATATTTAGATATCAAAATTCAGATTCATCATTTCTAGGTCTCTATTTCCATTTTACTAATAAAGTTATGTTAAACATTTCCAAGTCCTTTACTTTTAGACCACCATCTTCTTTAATTTTACATATATTTTCCAACTTCACCCATGAAATCTTCCTTCTCTCATGTCTCCATCCCTACAAAAATTCTCTCTGAAGTTTGGTGATAAGTTTTCCCGCACAATTTGGCCTTTTGAAAAGGAATGAAAGATTTTACTAACTTTATTAGGTAGTACAGAGGAATGGAAGATATTTACTAGCCATCATGAATGAGAGAAATAAGTAATTGTAAAAGTAATAAAAATGGTGTTGGTGGTTGGAGATTTTACTTTGACTAGAGATAATGTGAGTTATAGTATATAAGTGAGTATAAACCTCACCTTACAAACTAATTTGACAAAGTTAAATTAAACTTAAGATTGACTTCTCAATATAGTATCAAAGTCATGAGTTTGAGTCTATCTTAAAGAAATTTGTTAAATCTATTACATCGTTTTTATTGAGAAATTTATTGTTTATTGCATCTATTATGTCATTTATTATCACTTTACAAGTTAATTTTGTACATTGAATTAAATTTAAATACATGTACTGATGTATTGATGTATTGATGAGCGATAAAATGATAGTGTATAGGAAGAATCGATATGTACATAGAGACATAGTTTTTGTTGAGTTGCTAAGTATGCATTTACTAGTAGGTGAGACAATAGCCAATAAACAAAGAGAGTTGCTTTAAGTGGTCGTAGGTGGTGTGAGAAGATTTAATAACGTCATTGTCAGAGTGGCTGAAAAGATGAGACAAAGATCTTCTAAATCCACAAAGTCCCTTTTATTATTATTACTTTTCTAAGTTGTTGTTTTCCAACTGACTAACTCCATTCTTTTAAAATGTTTTTCCCTCATTTGCACATCAAACAGACCTAACCCCATCAAAGTTAAAGTCCATTTTCTTTTTCAGATAAGAATTAAACGCAATAACTATGGGATTAACAAAAACAACTCATTCCCCTAATTCATTTTAAGTCATATATATTTATTTTTATTTTAGTTTAACATCCTTTACAATAATATAAAAGGAAATGCTGGAGACCAAATTTTAAGGACATAATTTTATACTAAATGTGGAATTTAATGTAATAACGGTTAAATGATAATTTCATTTCTTCATGTTAAATTTTTGTTATAATTGAATATCAATAACAACATATTTAAAAAATATCAAAAAAAATTATATTAACATGAAATTATATATAATTTAAATGAGAATACATTTTAGTCAAATTATAAATTTTGAAAAAAATATATAATACAACCAAAAGATATTAACACGCTATATAAAAAATTTGTTCTAGTTTAAGTCACCACATTATATATTACTAGAGAAAATATGAGTACAATTAAAGTTTAAATGATGATGTTTATTTCCCCACAAGTTGCAATTATATGAAAATTTGAGAATTCATCACACAATTGATATAATTTGATCTTTACATTTTTTTTATGATTTGACAAAATTTGTCATATTGGCATGTTGTATTTTTATATTGTTTAACTTGATTTTTTATTTGATACTTATTAGTGTTGAACTGCAAAAATATATGATTTTAGCTTTTAATGTTATTAAGTATTTAATCTTATAATTTATTAGTTTATTATTTAATATATTTATCAAATTTTGAATAACATTTTATTACTATTATTATTATATATTAATTTAAACGTGAAAAGAAAGAATAAATATTTTAACAACATAAAAAAACTAGAATTAAAAATAAAAAAGTTCCAATTTGAATTTTTTTCTTTCTTTCAAACTGCACACATATTTTTTATACTTGATTTGGATATATTTTTAATATGAAAATTGAATCAAACCATACGGCAAGCATTCCTATTACAGTGTGAAATTATGTTAAATGAAATTTAAACTTTTTCTTCAAAACAACCAAATGATTTAAAAACTAAAAAAGAAATATAAAGTGAATTAAGAAACAGTAATGTTAAAAGTACCTTTTTGCAATTTTTATAGAAGTACAACAGTATCATCCATAATATAATTATGCACATCCGCATCCTCATAATCATTAAAAAAAAAATTGTATAAATTGGCAACAAAAGAAAAAAAGTTTCCATGAGTATTTGTTCAAGTTAAACAAACAAGGTATAACTTTTACTATTTACTATGTCAAAATAAGAAATTTTAGCCAATTTTGATATGCAAGTGTCAAAACACCAACAATCATTTCAAAGATTAATATAATCACCTTTACCTAGTATCCAAAATGTATTTTCAAGAAGAATATCATATGCACCCTTAATTCCATACTAAATTGATGATAATCTAAAAAACATATATTTCCGATACTTAAACTTAAGAAATCGAATATGCATGAGTTTAGCCCAAGTCATTTTTTCATAAGCAAACTCCCAAGCTAAATGTAGTAGTTATGCTTTATTCTCCAACTTAATATTAGTAATTTACAAACCATCATTCATCTTAGAACCACATAAGATAGATCATTTGACGGTAGAAATGTCAAAACGAGTTTCAACTTGTGAGCCAACATAGCTCACTATGGGTTTGAACTAGGTTAGGTTGAGAAAATTTTATTTTTTTCAAAAGTAGATTGAACTAAACCTGACTCACTTAATCCACATGTTAAACGGGTTCGAGCTGTGTTGAAAACACTATTAATTTATTTTTACAATTTTAATTTTTTAATTATAATTATTTTCTACTTCTAATTATATTTGTTCACAAATTAATATTTTTAAATACTATAATGTTGCTCAATAATATTTGAATAATTTGAATGTTTAATTTATTTGTTTGTCAAGTTATATACGTTAATACTTTAATTTTTAACCACTATCTTTATAATAATATTTCATAATATTTGGAGAATTAAGTGAACACTTTGATTTCACTATTATAAACAATAAACTAAGTCAATTCACTCTCATTGTAGTGTAATAAATATATAAAATAAATTACCTTAATAATTGAACTTTAACGTCGATGTATATACATCTTGAGTTCGGGACTAGACATTAATGGATGATACGATAGCAGGTGACAATAAGCCGAACGAATATCAAATATTGATAGGATAAGCTTTTAAGTACTATGACTTTGATAGCATGTGAAGAAATGGATTTTAAACTTAACTCAATCCTACAAAATCAGTTTGTAAAATGAAGTTTGCACCTATTTATATATTATTAAATCATTTTATCTCTACTTAATGTGGACTTCCAACAAAATGTAGGATTTTATTAAAACTTAGAATTAAAACAAAAAATTGATCGAAGTTAAAATCTACACTACTAATTTCGATTTCGATTGTGGCTTAAAGTCATTTGAAATATATAATGGAAAGCAAAAATGTTATTATCAAAATTATAATTAAAGTTGTTTGAAATTGAGATGTGAGAAAAAGGAAATTGTATATTGTAAACAAGGAACTTTTTGTGACAAAAAAAGGAATTATTTGGTCGTTGAAATTGAAAATGAATTTGGATTAAATTTCATAAAGAAAGAACATTATTTCCGGATAAAAGGAGTAACTATTCACAAATAAAAACTATTTTTTGGAAAAAAATAAATATTTTATTTTTGTGTTACATTGCTTAAAAATTTGACTAAATAAAATAGAAGTTGGGTTGATTAAGTTAAAAATACATTTTGGTGTCTACTACCATCTTCCATTTCGGTTAAAAGATAAATAGCAGAGTCTTTATCATCCTTGTGCATTATTTAGATTTATGGAAATAATATCTCTTTGTTAGCATTAATATTATTTCAATGACCTTTAATTATTAATATAAGTAAGAGATATTAAAATATCAAGATCATTGTTATTACTTTTTATCGAGATTATAGCATAGTATAGTATCAATATTTAAGATTATGAAAGTTAGCGATAAAAAAAAAATTATGAAAGTTAGTTAAAATTTAGACTCTATAAATAAAGATTACAACTTATAAACACTCACTTATCACCTCATTTTAATAATTTATATTCAAGCATTTTGTCTTTTTCTTCTGCAACATTTTATTCTGTTTCAACAATTTACTGAGGTATTTTATTACTTTCTTTTACTTTTGTATTTTTTATCAGTTTCAATCTTTTACTTTTACTCATTTTGTCAAATTATTGCCTATGCACTTTCTATTTTTTAATTAATATTTTTTATATGTAATTTTGAACATATATTTTACACAATCTTAAATAAATGTTATTGTAAATGATATCTTCATTTCTAAAACTATTATGTAAGATACGAGTAGATATATTAGGAAGAGTTGATACAAAATCTGAAAGTTGCGGATTCAACAAGTCATGAATCATCGGTGAACCTATATTATAGATATATGATGTCATTTTTAACCTAAAATTTTGAAAATAACTTTGTATATGTTTCTCTTTATATATCGTTGATTTCACTTATTTTGAATTAAAATTCTTGACTCCACATCTTATTTTATCGCTCCACGCTCATTCACCGTACCAAAAATCGTGAAAATGTTATTATTTTTTTACTTATACAGTGGCCAAGTTGAAAAGAAAGTGACATAAAATCCTGAAGTGTTTGGTCCTTAAACGTTTGTTGAAAGAAGTATCTGGTGTTGCCTTCTTTTGGTGTAGTCCTTCTTCCAGAGCCATCCATTACAATGAGGATCATGGTCCACACTCTATAATGCATAGTAAGGTCATTCATTGCTTGCGAAGATCATGATCGTCCATTTTACCATGAGTTTGTGTGCCCTTTATAGAACCAAAATTTCCACACGCTTCTTTCTCCTCTGTGTTTGTTTTTCTCTTCCATCTATCATTACATACACTCTTCTTCAGCAAGTTGTGTTCTAATGCAATGGGTGGTTGGGGACAAAATCAGATGGCGTCCAACCATACCACATCAATAGAACAAGACAAAATGAGGAAGCCAATTAATACCTTTTATGCTTTAGAGACAAACCACATCGGATGTTAATTACTTCTTTTTTCTTTTTTTCTTTTCCCTTCTTTCTATATTTGTGTGTTATATTCGGAATATGACTTATCCAAGTTGATCGACAAGAGTACTCATAAAAGAAAATATAATATCAATAAGATTCGAATCTAATCACACAAAAATTTAATATCACTTTAAACTAAAAATTTTAAAATAATAAATTTATAGATATATATTATAATGTTCAACTTTCTTATATCCTTCAAACATAAGATTTAAGTTCAGAATTGAATTTTCAAATAATAATATATTTCACTTTTTTTCGTATTAGTACTTGTTTATTATGCTAATAGAAAAAAAATGGAATAGATCAAATTCTTTAAACAAATCTTTACATTCTTTTTTCCTTCTCTCATTAGTAGTACTTAATAGGTTCACTAAGTTCATCCAAAAATTAAATAGACAAAATTACTTTATGTATATCGACAAATCTTATAAAATCGTATAGCTCGACAATTTCGATTGGATGAACTAAAATCACATTTTTATTGCATTATATGACAAAACCTTATAAGATGTATAAAGAAATATATTCTATCTATATATAGATATATAAAAATCTTGATCGCGTAGATAATAAAAATATTTTTTGTGAATATTCCAAAGATATCTCATAAATATCATTGGGTTTCACAATGAAAATATGTTTTCAACACTTGCTTGAGAGTAGATTTAAGAAAGTAAACATAAGATGAGAATAGCAAAACTCATTGGATCCTTAGTTGAGTCCAGTTCATGGGCTGGACCATCCAAGACCATGCAAACCTATGGTTAATTCGATTAGGTAACGTAATTTTTAACAAAAAACAAAATTCAAGATTTAATTAATTTTTTTATAAATTTATGTATTTTTAATTAATTTTTTATTATTATTTTATTTATTGAGTACTTAATTTTTATACTTTTTGAATTTAAATTTTACTGTTTAATTTTTTTTAAATGGATAATGTAACTATTATGTTATTCGTTATTTTATTTATTTGAGATTTTATGTTTAATGTAAAATACTATTAAAATAATAAAAAATATTTATTATTTTATTTTAATTAAAATATTATTTTAATAACCTAACGTTTATTGATTTAGTTGACTCACTAATAATTAAACCTTATTTCAAATTAAATATTGTAAGTAAATAAACTAACATAATTTTTTTTGAATGAAATTAAACTGAAATTAGAATATCCTATTACACGTTTTACGGGATAAAAAATTTATAACAAGTAATTAAGTTAGAACAACTTACGTGTGGTACGAGACTTTATTTTTTTAATAAATTTAAGAGTATACTTTCTTTTAAAAACAGTTTAAACTATTTTTCCGACGTATCCTTTTATTTAGTTTTGACTAGTTGGTGACCAGTTTTTTCTTTATATTTTTTTTATTATTTGAACTTATAATTTGATTTTATAATTTGATTATAGGGGTATCAAATTCAAAATTAGAAATTAAGAAATAGAAACTTTAAATCATGAGAGATAACGTGAGAACTCAGAAAAAAATTTTGAGCAGTGATTTTAAAAATAAAATAAAATAAAACATTATAATATTTTAATAATAAAAAGTTCAAAAAATAAATAGATTTATCATAAAGAAAATTCATTTATATAAAATCATTATTTCTTCAAACTTTTACTCTATATGTTCTCTTTATTATTTGTCTTCAATTCTGATTCCAATTTTTATTTGATTAAATATACGCTTTACGAAATCATCTAGTTAAAACGTTCTCATTTTGTTCCTTTTGACATTTTAGCTCTTGAGTTGTATATGTGCTTTACGACACTGCATGTGACTCAGGATTGTTCTTAATAAATTTTTATTGTTCTATGATCATGGTGTCATGCTTAAAACTCTAATTAAGGTCTTGATTGGATGTGGATATAGAGATCAAGAGAGCATCAATGTGAGGAAAATGATTTTCTTTGTCTCAGGTAAGGAAATCTCATTCTAGCTATTGAATGTTTATTTTTGTTTTAATTTATAATTGTGCATTTAACACCACAATAGTATGTTTAATTGTTTTGTTAGTTGATGAAATTTGATGAAGGTTTGGATGAAAGTCAGTGAGTCATGTTTCATCAAAACTTAGGGTTTCTATGATATAAATTGCAAATGACTTAAATTTAGTTGGATATTTGAGTTGAATTCGAGAATTAGGTGTATATGTGATTTGTTTGACGTATGAGATGAACTACGAGATTGGTTGGTGGTTCAAAATGCAAAATTTTGAGGTCTATATTATGTAGACTCGTTGAGCGGTCTCTTTCCTTGTTAGGTGAATACTAAAATTGAGGTTGGTAGAGAGTTAGGGGAGGACTACTCGATGAGCTAGTAGACTCTCGTTGAGCAAGTAGACTCTCAATGAGCTAGTAGATTCTCATTGAGCTAGTAGACTATCGCTTAGCTAGTAGACTCTCGTTGAGCAAGTAGACTCTCAATGAGTTAGTAGATTCTCGTTGAGCTAGTAGACTATCGCTTAGCTAGTGAACTCTCACTTAGCTAGTAGATTCTCGCTAAGCTAGTATACCCTCGCTGAGCTAGTAGACCCTCGCTGAGCGAAAGCCAAGATTGAGTTTGGCAGAGAGTTAAAGGAAATGAGATTCGCTAGGCAAGTTTGATATCACTAAGCGAATTATTCTGAATTTTGTTCCAATGTTGGATTCGTTGGACAAGACACCCCCAGTGACTAAGCGAGTACACCTCCAAGGGCTATTTGCTGAGCTAGACTATAAAATTTTAAGGTGCCTCATATATGAAGGAAACTATGGGAAATTGAATATTGAAAATGAGGTCATCACAAGAAAAAAGGGGTAAGATGTATTGTTTAAGTGTTGTGACTTATTGTATGGTAATATCCTTTCTAAGTAGGAAGGGTATGGCAAGTTAGTCTAGGTTATGCATTGACTAGGGACACTCATTTTGCAATCATCCTTAATTTTTCTAGACTCACGTACTCATATAAAGAATGAAGTCTAGGTGGTGAAGAGTGAAGGAGGTTCCTATAGCTGGTTCTGGGGTCAAGGATCATGTTTCTATTAAGTCGTATAAAATTTACCCTATTCTTACCACTATGGATGTAGCACTTGAAAATTTCATTTTATATGACAAATGCAAGATTTCTAGAATATGGGTCAATGCATAAATCCGAATAATATCTAAGTTTAGGTCATACTTATTTATAGATGTGTTTCTTTTTGTAACGTATGCAAATTTGATGGTTAGATGAGATTGGTAGATTTTTATTTGATTTCATTTATATGCAAAGAGTTTGTTTTATGTAATGTATACTCAAAGTTATTATTAGTTTATTCTTCTTTGTGATTTGTTGTTGTTTTCTTTTACAATGATGGTTGTGATGATATGAACGGATGATACAAGTGGTGGAGAGGATAGGCCATAGGAAAGGAGATTCTAATCTAGTTTGAATTGTTGAAGCATAATTTCATGTAAATGGACATATTATGTATGTATATCTTTGTATTTGGACCTAGAGCATTATTTTGAAAAAGTTACGTATTAAAAACTGGAACTACATAGGTATATTTTATGTATGTTTTCCTACTAAAAAACCTGATTAGGATCGCTCAAATGTTTAAGTGGGATAACTCTATAAAATATACTTTTGATTTATGTTTCGGACGGTTATATATATTAAAATATCAAAGTAAAATATTAAAATAATTAATTAAAAAAATTGAATTCAAGGAATAGTAATTAAAATATATTTATCATATTTTCAATATTTTTTTATCAGTGCTTTTTAAAGAAGATTAAATTAAAGCAATTAGTCACTTTCAGATTAAGTAAAGTGGCTTGGTTCTAAAGCAAATTTCAATGTAAACATAAGCATTTTTAAATTATTTTAATAAAGTAAAAATAAGTTTCTGAAATATGTAAATTAATAATTTCAATATAAAAAGTTAAATATCAATAATTTAAACTTTTTAAAATAAAATAATTTGAAACGAAAAAGTTTATGACAATTCAGGCACATGTTAAACCAGTCATAAAAAGTGCTTAATTTAATTTATGAAAGAAAAATGTCTCATTTTGATTTATTTCTTAAAATTGTTCTTGCTGTCAATAATGTTTTCAGCTAATGTGGACAATTTCGACGTCTTATAACTAAGAACGTTTATTCAAAAAATAATGAATGGAATGAATTATGTAAACAAAATATACATAATTTTTAATTTAGATGTATATAAATTTATTATATAATTTGTTACAAACTAACTTTTTGGTCGACTTGTGTCTTTGTTTTTTTTTTTTGTCAAAAACATTATTTCACTGAAGTAACATCGAGATTATAACGGCATTTGTACCGACATTAAATGTGAGTTTGAAACGGAATCGAAAATTAAATTGTTTCAATAATTAATTGCATACAATTAGTTGAATTTAATTGAAATTATTATTATTTAAATGCAATAACTTTTTTTCAATAACAATATGTAGAAAAAAAATAATATACCAAAATCTATAATGAAGTTGAACAAGAAGTCTTAGAGACTCTTTCTCTTAGGCCTAGGTGGCTGTGAATCTAATTTGTCTCTTTTACACTGGTCAGTTTCTATCAACATCTTATTGCTTCACCCGTATTCCCAAAATTGAATAAACAAACCCTAGAATCATTTATGCATATTTAGCAGTAAAATCATAGGCAAATTGTGTATTGTTTTATATATCTGATACCATATACCAAATAGAGTTTCTCTTTGTTGCTGGCACTGTCACTTGAAATAGAAGCTGAAGAGCCCTTGGATGCTGAAACCAATTGCATTAAAATATAATTTGATTGAAGGAATGTGGTTGGCTAAAACCCATCAAAATCATTTTCACATGCTTTTCTTTAATCCAATCAAGAATGCCTCATCATCATGTGAATGCAACTTTACAAAAAGACTACTTTTTCAAACTGGAGAGGGTACCCTAAGTGGCTAAGTTTAACCCTAAAGGGGTGACAACTTTTTTTTCTCATATTAAAAGTACCTAATTGTGGAGTAGAGTGGTAGAATAAAATTTACCTCTCTCAACTCAAATGGATAAAAAAGGTAAATAGCATATTGTTTATACTATATACCATAAATGGAAATGAGATAAAATTGATGCTTGTGTTTTGCATAAATGGAAATGGCAGGAATATGAAGATGGTTGGAGTTAGAGTGGTGAGTCAATGGATTTTCTCTTTTTCTGCGTGGTCCAAACGCCCCATATGGCTTCTACACATTATTCCACGCGTAAAGCATCATAATTTCATATTCCAAATTATTATAATATGGAAAACGAATAAATTTGATTAAATAAAAGATGAAAGATATAAAGTTGAATACAGCAAGGCACGTATCTTCGGACACTTAATAAGTTTGGAAAGTTTTGATATGGGCAAACATATCAAACGGTACACTACCACCCTTTATTCACTCCATTTAATAATAAAAAAAATACGAATTGCCATTGGATTTTCAAATTTTGTCACATACAAAATATTTACAGTACTATTTGTTTTATGGTAATTTTGCCTACTTTCTAAGTTACTCTTCTATTATATATCATAACATGAATAAAAATATTGCGCAAATAAATAATTGGATTTTGTTGAGTAATTTCCTTTTTTCTTTTCTTTCCTTGTTTCCCTGTTTCTCTCTGTTTTTATTTCCTATATTTCAACTGTTCATTAACTTTCTTGTTAAGGGAATCTTCGTCGTGGAATCTGAGGAAACGTTTGTGTATGAAAATCAAGGATTTTTTTCTCCATAATAAACGAGAATCACTAGAGCAGCAGTTGGTGGAAGATTTTCTCGAGCATTGATTTGATTGATTGTTCACTGTTCATGCTAAACAACCAAACAAACGGCTACTCTGACTTTTTGATCCTGTTTCTAATCTCGTTTCTGGGATCCTGTCCGTTTCTTTGCTTATTACACTGTCTTTAAGCCTTCGTTTCAGGGTTTAGTGAATTCAACTCGGATGTCACAGCCAAGGCAAAACAAGATGATGAGTCCAAACCTTGGAAAACAAGTTGGCGACACAACATATACTAAGATCTTTGTCGGAGGATTGGCCTGGGAGACCAAAAGAGACTCTCTCAAACGCTATTTTGATCAGTTTGGGGAGATCTTAGAGGCGGTTGTCATCACCGATAGAGTCACCGGAAGATCAAAAGGATACGGCTTTGTAAAACCCACTTATCTTTTCTTTCTGAACTTCTTGTTTTTCCTCTTGATTCCTTCCACTCTAATAAAATCTTTTGCCTTTTGTTTCTTAGGTCACCTTCAGGGACCCGAATTCTGCAGCAAGGGCTTGTCTCAATCCCTATCCTGTGATTGATGGAAGGAGAGCTAATTGTAACCTTGCAGCCCTTGGTGCCCAGAAATTTGATCCATCCACAACAGGTTAGGTCTTTCACTTTTTCTTGTTTTACTTCTAAATTTCCTTCGTAATGATTATGCAAATTTGATCAATATCCCTTGCATGCAAACCATCCTCATAGTTTCACGCTTTCAAATGTTTCAGGAAGACAAAAATTCAGTAGCCCTTCATGGAATATGGCACCAGTCCCATTGCAAGGCACCTCCACTTATTACAATCAACACATACCTCACTACCCGTTTCCCTATCCAACCTACAGGTTTGCGATTCAAACGTGTGAGAGTGAGTTGTTTTTATACTTGACAAATTTATCGTCATTCTAAGTGATCATTTTGCTCCAACATTCAGGTATCCTGGTTTTACTCACCCACAAGATTTGTATGAAATGGTTAGTTTTCTCATAAAGTGGCTTTTCTTTTCAACCAACTTTGAATTCTTAGAAAGCTATAGGTCACCTAAATTATTCACTATCATTGCAATTCATGTGAGCGATTAAGCTGTGTTCACTATTCTCAGAATTTTGAATCTGAATTCTTTGTTCTATACAGAACTACAATCAAGCATATGGTGGACAGCAGTTTCCCCTCCGCTGGTATCCAGCGTATTGCCAACCCTTTTATGGCCTTGGCAGACAGATTATTCCAACAACCTATGTGAAAAAGGTCATACCAGACACGTCTCCTCAGGATGTCACAGTTGTTGGTTTTTCAGAACCTGTTGCAGCTTCTCCCTCAATTCCCACCACTGGTTCAGTATCTGAACTCTAAACAATGCAACAATTTTTTTTGTTTTGGCTGAAGTTTTCTTAATCTTGACTAACTTTGAGGTTGTTGTGTATTGAACAGGATTAGTCACTGGAACAGTACCTGCCACAGGAGTGGTAGAATCCCCTCAAGAACAGACATCTTCAACTACTTAAAGCTATGATGAGGAGATTCCCTCAATAGACTAGAATAGAGAAAGTAAAAAAGAAAAAATGACACTGCTCAACAAACCAGGATGCTCTAAGTACATGCCCGATGATCTTAGAGACCAGACAGTAATGAAATAGTCCTGGTTTTGTTCATTGTCTTCAGAAATTTTTACTTTTCAGCATTCTGGTGTGTACATGATTCTTTAGTTTTCCTTTATTTGTTTTTTTTTTCCCTTACTTTTCCTTTTTAACATGGGATTCCTACTACTTTATAGTTAGAAAAAAAAAAAAGGTTTTTTGTTATTTCATTATTCTTACACTTACACATATACTTTGCATTCCTATGTGGTGTTAGCCTATCCAAATTTGCAAGAGTAAGATGAGTCATTGTTTCCGTTCTTAAAGATTGAGAATGTATCCTGAAAGTTCAACAAATGTATCATACACTCAAATTTGGTGTACTACACTAGTAAAGTATCGTGACGTTATTAATTTATAATTACATAGAATAATCTAATCATACGTCAGTAAATAGAATTATTTTATGCAGATTTTAGGGTAGGGGGATTTTGTTGAAAGACACAGCTTTAAATGGGATTTTGAAAATCATGACATGATACACCTATTTAAATTTTTTTATGCTGTTTTCTTCTTGATGTTATTTTGTCGTGTAAAGAAAAGTTACCAAAAAAATGAATAGACTTTAGAGTTAATTTATTCAAGTTGAAAGCAAAGTTTAGCAAAAAGTTTAAACTTATCCAGAAAGTATGGGTGGGCCGTGTTGAGTAGGTAATTTGCTATATAAAGTAAAGCAAATTATGAGTGTCTCTGTAGCTTTCGTAACTTGTTTGTTATCCATTTTCACAACAGCGACGGAAAACTGTTAGTCAACATTTTTTCACACTTCTAATTGTAACTAAGGAGATTGGAAGGAGAATAATTGTGCACAATGATTCGTTTTTAAGAAGTTAAAAAATGATTCTTTTATGAATTTAGCTGGAATATATCTGTAAGGAATTTTTACAAAGTCAATCAATCAAAGAATTTTATATGAACTAGATTGATTCATTTATCTTAAGTAAATAATGTTACACGATTTTATCTCTAATCATATGAAAAATTAAACGAATAATAATATAAAAAATGAAGTAGGAAAAAGAAGTTTCAATCTCAACGTGATTATAGTTTGTTCTTCTTAAAAATCTAATGATTTCTTATCAATTATCTTTGCACATATATCATTAAAGAAAAAATAGAGATGAATAATGACATTATAATATTCATGTGTCACATATATCCATTGAAAAAAGTTTTTCTATTAATATGTGATGATAATATGAGATTTTAAACAACTAACTTAAAAGTATCTCATTGATACTCATGAAATACTTTGACTTCTTCTCCCACAAAAAACCATAAGTCATCTATAAAAGGACTTAGATAAACATCTATGTCATTTATAGGTTATTTGGGACTTGTAATCATCGTAGATAGTATAAGATATTTGACCTTCAACTAAAGTGGAAGATTTTAAATGACCAACAAAACTAGCCATGAATTGTGTGTTGAAGTTACCAAACATATTCATTCCATATGTAGTTAGTTCAAACCTAAGGTTTCTTATCTTGCATAATTCGAAGAAAATGAGACTATTTTCTTCCACTAAGGAGAATCAGTACGATGTTGAGGTTGTCCACAATTTTTTTTCCATTTGCATACCATGTACTTTTCTTTAATTATGTTTACTCGAAAGTAATCACTTCAACTTTGGAATTGATGGAAGATATAATAAAACCTTTGCTAGATGACTCTTCAATTCATTTTTTTAACATTTGTTGTCATCTTTCACTTTGTAGTGTGATACTCCATCACGTTGACATTTATGCAAATAGTCAAACTTTTTTATGTATAATGTGAAATCATTACAACAAACCAATGAGACCAAGTATATTTTTTGCCTAATACATACAATTTGACATGGTGTTATCTTTTGGTAGCATATCCTTCAAAAGTTTAGGTAAATAAGTGAAATTTGTATCAATTTACTTATATTTTGTCGTTAAACTCATGAAACATAAAACAAGTGACAATTGCCTGAATCTTATACCTCCAAATACAAATGTGTCTCTAAATCACTCATCATTTATCATAAACAGGATTATATGTTTTGCAAAAACTCTTTTGATCCACTTCATGAAACATTTCCTTTATTTTGAACTTCCATAGCGACATCTTCCTCCTCAGTGTGAGATACTTCTAGAATATCAATCACTTCATTGGATCAAGTTCATGTTGTGTAATTCTTCAAGAACACACAAATAAGATGATGTTGTATAATGCCTACTCTTTGTACTTACCCATTCATATAATTAATACATGGACACTGAAATTTTCCATTGTTATTAGATTAGTTTTTTGTTGGGTAATTTACAAAGACCATTTGGCTCAATTCTCATACTTTTCAAACATACGACTTAAATTGGCACCACTTTGGTCTATTTTATAAACGTTATGGTAAAAGGTGTTTAATATGATGAAGAATCATCTTGTTATAGAATAATCCTTTTATTGCAAAAGAATCTGAACGTTGCATGCCATAGATATAAATGCTACAGTTTCAAGATTTATGAGTGAGGTGCATCCGTTTAGATTTTCAACTTGAAAGTTTG
>Ga0099823_1000881_pt1 | contig 22613 bp, 19 predicted proteins | sample CowpearedBW_FD_76831 | JGI IMG/M metagenome (GOLD analysis project Ga0099823, IMG submission 76831) | Root nodule microbial communities of legume samples collected from California, USA - Cow pea red BW | ecosystem: Host-associated > Plants > Roots > Nodule | place: USA: California | collected...
GACTAATGACTAGTTAATCACACAGTGACACAGGCTCACATTTCTTAACTTGGATATGACGTAGCAGTATCTTAAAAGTTCTGCTATTTATCTGCAACGCCAATCTAGTCTGGTCCCAAGTAATAGAAACTCCACCAACGAAGGATTTACAGAAAGAATGCATGTTCTAAAGCAAGCAACCATTTCTGTTTGCTGAATATCCTACAATAGCCAAGTCAATTATTATTAACAAATAAAAACGAGTTAGATTGTTTACTAACTCAAAATACTAATTACTACTGATAATACAAGTGAATTCTGCTCAATCCCTCCCTACAGTTACATTCTACCATTTAACACATTGCTTCTCTCTAAAGAAATAGATTAGCACAATGTCTAAGGCTTGTTTGGTCCCCATATCCTCACTTTCAGTCCACACTGTCATTAAAAACTAAAAAAAGAAAAAAGAATAGTGCTTTGTGAATATCTTTATTGGCTTAGGAATCTCAGCCTCTAAGGCATTCCAAAGACGTTGAAGTCCTTGTCAACATATCGCTTGCAAGCCTTGATGTAAAACAATTTCGTTACCTAATCAAGTTCTATTCAATAAACTGCTTAATTAGTCCAACCTATACCTTTGCAGCAATTTGTATAAATACTATATATGTCCACATTTCTTCACCACCACTATCTCATCAAACACTGAATCATATATAGGCATATACTAAACTGAATTTGTCTAAGAGGAGCAGAAAAAATGGCTGCTGGCATGGACTTCAGCAGTCACAAATCTTTGTTAATGATTCTTTTCGGATTTCTCGGCTTATTCTCCTTCACAGTAGAAGCAGCCACAAAGAAATACCAATTTGATGTGAGTTATATATATAGTGTATGCATTTATGGTCATAATCAGCATGCTAATCATTAATTTTTGAATTTGATCACGCTGGTTAATTATATTCTCCCTACAGATTCAAGTAAAGAATGTGAGTAGACTTTGTCATGCAAAACCCATTGTAACAGTAAATGGGAGGTTCCCAGGGCCAACGATTTATGTCAGAGAAGGAGATAGAGTACAAGTCAACGTAACCAACCATGCAAAATATAACATGTCAATTCACTGGTAATCCAATTTGTGTTTTCCAGACACAAAAGTGACATTAATTATATTATCTTTGCTCATAATGTGGGATTCTTATAGCATTATGTGGATTATTGGCTATATACTACAGGCATGGAATTAAACAATATCGCAATGGTTGGGCTGATGGACCAGCTTACATTACACAATGTCCAATTCAAACTGGTAGCAGCTACACTTATGATTTCAACGTCACAGAACAAAGAGGAACCTTGTGGTGGCATGCTCATATTCTTTGGTTGAGGGCCACAGTGTATGGTGCTATTGTCATCATGCCAAAACCAGGAACCCCATTTCCTTTCCCACAGCCAGCTAGAGAATTTGAAATTCTGCTAGGTTAGTTTCTGAAATACATCATACATATGATGTTTGGTTTTACGTTGTAGATGCTAATTATGGTTTCTATAGTGTTTTTTGGCTTTTCAATGGATTTTTTTCAAATTTGTTCACAGGAGAATGGTGGCACAATGACGTGGAAGCTGTTGAAACGCAAGGGAACCAAATGGGTTTGCCACCAAATATGTCAGATGCACATACAATCAATGGAAAGCCAGGACCACTCTTTCCTTGCTCGGAGAAACGTAAGCAGAATTTGCGCAACTTTGTGATTATGTAAAGGAAAAGTCTACCGCATGGCTAAACATGGATAAAAACAAAATTTTCGTTTATGTTTCAGACACATATGCAATGGAGGTTGAACAAGGGAAGACTTACCTACTAAGAATCATCAACGCTGCCCTGGATGACGAGCTTTTCTTTGCCATTGCGGGTCACAACATGACAGTGGTGGAGGTTGACGCTGTTTACACAAAACCATTCACCACTCAAGCCATTCTCATTGCACCTGGTCAAACCACAAATGTTCTTGTCAGGGCCAACCAAGTTGCAGGAAGATATTTCATGGCTACAAGGACCTTTATGGATGCACCCATCCCTGTTGACAACAAATCCGCCACAGCTATATTCCAGTACAAAGGCATTCCAAACACTGTCCTCCCTTTGCTTCCTTCTCTTCCTGCTGCCAACGACACGCGTTTTGCTCTGAGTTACAACAAGAAACTAAGAAGCCTAAACTCTCCTCAGTACCCTGCTAATGTTCCACTCCGAGTTGATCGAAACCTCTTTTACACCATCGGTTTGGCCAAGAATTCTTGCCCCACGTGCGTCAATGGAACGCGGCTTCTTGCTTCCTTAAACAATGTCTCTTTTGTGATGCCCCGAACCGCGCTTCTGCAAGCTCACTACTTCAATATCAAGGGGGTTTACAGAACTGATTTTCCTGATAAGCCTGCAACCACTTTTAACTACACGGGTGCTCCATTAACGGCTAATCTTGGTACTTTAACGGGCACAAGAATTAGCAAGGTTCCTTTTAATTCTACAGTGGAGCTAGTTTTGCAAGACACCAACCTCCTCACTGTTGAGTCGCACCCTTTCCATCTTCATGGCTATAACTTCTTTGTTGTTGGAACTGGGATCGGTAATTTCGATCCTGCAAAAGACCCACTTAAATATAACTTGGTAGATCCTATTGAGAGGAACACTGTTGGGGTTCCCACCGGTGGTTGGACCGCAATTCGTTTCAGAGCTGATAATCCAGGTATGTATGTTCTACAAGAAATTATCTTATTCATAACTTAGAAAATTTAGCTATCATATAAAGATTAGTGAGGACTGTGAACAAGTGATGATCTGAGACTACTTAATAATTTCCAAACGATGAAGTGCATCTGCGACCTTAGAAAACTCAGAAAATCTTAAACATTCAGTAATATAAGGATTGTCTTATTTGTGATATGATGACATGTTGTTTAATTTTCCATGTATGGCTGTGTAGGTGTTTGGTTCATGCATTGTCATTTGGAGCTGCACACGGGTTGGGGATTGAAAACAGCGTTCCTCGTAGAAGATGGACCAGGACAAGATCAATCTGTTGTGCCCCCACCAAAGGACCTTCCGACATGCTAGACAAGTGTAAAATGAATTGTCCACAACCTTGGATTGTGTTGTATTCAGCATTTATTATCTGTTAATACTTCCTGCAAAAAGATGCAGAGTTTTAATTAAGAGCTAACAAGTGTAAAAGCCAAGTTTGGAGCACGCATATATAAGATTTACTAGTTCTTTTTTTATCCCAGTGTTGTTGATATGTATTGCGATTTGAGAGTTATGTTGAAGCAAGGGGAAGTTTAAAGAACAACGAAAATTTTACAAGGGAAACTTATATTATTGTCATTTCTTTCACCCAAAGACGGAACTGATCGATGCATCCAAATAGTAGAGCTTTGAAAGCAAGATACCTACTTCCTTGTTGCTTGCTAGTTTCTTTGAAACTCAACTTGCTATGTTCATGAAGTTTGATTGAAGCTTCAGACTTTAAAATTAGAATGCTTATTAAAATTAAATATATAAAATGATGGACAGTTTTTTATGGTTCGAGATTCAAACACTCGCATGGTTTCTATAGGTTCGTTCATGCATTCGTAATCAAATATTCAGCTATTTCACACATGTTTGAGACTTCCCAGCTGCTACATGTACCCAGTAAAGTTTAGTCATATATCATGGCTGATGTGATGCTCTGCCTATAGTTTTTGCCAAAAATAGTTGTGATATCGAAGTCACAATATGGCTTCATCAAAATAGTCACTTTATCTTGAACGTTTCGTAACGTGTTGAATTATAATATGATGTTGGAATATCAGTTGATAAAATTTTATATAACTGTTTACTCATCCGCTTTTATTCTAAATATTCAGTAAAACATGAAAGCAGTAGCATATATGGTGCTTCGTTTGTTTTATAACTTAACAAAAAAAAAACTATTGTTCTTAACGGTTCCTAAGACCCTTTTGTAAGAAGGAAAGTAATGGACATTTTCTTTGATTCAATGAATACGGTGACAAAACAAAGTATGTGCCAGGGAAAGCTCTAGTCCATGAAATGCTTGAACTCCATGCACTTGTTAACTAAAAAATATACAAGAATTAGGAAAAAAGGCTATTCATCAAAAGAATATAAGTTGGTGGAAAAACATAAACAGCTAGCAAACGAACCAAGTTGGTGGAACACGCTCGACCATTCAACTGCATTTTCCAAGCAATAAAAAAAAATTAGGTTGATGGCAGGTTAATTATATAACAATTTATGACTAATATGAAAAATTTAATTCACTTATGAATAAAAAAACATTACATACTACTATAATTTGAGAACTTGATATTATATTGTCAGAACTATCTTGAAACATGTAATTATTTCTCTCTTAATTATAAGCCTAAACAAATAAATTGTTTTCAGTTTGGTAGCTGAAGCATAAAGCTACATATGACTTGTCTCCAAAAAGATGCTTTCTCGAACAGCCTGATATACTTCAGAAAGAAAGAGACCAGACGATGGAGAAAAAAATGATGAATAAAACGATGGAAAAAGATAAATAAAGGTCTAACATTGACGTGACAAAAAAATACTTTGGTTGTTATTCCCATGGTCAAAATCTGGATTTATATTTCTAAATTAGTTCAAATCAAATATAAGGTATTTTGATTATTCAAAACATAGTGGTATTGTTATGTCGTGACCTTCAAAACTCATCCACCGCTTTTAAAGCTTCTCAAACAGCCTCGTGGGTTCAATAGGTTCTTACAGAAGAAACTGAGTTAAACTATTATACGAAGCAGAAGATAAACTGATATAGTCCATGGTCGTTACATTTCTTTTCTTTAAAGTTGCTACATCTTAAAATAGTGAGATTTAACCATAATGGAATCGCAGCAATAACTAAAATAAGTGGCAAAGGAACTTTCTTCCACTAGGGTGACACAAGGAATTAATTTCTAGCATTAAAATTCACCCTTTGGCTTTAAGCCATTACTTCTCCTTAACGATAAAGCCTGTAGGCAGAGTATATTGAGGTAGATTACTGGGTTGGATTTCATCTACCTATCATTTTCGGTTCAAATTTTGAAAACGTGTATTATAAAATTATATCATCTCTATATACTGAAGCCAAGGCCTTTACAATTTCTGTCATATTTCGTTTACAAGTTTTTACTCACAGCTCATAGAAACTTAAAAGTACTACCTAATCAGCCTATGGTGTTGATAATTCTTAATGCAACAAACTGATAGCCCATATCTTACCTTCTCCCCGTTCATAAATACCCCAGCACATGCAACACTTCCTGCATCTCAACAAGCCAAGATATCGAACAGAACTTGGACACAAAAGACGAAATGGCGAGCTTGGGGTGTTCTTTGTCTGTCTTAACCTTTTTCTTCTTTGTATTTGTTGGCTTAATGTCTTCTTCATCTGAAGCTTCCGTAAAGAAATACCAGTTTGATGTGAGTTAAGTTATATTGATATCATAATCAACATGATGCAAGGTTCGCTTAATAGCATTTTGTGTTTTCTACAGATTCAAGTGGCGAATGTGAGTAGATTATGTCATGCAAAGCCCATTGTAACGGTAAATGGGAGGTTCCCAGGGCCAACTATATATGTCAATGAAGGAGATAGAGTGCTGATCAATGTTACCAATCATGCACAATACAACATGTCGATTCACTGGTAAGACAATTGTGCTATATAAGAAACATAAGTGAAGCTTTTGATACAATACAAGCATGTTTATGTGTATACGTTAATTTCTTATTTCTCTCACAAGTCACAACCTTATTGCTTATTGTAGGCATGGACTTAAACAATATCGTAATGGTTGGGCGGATGGACCAGCTTATATCACACAGTGCCCAATTCAGTCAGGAAGAAGCTATACTTACGATTTCAATGTTACTGGTCAAAGAGGAACACTATGGTGGCATGCACACATTCTATGGCTGAGGGCCACTGTGTATGGTGCAATAGTGATTATGCCTGCACCTGGAACACCATTTCCTTTCCCACAGCCAGACAGAGAATTTGAAATTCTCCTGGGTCAGTTTGAATGTCATTATATCTTAATATTGGAAGAGTAACAGGGTAAGAAATTTGCTGTAACTAACTGGGTCTGCATGCAATAGGTGAATGGTGGAACAATGACGTGGAAGAGATTGAAAATCAAGGGAACCGAATGGGGTTGCCACCAAATATGTCAGATGCACATACGATCAATGGGAAGCCAGGACCATTATTCCCGTGTTCTGAGAAGCGTAAGAAAATATTTAGCTACTTGGTTGAGGTTTGGAGAGAGTGAAAAACTTTGTACTAACTGCAGTTTGTTTCAATTTTTTAGACACATTTGCAATGGAAGTAGAACAAGGGAAGACTTACCTTTTGAGAATCATCAATGCTGCCCTCAATGACGAGCTTTTCTTTGCCATTGCTGGTCACACTTTGACGGTGGTGGAGGTTGACGCTGTTTATACCAAACCCTTCTCCACTCAAGCTATACTAATTGCACCTGGTCAAACCACAAACGTTCTTGTCCAAGCCAACCAAGTTGCAGGTAGATATTTCATGGCCACCAAGGCCTTTATGGATGCTCCAATTCCAGTTGACAACAAAACTGCCACAGCTATACTCCAATACAAAGGCATCTCAAACACTGTCCTCCCCATCCTTCCACAATTGCCAGTTAGCAATGACACAAGTTTTGCTTTGAGTTATAACAAGAAACTAAGGAGCCTGAACTCTGCTCAGTATCCTGCTAATGTTCCTCTCAAAGTTGATAGAAATCTTTTCTACACTATCGGTTTAGGCCAGAATTCTTGTCCCACATGCCTCAATGGGACTCGGATTCTTGCTTCATTAAACAATGTATCTTTTGTGATGCCCAAAACTGCGCTTCTCCAAGCTCACTACTTCAATATCAAGGGGGTTTTCAGAACTGATTTCCCTGACCACCCTCCAACCCCTTTCAACTATACTGGTGCGCCACTAACCGCCAATCTTGCCACTTTAACTGGCACAAGAGTTAGTAAGATTGCTTTCAATTCCACGGTGGAGCTAGTTTTGCAGGACACCAATCTTCTCAGTGTTGAGTCACATCCATTCCATCTTCACGGGTATAACTTCTTTGTTGTTGGAACTGGGGTTGGTAACTTTGATCCTGCCAAAGACCCTGCCAAGTACAACTTGGTAGATCCTATTGAGAGGAACACAGTTGGGGTTCCTACGGGCGGTTGGACTGCAATTCGTTTTCGGGCAGATAATCCAGGTATGTCTGTCTCGTGAAGTAGTCCTAAACTTCTGTAACGTTCAAGTGTTGAACAATCTAAGCATTTCTGATGTTGTCTGATATTTAACAGGTATATTATGTATGATTGATGTTATGTTCGTCTGTACTGTAGGTGTTTGGTTCATGCATTGTCATTTGGAGCTGCACACTGGTTGGGGGTTGAAAACGGCTTTTGTTGTGGAAAATGGACCAGGACAAGATCAATCTGTTCGGCCTCCACCGAAGGATCTACCAACATGCTAACCATCCACGAAGATATACCCAAAGTTAAATTCAATAAAACACTTTTCAATATTTTTACTTTATTGTGTCTTTCTGCTCAACCTTGCTGTGAAAAATGCAGAAGGTTTTTAACTGTGTGCTATAAAAAGAGCAGGAACAATAGTGAGGAGTGATTTTTAGGAATTCTTTCAATTAAATTTCAAAAAAAGAATAAATATATGTACTCTTTCGTTATTCAATGAGTATTGCTTCTTCATTTCTCGCATTTCTTAGAAGTTAAAATTTCCTTCGGCTATTTGTACCAAAACTGTCTGCAACAATTGACCTCACGATCTAGACCTCTGAAAAACAAAGACCCCTATTAAATTAATCTCGTCATAATCTTCCTGTCCTCACCTTTATACATGATTTAATGCACTTCATACAGATAAACTACCGTCAAGAAAATTATACCAGTCTCGCGTGTTTCCATGAAACTGCACAATGAAGTTTAAGCTTACAGGACATAAAACAACTCCAAAAGAAAAAAAAAGTACATTTGACATTGGAGCAACAGAGTGCTTAGATTTATTTATAGACTATACACTCATCAGTCCATCTTTAAGTTGCAGCATAGAAGACTATTCGCTGTTTTTCCTTTTTCCCCGAATTAAATTTTCTGGGCCTGGGACTAACATCAAGGTATATGCTGAAGCCAAATCAGCCAGCAACTAAAATCAGATTATGATCAAACCCCGCCACGGCCTGTAAAATTTGAAAACCCTCCAAAGAATCAAGGCAAAATGGCTCCACTTGGTCAGCTGAACTAGGTAATCCAAGTCTGCCACTTTTACCAGAGCCCCATAACCACAATTCCCCTTTGGACGTTAGAGCAAGGGAATGTGCACGCCCAGCTGAAACCGAGACAGGGTTTTCACCATTCAATGCATCAATGAAAGAGGGTACTTTGCCATCGCCGAGCCTCCCAAGCTGAGAACTAAGGTTCCATCCCCACGAAGCAATGTTTGTAGTCCCCACACTACCATCTGATTCACCTAGCTGACATATTGCCAATGAATGTCCTAGCCCTGCTGCAATAAAAATGGGAGTGAAGCTCATGTCAACGGGCAAAATTCCCAAATCTGCTTCAGCTCGACCCAACTGGCCATACACGTTGCTCCCACAGCTCAAGAGCACACCATCACCTGATATAACACAATTAAAACTCAAGGACAAAGCACATGTATCTTATAAATTGTTACGAGAATTGAATGATGTGTGCATGGAGTGTTGTGTGTTACATACGGCAAAGAACAAGAGAATGATCAAGGCCACACGCAATGTCGACAACATGAACAGCGCGTAATTCTTCTACCAAGCGGGGCTCCCACACTATTGGCATGTTATTCTCCTGTTCCATTCCTTGCAAGACTCTGTTTTTAGCATCTTCGAGATCAGAACTAGAGAGTTGTGAGTTATTCTGAAACGTGGATTCCAACGGAGATGTCTCAAGGCGATTACCCATTTTGCCTATCCTACCGTCCGCAGAATAACCCCATCCAAACAACTTTCCATCCGCAGTACGAGCGAGAGCATGCCCCCATCCAAACGAGACCTGTCCAAATTCAACCAAAGAAACAATTGAAGAGACAAGTTAAGCTGGTTAAGAACTGAAGCGGGGAATGAAGTGGAAAAAATAATACCTTTGAGACGTTTTCTCCAGAAAGAGCTTCAACTTTGGTAGGCACAAGAGCCTCGGTGATATTTTCACCAAGCCCAAGTTGACCGCGTTTGGACTTCCCCCACACCCACACCGAACCGTCATCACCAACGGCGGCGGAAACAACACCCGAAGCAAAAGCAGAAGACACCTTCACGCTCTCTAATCCCTTCACTCTCTCTGGCTCATGCCATGATTCTCTACGCAAATACCACAAAAAAACTGCTTCTCAAAATGACCAACAAAATTGAACTCTCTTTACTCTAATTTACTTTACTTACCTGGAGGATGGGCCGCGGCCGAGTTGGGCCTCGTTGTTTCGGCCCCAGGCCCAGAGTTGGCCATGGGAAGTGAGGGCAAGGGAGTGGTAGTGTCCGGCGTGGACGCTGACGATGTCGGAAGGAAGAGTAGCAACAGGGGTGGGTTCATGTGCGTGGAGTCCCAGACCCACCGGAGATCCAACGGCTCCTTGGCTACCATCACCCAAACACATCACCGTGCTCATCCATTTCAACTGGACCCCACTAACCGCTTTCGCTTTCACCTTCCCCAACAATTCCAGTGATCGCCGCATTTCCTTCTCTTCGCATTTCTTGTCCCATACACAATTCCACTGGATTTTCCTATTCCTTCCTGGGCTCAATATGTTCGGCCCACCATTGGGTTTGGGCCGGTTCGGGCTATAAATCAATATTCGTGAACTAAAATGAAAGTAGAATAATAATATTTGTGAGAGTGAGCGAGAGTGAAAGCAGGAAAACAAATGGCGATGGTTTCCATGGCATTGAGCGTCAACAATCCCACCTTCCCCAACCGTTGCCAAATTAACAGGTTAATCTAAATTTAAATTTCTATGCTAATGTAGAAATTCTTCGGTGGTTTCAAATTGATAAACTTTGCATCTGGTAACAGGCGTGGTGGAATGGCGTTTGCAAGCTTGAGCAATAAAGCAAGTGCATCTTTGGGTGTGCGAGTGACAGAAGGAGAGGGGAATTTACCCAAGCTTGTGCTCTCTTCACCGGCTGGTAGGTGCGTAGTTTTCTACAACCGATTTTCGCTTCTCGCTCGGCGTTTTCACAAGCTTTAATGCAGCGTTGAGTCAATCTGTGGTGTGTGTGCAGTGAGGCTGAGATATATCTCTACGGAGGGTGCATTACCTCTTGGAAAGTTCCCAGTGGCAAGGACCTCCTCTTTGTTCGCCCTGACGCTGTTTTCAACGGGAACAAACCAATAAGGTTAGGTTCTTCAACTACAAGTTCCTTTCTTCTTTACTTCATGTGCTCAATTACTCTCTTAAGAATCTCTCCAGAGATTGTGCCAATCATATAGTTTGAAGTTCTTTGCTGTTCTAATTTACACTCATTTTGGATCCCAGCACTGATGAATTTTATATTTGGGCAGTGGAGGCGTTCCACATTGTTTTCCACAGTTTGGTCCCGGTCCAATTCAGCAGGTATGCGTACTTAATTAGTCAATTAGTCAATACCATCCATTTTCTGCAGTTCATATATTTTTTTATGTTATATCTGCTACATTGAAATACTAAAAGGCTGGGAAGGTAATCTACCTCTCGATCCTGGGTTATAGGTCACAGTGTGAATCGTTGACTGCTATGTTACTCTGTTCATTTTTTCTTCTTTTAGCTAATAGAACTTGCTTCCCCTTAGTAAATTTTCAATTCATGAGTGGTTTATGATTGTAATGTTCTTCTTTTCCATTGTATACCAATGCTTTCATTTAAAACATTTGCTTCGTTGAGTACTCAACAGCATGGGTTTGCACGGAATATGGATTGGACTCTTGTTGATTCTGAGAACGCAGAAGGAAGTCCTGTTGTAACTCTGGAACTGAAGGATGCTCCTTACAGTCGTGCTATGTGGGATTTCAGCTTCCATGCTTTATTCAAGGTTAAGCGCTTATTTTTTTTCAACCACAATTCATCTTTGCAATACTACGTATTATGTTCTCCAAAATGAGGTTTTCACTTTAGAGGATAAACTGTAGAGTTGAGATTGTAACTTCATAGTTTATTATGCATATACATGTGTTTTACTGCAATTCCAACTGTTGTTTTTTCAGTGAACAAGTATAGAAGAGCCATTAAAATAGTACTACGCTACTTGCGCTAATGTTTGTCATGTTCTGCTACCTAATGATGATGCAATTGTTTGCTTCCTTTTGTGCAGGTCACACTAAATGCTAAAAGTCTTTCAACCGAACTAACAGTTAAAAATACAGACAGTAAAGCATTCTCATTTAGTACCGCCTTGCATACATATTTTCGAGTAAGTGATAGTGGTTGGAATTTTGAATAATCACACCATGGAATAACCTAAATAGTGTTTTTCTGTTCTTTGACATTTGGTATTGGGTTTACTGAAGATCTGAACTGAAACTAAACATCCAATCCGTTAACAAACATTTACCTTTTAGTGTTATTTAAATCATTTTGATCTAATCTAATGCACACTTTTTTAACTCGACTCCATTGCTTACACTTGCTGCTTGAACTTGTAGAAGTAATCATTTTGTGTTGTCTTGCAGGCTTCTGCTAGCGATGCAGCAGTAAAGGGGTTGAAAGGTTGCAAAACTTTGAACAAAGATCCAGATCCTAAAAATCCGGTGGAGGGTAGGGAAGAGAGGTATGTATCATACTTTTATCAGGGGATTCTTAAATAGATAAAATAAAACAATAATTAATTGTGATGGATAAAGAAAATGGCAGTTACTGAAGTTTGCTTTCTTTTAGTCCAAGGGTTAGATAACAAACTATGCTAAGTAACTTTTAAGCATTTCCATTGAACTTTACCATGCTATACATATGTTGACATGCATTTTCTTGTTGTGCGTACGCTTTGTTCTTTATATGTCAACTATTACTCAAAATCCACCTTTATTGATTTTGCCTAAATTTAAACTAGAAGTCCGAAACATTGCATTCATTTGGTGGCCAACATATGCCCCGTGCATTTGAGTTTTTATTTTTTTCTCATTCTTCGTTTTTATCTATTGCACAGGTATATTTTGAGTCAATCTAATTCGTGTAAACCAAAATTTCATTGAATAATGTGGAATTTTTATAATGCAGGGATGTGGTTACTTTCCCTGGATTTGTAGATTGTGTTTACCTCGATGCTTCCAGTGAGTTGCAACTTGACAATGGTTTGGGTGACCTAATATCTATCAAGAACACAAAGTATGAAATTTTAAACTTCCATTAATTATTTGGTTTGCCCAATTCACTTGCTTTACTTCTTTTGCCTCGTACACATGCAGTTGGTCAGATGCTGTGCTGTGGAATCCTTTTCTTCAAATGGAGGCATGTTATAAAGATTTTGTTTGTGTCGAAAATGCTAAGGTAATGACTTTACAAAACATTTTACAAAATATTAAAGATTTTCTCTGCTTGGTGGAGCATGTTTTCATGACAACAATTTTGACATGATGGCTATTGAATTTAAGTAGACACTTGTGGCTTTTTGACATCCTCCTGAGCATCCTGTAGTAACACAGTATTCTAATTGCTGAAATAGTATTAAAGCCTTCTCTATTGATTCTTCTGAAACTGATATTTACTACTACTAATTGCTTCAGATTGGAAGTGTCCAACTAGAGCCAGAACAGACTTGGACAGCTGTGCAGCACCTTACCGCAGCTTGAATTGTAAATGTACTTCTACATCATCGATTTTTTTTTTTTTTTTAATTTGATAGGCCAAAAGTATGTATCTGCTGTATAAATAATTTTCTATGGCACTAATAGTAAGCATAATGTATAAGAGGTAAACCCTGTCTAAACCTCATTACATGCATAACATTATTATTATTGTAACAACAAAAAGGAAATAATAATTTTCTCTTCCTTCTATAGACGTGGGAAAACTATATTTTTCTCATTTTCATTCATCTCAACAGGCGTTGAAAACCATTTTCCATTTCATTCTCCTTTCAATCTTTTCATCAACAGTTAACATTTATTTGCAAGATGATTAGGCATGTCATATATCTCTTGGATACGTGGGTGGGATCCATCCCCAGCAAAGAACTCGTGGACAACCCCATTCAGGGTGATGCTACTGCATCCTGGATGATTTAGCAGTCCCCTATGTTTGATCTGGCTTCTCACTCTGACTGCTTGGTTCCATTCTCCGGCGGCAGCATATATGCTTGCCAAATGAATATACCGACCACTATGATCAGGGTCCAACTTGATCAGAATTTCCCCAATCTCTTTACCAAGCTCAAAATGTTTGTGCTGTTGGCAAGCACTGAGCAGTGCTCCCCATAATGCAGCAGTTGGCTTTATGGGCATGGACTCTATGAACTTCCTTGCTTCTTTCAACAACCCTGCACGACCCAAAAGATCCACCATGCATCCATAATGCTCGGCAGTCGGTTTAATATTGTAAACAGAACTCATGCTCTCAAACAGGGACTTTCCTTCTTTAGTTAGTCCTGCATGACTACATGCAGTCAGAATTGCGGTAAAAGTGATCGAGTTTGGCTTAGTTCCTTCTAACTGCATTTGGGTAAACCAATCTAGAGCTTCTCTACCCTTTCCATGGATTGCAAAGCCACCGATTATTGCCGTCCAAGCACAGACACATTTCTTATCCAACTTACTGAACACTAGCAGGGCTTTTTCCATTTCACCACATTTAACATACATATCTACAAGAACACAACCCAAAATTTGATCTATTTTTATTTCATTCTTTTCAATATAGGTGTGAATCCACTCGCCTTGCTCCAATGCACCTAGGCCTGCACATGCTGAAAGGGAGCAACTGAGAGTTATATTATCAGGTTTGATGCCGGCAGCCAGCATTTGCTGAAGAAGTGACAAAGCTTCTTTGTGCATGCTCGCCCTAACAAACCCAACAATCATGGTTGTCCAAGAGATGACATTTTTCGCAGGCATCGCATTAAAAATCTTGTAGGCCATATCTACGTTTCCAAATTTTACGTACCCATCAATCATTGTGTTCCAAGAAACAATATCCGGTGAGGGAAGCTGATTGAATAGAACGTGTGCAGAATGGATGTTGCCCGAAATTGCATACACACGAAGGAGAGAGTTTGCGGCATAAACCTCCGAACCAAAACCCCTTTTGATAATGTGAGCGTGGATTTGCATGATTTCTTCATAGGCTGAAAGGGCAGAACATGCTTTCAGAAGGAAAGGGAAAGTGTAAGAATTGTGAGGTACCGAATGGTGAAGCATTTGATGGTACAAAAGAAGCGCTGCTTCTGGGTCATTACTATTTGAGTATGCTCTGATCATGGCGTTCCATATGACAGTATTAGGTAAACTTATTCTGTCAAAAACCATACGAGTGTAGACTAAGTCACCCAACTCTATTCTGGCATACGAAGCCAAGAGCTTGTTTACTGTTAAATGATTCTTGATGGTGCCTTTTTTCAACAATTGGCCATGAATCTGCATTAGTTCTTTTATATTTGAACATCTCTCCAATAAGACCTGGGTGTGCTCCACGTTTGGTGAAAGGAGCAGCATAGCACTGTCGAAGTGCAAAGAAGTCGAATTATCCTCCGAAGAGAAGTTGAAGTAATTTAGAGAAAAAAGAAGTGGACATTGCGAGTAATTTGGAGAAAAAAGTAGTGGACAGACATTGCGCAAAATGAGTGGCTATAATTTATTCTCACTAGTTTGGGATAAGATATTTAAGTGAATGTATAATATCCTGTTTTAGATAGAAAGAAATAAAATGGCCTTCCTTTGGCTTTTTCCACCTACGTAGTGTGGTTTCAATATTGACCAGTTTTTACTAGACAGGTTTTGAAAATTACGAATGGATCTAGCTATTTGGCGATGCTATTTTTATTTTTAGGCCTCTTACTTTAAGGTAGGTATACTGAGAGGAGAATCACTGAAACACAAATGAAGAACAAACTAACTTCGCTAATGTTTAACCAAAGACACAAAAAAAAGTAACTCGAATATTACCAATCAATTCTATTCGGTAAAATTTTGTTCTCATGAACAAGTTTGAATCAATCAACATAACTGTTCCCAACAACACAAGAACCACTGAACTGTAAAATGAAAGTAGCTTTACAGTCTCAAAACTCCAAACCACTCTCCTTGCCAATTGCTCTAGTCAAGAAGACAACATTGCAACGATGCATACGAGTAGTATAATCAGCCCCACAGCAAAAACCCAACACACCCACTTTCTGTTCTTCTTCATCTGGCTGGCATAGTAGAGACTATTAGTTCCACCATGGATGAAGTTACCCGCATTAGCCACATTCTCCTCAATGTTATCCACGCTTTCTCCCTGTGTCTCAACCAGAACAGCCATATCAAGAAAAACCTGGTGAAGCTTATTCAAACTCCTCTGGATATCCATCACTGCCTCATGCCTAACTTGAGTGTCCAATTCTGCATCCGTTTTCCCAGCCAAAAACTCCACTTTCAGACTCCCAGAAACCATCTTCTCCATCACCTCTTCGGTGGGAACCTCACCCGTTGCTGTGTAGTACCTTCTCTTCAAATCTTCCTTGTGATCAGATAGAATTTGGTCTCTCAATGACTGAAAATCATTCATCATGACCCTAAGCTTCACCCTCAAACCATTTGTGACAGACATTCTGGTCCTGTAAATTGGGCTCCCCTCTTTGTAGTATTCTGACAAACCATGGTTGACTATGTTGGATTTGTCAAGAACCTCAAGCTTTGCCTTGATAATCCGTGCCTTGCGAAGCACGGCAACCATGTCAGACTCCATCCGGTCCCTTAGGCCACGAAGCACTTTGGCACTGTGGGTGCACTTTGCCTCTTCATTCAGTTGCTGAAGATCAAATAAGAGATTGGTGATCTCTTCCATTTCAACCTTGATTGCTTCAACTTCTTGAAAGAACTGAGAGAGGTTTGGGTCTTCCCTGGGGTTGAGTTTCCCTGCCTCAATGTCAAGATCGCCTTCACGATCCTTCTGTGCCTGTTTCTTAAGTTCCACATAACTTAGGAACGATTTTGTCATCAAATCATTCATCTTTGCAAAGTTTTGCAAAATCCCACCTGCAAAACCCACAAAACAAGATCCAAAGCAAAGAGAACTGATCAGGTATAAAGCAAGAAAACGGAACGTTAATGGTTTTTCATGAGAAGAAAACGAAGCATACCCTTTTGGACAAATTCAAGAAATGAGTGAAATTTCTCAATGGACGCAAGATTTTGTCACGCTGTAAGTGACCTACATGAAAGAAAACACAGTTAACGAACCGAAGCAAGAGATGAGAACCAAAGCACAAAAGAAAAGGAAAGAATGGAACATCAAAATTGATTCTTTATTGTGCGACGCATAGAGAAACGTGGTTCGGGAGAGGTTTTACTTTACTTAAAAAGGAAAAGTATGATCAGAAAATCCACCCATGCAATTTTAGTGTGGCAAAAGAACTACTCGTGCAGTTTCAGAGTGATTAAAACTTTGAAAGATTGAACCCTGAGGAAACTAGTGTTGTTACCTTTTTCTTGAGTGCTAATGATCCCTCGTTAAACAAATTAGTGAGAAGAAGATGAAAATTGAAGATTTTTAATCAGTTTAGTGAAGAATGTGAGATATTTTCTCTCAACTAAAATTTGAATGCCAATAAAAAAAAAAATAAATAAAAAAACTAAAATTTGAATTTAAATTTTTTTTTTTTGTTCGGAAAAAACATCCGTTGGATATGATGAAGGAAGAAAAACGGTAACTGTTGAACTTCAACCCTCCAACACCAAGTGAAACAAACACTGCATTAATCCTTGATTGGATATTAATTGCTTATAAAATGAAATTAAACTCTAGGAAATACGGTGGGTTAAGACGAAAGTATACATATTATTGCTAAAATATTTAAGAAACACATGAAAAGAAAATTAGGAATACAAGTGACAGGAAAGCAACATTGATATATTTTTTAAAAAAAATAACACACTGAAATAATTATTTTAGTTCAAAATGTTATTATTTTCACGTATTATCATTTGTTGGTATTTGTTTTTTCTTAAAAAGTTTCAATGAAATGAACGAAACCTTAAAAAAGAAGAACATGAACTGAACTCATCAATAAAGCGGATCTCAATCCATATGATTAATTTATTAAACGGAAAATTGTGGATTTTATCTTTATAATGGTAATTCGTTATTACGTTAGTTTCTGAATTTATTAATAAAAACATGTGTTACGTTTATGTATATTTACTTTTTTATTATAAATAATGAATTTAATTTGAAAAATAATTAAATTTAAGTAATCAATCACTTAAAATGATAAAATGGTAAAAATACCCTTTTTAATTTAAAAAATATTTAAATTAAATAAATGATCACTTAAACATAAAAATGATTAGATAATTATTTTAGTTTTAAAAAACGATTATAATATATAACTTAGTTAATTTTATGATTTTAAATAAAATTCAAATTTTCTTTTAATTTTCAGTCTGATAAGATATAATTTCAGAGACAAATTTGTCATTTATTCATTTGTTAAACTATCAATATTTGAGTAAAAAGTTGAAACTTGAATGAAAAACAAAACATTAAAAAACATTACCTTAGACAAATTTTCTCAAAAACAGTGATTTTGACTAAAGGCGAATCATAATTAAGATTATTCCTCGGTTAGTTTGTTTTATTTTAGGAAAGAAAAAAAAAGAATCTAAATCAATTCAAATAGTTAGTGTCCTTTATAATTTGAGTTACTCAAATTATTAACGAGTTGGTTTGGTTTAATTTTCATGGTTAAGTTTTTTATTTTTTTAAAAATGGAAGGAGTTCAAATTAATTGCTTTAAAGAACATCATTTTAGTCAAAACAATAATGTATTGTGCATATAAATGTGAGATTAAAATAAAATAGGATAAGAGAAAAGATCGATAAAAGTGCTTACTTACTCTCATGCGTAATTTCTATGGTTTAACATTAAAAAAAAAAAACAACTACATTCTAGAGCTCTTTGATAATATAGTTATCATGGTTGTTTATTTAAAAAAAAAACTTGTGTAGATCCATCGTAATATAGTAAAAAAAAATATCTCACTTGTTTTTATTTTATTTTATTTGTCTATGTAATAATATTTTCTATATTGTTCCGAATCCAAGGATTTAATTGTTTATATATCTTAAGCTTCATGTGTTTGTACATTTTAATATAATTATTTTCAAACTAACTAATGTTATCAGAATTAAAATTTGATATTTATTTTGGGGAAATTTTTATTCTATTAATCAATTATAAATCTATCTTAATAATAGCTTTTAATATGTTATACTTTTTAGAATTTCAAAATGCACTTTTAATATGTAGTATTTCTAAGTATTTCAAAAGATACCTAGTTTCATATTCTTTAATTTTTTTTTCAAAGAGTTTATTTACCAAGGCTTTCCATATATTTTAAAATGGCTAGAAAAGGTTATAGACTTTGCGCACATAAAATTTGTTTGTAAGATAAATACAACTCACTTTCGAATAAAAATAATTATATTTCTATTCACCTTAAAACTCCCAGAGAATCTTCACAAAACTAATTTTGAAAAGCCAAGAAAGTGTTCTTTAAATTTGATTTGATATTATCTTTCTGCCTATTTTTTGGCCATCTTTCTCTCTAAACTTCAAGAAAGTGTTCTTTGAATTTGATTTGATATTATCTTTTTTATTTAAATTTACTATATAATATATTCATGGTATCAAATGAATAACACTGGTCGCAGTAAAATAAAACATTTATTTTTATTAGAGAAAATATAAATATAAATACAGCACATTTCTCTGAACAAAACAGTAGTGTTTTTGTTGCTGTCAGTTAAAGAAAAAAGATTCATCAAGACAATATTTTTTTTCTGAAAGAATGCGACTTTCCGCCTTTTAAACTTAGAAAGAGTGCCATAACATGCAACAACATATCAGTTGCTGTAATAGACATCTTAAAAAAGAAAAAAAAAATTAAAGCATTTTCTTGTAACTACGTCTGTGATGTCGTGTTTTGTTGTTTAGCCTTTTCAGCCTCAATCTTACGTAGCATCGTTGAACTCAGCTTAATTTCACCTGATTCTCCAGAAAGCAAATCCACAACTTCGATCTGCATATGATCCAAGAAAATAATTCCTAATATGTCACAAAATATTTTGAAAACTAAAGATTTTTTTTCTTAATTATTTTTATATCAGAAATAATAACCAAACCACAAACAATAATTTGAGACCTTCAATAGTGAAAGGCCTCTTTCAGCTCTTTTTCTGTTTATTGCCAATCCTCCCGGTAATGTCTCTTTGCTGTAAAATAGCCAAATCCAGTTAGCAATCAAATAACTCCATCACACTCTTAAAAGCGAATGTGCATAAAGTTGTGTTCAATTGTTTTTACAGCAACGCAATCAGAATTGAAGAGAGAAATCACAAAATCATGACAACAATGGATCATGGGATAAGTTTTCTACCAAAGCAAGGCTTGAATTAACCATGATCATTGAGATCAGAAACCAGACACTAGGAATGAGATACTTGATTAGAACATGGAAGATACTTTTTATAAGCTTTCTATGGATATATAAACGAATACACACTACCTTAACCAGAGGAACCAGTCTTAATACTAACCTCACAATCACAACTTCCAAATTTTCATCTACAATGGAAGGACCGAAGGGATCTGTGATTGGTACAGCTTGCACTTCTAAATCTGGCTTGATAGACTGCATGTTAGTTCAAACGAATATTAATTAAGATTTATTAAGAAAATGCACTTTTCATATAAATTATGATAGAAGAAACACTAAGCTTTTGATGCAACACTAGTTTTACAGATGTAGAGATGAAGATTCGTATATCATTTTTGTCACATTCACACACACAGCCCACGAACTAACTATTCCAAAAGACATCAACTGTTAGATGAAGAAACGTGAAAACTTCTATATTATATTAGTTAAGACATACAACCAACAGTACAAAACCATGCAAACTCTTATATGAAACCTGAAAAAGATTTGTTACTGCGAAACAGATGTAAAGATGATCCATCCCCTCATGTTGTTTCTACATTAACATGCAAAATCAAAAGCTTAATGTATTCTGACCAACAATAATGTGTGTCAAATTCGTTTTTCCTTCTTTAAAGAACAAAACACAGGAAACTCAATTCATGAATAAATAATAAGGAAAACCGTAGTTGCTTGAACACATACTCGTACCTTTATGAAATTTTTGACATTATTTATCCTTTCTTCAACTGGCTGTATCAGTTCAGCAAACTGCAAAAGCAGAACATGAACAGACTCCTTTGTATGTAAAATCCACAAGCCACGGCGTTGTTGTACAGAAATAAAACGATTTTCACCATATGCTTAAAATTCTCAATGGTCAAAATCAAATAGCACAACACCTTAATTTAGCAAGCTCGTACCATGCTTTTTATAAAGATGAAACTTTGAACACTGTATTTCAAAGCAGAACCAGTCAAAATTGAAATTAATTTAAATAGAATTCGACAGAATTCAACAATTCAAGAAAAAAAAAAAAGGAGAAAGCCAAACAACTCTACTGGTACGCTTATAATCAAAGCAACGGACTACCGAATTGGTTAGACTGTAAAAGAAACTGCATTTTTCAGTTTCAGTTGAAAACCTAAAAGTGTGGATGCAGTATAATTACAGTGTCTAAATATAAATTAAATAAAGAAGAAGAAGAAGCAATTAAACATGGAAAAATGTAAAAAGTAACCTGTTTCTTTGCCAGCATAGGACCGTCGCAAACTCCAATTACAATCCGGCCCTTTGCCACCTCTGCTGCAGCCTGCGTACAAGGTTCAAACTTTGACGATTTTTGCGTTAAATATAAGAAATGGTAATAAAAATTGAAAGAAAAGAGGAAGATAAAGAGACAGACGGTGAGGAAGAGACGGTGGCCGTCATGCAATCGGTCAAAGGTGCCACCGATGACGACGGCTTGGTAGGTGTTGGGCGGAGAGAGAGAAGGAAGCACCATGAGCATAGGGTCATGCTCATCTTGAACCTCCATTCAGTGCGCTCAAATTGCTTTCGCTCTAAGCTCGAGAAAGGAGTGGTACTGGGTAGGTGTCAGATGGGTATAACATTTCTTACATCGTCATAGTTATTACTTTATAGATTAACGCCAATAATACATTTTTTAACATATTTTTTAATTAAACAATTCAGGTGTTTGTGGTCCGTTATTATAAAAAGTATATTTATACTTTTCGGTAGTTGCGCCTTTCTTGGTGTATCTAACAGTCTGAGGGGAAAGTTTTATGTTAATTTTTTAAACTGTAATCAATTTACAATGCCTCTTGTCTTTTAAATTGGTCTTATTAAATTTTAGTTAATTTATACGAAATTCATTAATAATTTATTTTGTTTTCATAGTATAAAATTAATTATAATAATAATAATAATAATATGTTAACAAATGATAATATATATATATATGGATATAATTAGTTAAATATGTTTTCATGTTTTAAATTTTAAAGTAAAATTATAACTCGTTTTTTATTTAATTTTAATACAATTTAATTTCAAATTTTAAACAATAAATAAATATAATCTTATTAATCAAACCGTTTAAAATTTGTTTGATTTATATCATTTATTTTTAAAATTTGAAAAAAAAAATATTAAAATTTGATATAGAAACCAATCTTGGTCGGAGTTAGAAACCACTATCATATAAATTTAAATAAACAATAAATACATAGAAAGAAAAGTTTATGATTTTTTTTCATTTCTTTTATGATAAAAATAGAAGATAAGAATTAATAAATATGTCTTTTAATTATTCAAGAAAATAAAAGTTTGTACAAATACTACTTTATAAGAATTAGTATTTTGATTTTTTTTTAATCAACGTACTTTATTCATTTGTTGGTAAATTTGAAAATTTTCACCTAAATAATGTATTCTTTTATTTTTTTTCTTCTCCAAACAGTACCCTATAAATTTTATTTACGCAAATAGTATCTTTATCGTGTTAATCTGAAATGTATTTTCGATAAACTGAATTCTGATTACCTTTTTAGATTAACATATTTTAATTTATTTCTTATTAGATATACCAAAAATAAGTTCAAAATTCGATTACTAACAAAACAACAAGAATATACTACTTACGTAAATAAAACTAACATCCATTAATATAGAACGATGATGAACTGTGAAAACGTTGAAAAGTTAAGAGAACAACTAAAGAAAATAAGTAAATAAATGACATATGCAGACAAATAAAGAAATGTTCAAATTGGATTTGTTTTCTTACTTTACCTACCAAACATGGACCCAATCACACCAAAGCAGGAACATTTGATTTTGTCTTTCAAATTTGGCCGCATAGTAGTCTAGGTACATTACTATTTTAATTTATTAACATAAAAAA
>Ga0099823_1000884_pt1 | contig 22587 bp, 8 predicted proteins | sample CowpearedBW_FD_76831 | JGI IMG/M metagenome (GOLD analysis project Ga0099823, IMG submission 76831) | Root nodule microbial communities of legume samples collected from California, USA - Cow pea red BW | ecosystem: Host-associated > Plants > Roots > Nodule | place: USA: California | collected...
AAATATTTTTTTATATATATATATATATATATATATATATATATATATTCTAGAATACTTTTGAGAAAAACAAGAAAATAACCAAGTTAAAGTAGTCCATATACACAACCTGCTGAGAAGAAAAACTGCATTTTAAAGTGCTGATATTCAAAGGGATGAAGTGTTCTTTATATATATAAAATTTTATATACTAGTTAAGAGTCAAACTTGATTTGATAATGTAAAACACAAATCTTTTGCTTGTTATAGACATTTCATATAATCCTATAGGTTTTTTTCTCTCATGTCAAGTTAAGTTCAATTTAAGTTAGGCTTCAAATTTAGGAGTCAAATAATGGTGGGTTAAATTAGATATTTGATTTTTTTTTAACAAAGATTTTGTTGTTGACAAAGTTAATATTGACAGTACTAATTAATAATATTTAAAAGTATCATTTCCCTTATGAAATGGGTGAAAGTATCAATTATACTAATAAATGATATGCTAACACAGATTTTGTCAAAGTTTTTCAACATTTTTTTTATCAAACTATCATTTTCCTAGATGTTTTACTTTCTCCTTTTCTTCCACTCCATTCAAACACACCTAAGTTGATAATTTTAAAAGTTTTTTATTTAAATGAAAATTTGTGAAAACATGCTAAAATTATTATAAAAAAAAAAGTTACGAAACTATACTTTTAGTTGAGAAAAAAGTTTGAAATTCTTTTATGTAAATTTTGATGCATTTGTTAGTTGAATGTAAAATTATTTCTAATCAATGTGAGATTTTTAATATATTTTTTTTCTGAAATAAATATATATTAAGTTTGAGACTACACTAGATATCAATCAATGGTTGTTCATAACCAATATCAAGACATATCTAAAAATCAATAAATTTTATTAAGATATGTTTTGGATAATTTTTAACATCATTTAAAATATGACTTTAAACTTATTTCAATCTTACCAAACAGTTTTGAAGTAAGACAAAATTTACATATTCAAGTTATATTAGTATGTGAGATTTTCGACATAAATCATAAAAATATCGTTTGATAGTTTATCGGCATGAATAAGCATCCGATAAAGAAATGATAAGGCTACCACAAGGAATTGAGCTACCTGTGTGTTTGTGTTAATGTTCCTGCACATTTGTAAAAGCCATTATAAGATACAATATATCAACAATTATAAGTTTCAAAAGCCATCATAATTAAGTTCGTGTAATTAATGTGTAAAGTGATAGTTTATTCCAAGTTATATAATTGCTGACAACATTCCATTTTGTATGAACTTATTTTATTAATTTTAGTTAATACCTAAGAGTTAATATTTAAATCCTTATATCAAGATTAATTCACACCTCGTTTAACTATATTATCGGGATTAGTAGAGAGTGAAAATTTTATTAATTACAAAAGAAAACTTAATGCTAATTGGAAATCATATTTGTTAATAATTCTAATTAGTTTACTGCTGACATCACTAATAAAATGAAGAATATTGACTATTATTGTTTTAGCCTCTGAAAAACATATTATCATTTTTTATTTCTTTACTATATCATTTTGTTACTGCAAATGAATTTTATCATTTTACGATTCTCAACTATTACTTTATGAGGAGATAGGATGTAGGTGCAATTTGTTTTTTGTTTTTTTCTAAATGAAAATTTGAACATAAAAAACCATCAAAACCTTTTGCTAAATTTGTATTTAGTTGACATAACATGCATGCAGGGACAAACGAGAAATCATGTGAAAGTTATGGTTTCCTCTGCATAATCTAATTTTAAGTTTGCATCAATTTAATGTTTGGGCCCTTATTTCAGTAAAACGAAGAAGAACATTATATGAGACAACGACTCATGTATATGATATTAAACAGGTTGGACAAATAGTACATTTTTCCTTAAACAAAAGCCTGAATTGTCTTTTACATCTTCTGTCCTTTCTGTATCACCTGCAACTTTTTTATGCTTCTTCTTCTTCATAGAGAAGAAAGAAATAAAGTAAAAGGAAGATAAAATAAAAATAAAAATGAGTGAACAAAATGTAAATAAGAGAAAGATAATATTATCATTTAAAACGTTAAAATGAGTGGTAATTACTGTATTATAAAAACACAGTAGAAAAATAACATAAAAAAATCAGTAAAATGAGTGGTTATTACTGTATTATAAAAATACAGTAGAAAAATAACATAAAAAAATCATCAGAAAATCCAAATTCGTATAAAAGTCACTGATTTATATTATATAGTATAACTGCTTTATTTAGTAGTATTTATGATTTTTTTCTTTTCAATTATTTTTCCTCGTGCATGCACCGGATGATTCATTGTTCATTTCTTCTTGATACATGGATGGTTCTATTCTTTTTCTCATCTCTCATAAATGATCTACATCAAAGCAGAAGCTATTAGAAGTAGCTTCTGCATTATTACATCATCTGACATGGTTTTATTGTTTTAGCATTGTTGTGGATAGGAGATGCCTTTCTTCTTTGAGGCTCCACCACGTAAATTTATGCGAGTTTTCACTCAACATGAAAGGTGATAATCAATTAGAATGCTGCCACTTTTTACAATTATTTCAATTTTCAATACCAATTCCATTCCATGTGACGTTACTGTGTGATTTGTATTATATACCAAGTTACATTATTGTCCTCCATACACTGTTTATCATTCACCCACCTAATTCCAAAATCATATGTTTTTCATGCGTATACATATCTTCCAAATAAAATATCTCTAACATATTTAGGATCAATATCTTATAATATAATACTTTTATGAGATTCTATTATATCTATTTAGAATTAATATTTTATGATATAATAATTTATTATCATATTATATTATATCTTTAAGATATTATAATATTTAATGATATAATAATTAATTATTTAATATCTACTTGATTATTATTAACAAACATAATTTGTTTAATATATTTGTTTACTCGAAAGTTTATAAACTAATAAGAGCGAAGATTCTACTTCAAAGATTTCGCTAAGATTTCTTAGCAAAATCTGGTAAAAACATTTGACGTCTATTGGAAGTTGAGTAAAATGATTTTCAAGCCACAAGACATGTGATATTAAGTAAAAATCAAACTCAAACATCCACATCTTCTCCATATTAGAAAAAGATCTTAATGTCATCAATATTATAAAGAGTCATACAGAGATGATTGTCTAATAAAATGAAAAACTTTAGGCTCAACCACAACGACTTAGACTTGTTTCCAGCTCAACACCACAGGGAGCTCCAGGCATGAAATCAAAAGCTTGACCGTCTCGAGAAACAACAATCATTTCAAAGAACATTCTCAAAAAGATATTTCCCGAATCTGGAATAGATAGTGGAACCTCACAACAACGAACACATATGACATAAAAAGGAAAAGCACCTTCCACACTGCTTCAGAGAAACAAGAGTCTCCCTCTCCCAAATGTTTAGAGAGAACACGCGAGTCCAAAACAACTTGACACCTGAGTAAACCATACTCGCCCCAACATAATACGTTCGAGTGGCCCCATGCTCACTAGCAAATCAAAATATGCTCGAGTGGCCACACATCTACAAGCAACATTTGACAAATGAATCTTATAAATAGATGTGTACTCTTTTTCCTCAGTTTAGATTTTTTTTTTACTGCAAAGCAAGATTTTAACGAGGCACATTCTTATAAGTATGTCCTTTTATTAAGCTCAAACACACCCAACATTTGCAAGCTAAATTAACAAAGAATGGTAAAACTCATTCATATATCAAAATAATCCACTTGCACCTTATTTGTACTTCCAAACGAGAGAGCTTTATACATACCCTAAGATATTATGAAATTTATCTAAGACATTTACAGTTAATATCTTATGATATAATAACATTATCATATTGTATTAAATCTACAAGATATTTATATATATAGTATCTTTTGGTATAATAATTTAATATCTTATTCTAATATATCTTCAAAATATATATATATATATATATATATTAATATCTCATGATATAATAATGGATTATCTCTGGTGTATAATGCTTGATTATTTTTAAGTAACAAAATCTATTTATTATATTTGTTTATTCATGACCAAAGAAGCCTATAAATACAACATCTCACCACAGTAATAAGTAAACTCAATATTCAATTATGATTCACCTCTCTCATATCCTTGTATTTCTACTCTAATTATTATAATACAAATACTCACTTATTGACTTAGGCATCAAAGAACATTCTAGAGCAAATACTCTAGTTTAAAGAATTATCGATAAAATTCAATAAGAACAATATATGACTACCAAGTTACTAATTGGTAATAACTAGGGATGTCAAAAAAATCCGTATATGCGGGTATCTGCGGATAAAACCCGTAATAGGTAGGAAATTGATATTGTAAATAGATACCCGCAGGTAACGAGTACAAGTATTTTTAATACCCTTATGTTAACAGAGTAGGTACGGATATACGTACATGTGGATACCCGTACCTACTATACTTTAATTTAAATTAAAAAAAATTAAAAAGAAAACATGATTAAAATATTAACATATTGATTTTGAATGAGTTACTTTTTTATCAATTAGTTTTTTTTTAAATTAATTTATTTGTAAATTGTCATTCAATACTATTTAAATGGGTTATTTGGACTTTGTTTAAAATTTATGAATGTTATATATTATATTTTATTTGAATTTACAATTAAAATATGTTGTTAAGTATTTATTTTTATTTTTTTTAAATACTAGTGGATATTTGTGGATATCCGTAGATATTAAAAAATTATGTGGGTACCTGCATAACGGATATAGGTACATGTACGGGACAAATATTTATCCAGTGGGTAAGATATAGGAAAGCTACTACCCATACCCTATCCACCATGTTGACATCCCTAGTAGTAACTAAACAAACTATCTGCATTTTCAAATTGCGAAAACTACCTCATTACAGCCTCCTGTGTTACTTTGCACCATCATCCTCCTCTGCATTATTAGGAATTTAAAATAAATTGAGAGTTTTACATCAAATAAAAATAGTAAAATAAATAGTATATAAGTAAAAGATTGTATAAACCAATTGTTTTATTATTTTTTGTTAAAAATGTATATTGTTAACAACATTATCTTCCCTTTTGGTAAAACTTCACACCACTATGACCTTTGTCTTCATAACAAGCAGGGTGTTTTTATATAAAAATCTCAGACACTAATACTTGAAGCTTCTCACTTCTTTTCGCCTTCATATACTCCTCTATTCACAAAATAAAATATTAAAATTTAATTTTTTCTTTTACGAATTGGTCTACTTTTTCTTCAGAAACAAGTTTTTTTTTCTTCACTTAAATACTACATAGGTTTTTAGTTACCTTCCTCACCCACCTTCCCTTCTAAACCTCACCAAACCAACCTTATTTCTTCAAATTATTAGGAGGAGGGATCGAGTCCACGACCTTCCCCTTCCTTCCCTTCTTTTAACCATTAGACCACTTCATCACTCCACGTGGGAGGGAGACCATGTCGTGAAAGGGATACTATATCCAGGGGATTTTATAAAAGTTACATGTCAAAAGTAGTAATACCATTTTAAGTTGTTTATATAAATAATTGTTCTTATTAATTGTTTAATTGTTCTTAGTAATACCATTTTGTGTAACTTGATGATAAACATTCTTATTACTGGCTTCGATGTAATATTTTAAGTCATATAACATCTTTATGTATCTGTCTATATTAAATTAAGATACATGTTAGACATTATCTTGTTAAAAACAATATATTGTACCTACCCAGCGCGCCCGAGACCATATCGATGTGCCCCTTCCTGGATGAGGCCTATACAAAACTTATGGGTTAGACACTCTTCGACAAGGGGGGAGCTCAGCCCACACAATGGGCCACCTCCCCCTCATACTAGAGTAATGCCAACAGTAATCACATGCAACCCGCCCGCGTAGATCGAAACCACTTCGCCTACTATCTTAACAAGACGATTGAGGATCTAGAACAGTTAGGCCTAGGCCTGAGCATATTATGCGGGCCCGTCCGAATCCGCCCGACCCGAAAAAAAAAATGTTAGTGGATTGGTTTTAGACGGGTCGGGTTGTAATGAATAACAGGATTCGGATAAAAGCGGGTTGTTACGGTCGGTTATAATTTTTAAATTTTAATTTCACGGATACCCAACCCGACCCGAATCAGCTACATATAAAAGTTCAGCTTTTGATTTTAACCTAATTATGTGCCGCCACACTGCTTCCCTCTCCTCCGTTTTTCTTCCATGCCCTTCGTCTTTCTGAAGTGCCCTTCGTCACTCTGAAGGCAGTCCTCACTCCTTCCCTCGCCTCCTCCATTTTTCTTCCATGCCCTTCCCTTCGTCACTCTGAAGGATGTTCTTGGTGTCGAATCTTTTTGATTATTGGTGTTGTCCTTACTGTCGATGTTGTGGGAGACGGTAGTGGCGCTACTGCTGTCGATGCCGTCGTGGTGGAGGGCGTTAGGGTTTTCCCCACTTGATGACCACTGTTGCTTTGGTTCCTTTTTTGTCTGTTTATTTCTTTAATGTGTGGCTACCTGTGATTGCTTTGTTCCTCTTTTGTTTAAGATAAACGAAAATTATAGATTAAGGAATGAAACTTTGAGGATCTGAGGAGGAGTGCAACAACCATGACCTCCACACTGCACGAGCTATTGTTCTCTGTTATGTTCTTCTTCATCTTCTTTAATTTTTTTTTATTTGGATAACCTGATATATCCATCCGAATATAACCGTACCCGAATAATCTGAATCCGACAGATCTAAGACATTAATCGGTCGGTTATGATTTTAAATTTTCAAATTTGGATTGAGTCTGATTGAGATGATCGAATCCGAATCCGACCCAAACTGACCCTTGTTCACCCCTAGTTAGGCCCAACCTCAAGAATAAAAAGAGAGTCAAACCTTAAGGAGAGGGATCTGCTTTTTGGTTTTCGAAGTTAGAGATAGATTTTGAAGAAACAAAAGATGAGTACTACAAAGACAACTTACATTATTCTGTTTGAACCTGTCGGGTATCTCAGCTCAGCGCGTCGTCGACAAGAACAGATTGACGCCCACTGTTGGGCCCTAGTAAAATAGACTCCCAGGGCACGTTAGGTAGGTACAATATACTATTTTTAACAAGATAATGTCTAACATGTATCTTAATTTAATATAGACAGATACATAAAGATGTTATATGACTTAAAATATTACATCGAAGCCAGTAACGAGAATGTTTATCATCAAGTTACACAAATATTGATGTGACCCTTCTTGGATGATGCCTATACAAAACTTATAAGGTTAGACACTCTTCGACAAAGAGGGAGCTCGACCCACACAATGGGCCACCTCCCCCTCATACTAGAGTAATGCCAACGGTAACCACGTGTAACCCGCCCGTGTAGATCGAAACCATTTCACCTGCTATATTAACAAAACAATTGAGGATCTAGGACAGTTAGGCCCAACCTCAAGAATAAAAGGAGAGTCAAACCTTAGGGAGAGGGATCTATTTTTTGGTTTTTGAAGTTAGTGATAGATTTTGAAGAAACAAAAGGTGAGTACTACATAGATAACTTGCATTATTCTGTTCGGACCTGTCGAGTATCTCAGCTCAGCGCGTCATCGGCAAGAACAGATTGGCGTCCACCGTTGGGCCCTAGTAAAATAGACTGTCAGACCCTATAAAAACAAACATCAATCATGGTTAGAAGTCCAAATTCCGATACGGACCACAATCCCAATCACAACGAGACCCTAATAGTCGATATGTTACTCGCCAAAGAGTTAGGTCTGACGAAGCTCACCATGAAAAGTGACTCCCTCCTGGTCACAGGTTAGGCATCTAGCAAGTTTCAGGACAAGGACCCCCCTCTCACCTGATATATAGATTTTGCACGACTCTTTGCCTCAACGTTCTCCTCGTTCAAACTCATCCATGTTCCCCGAGAGCAGAACTGTCGTGCAGACCTCTTGTTAAAACTCGTCAGTTGCTCCAAACCAGGGTAATAGAGATCGATCATCTGAGAGACCTTAGTCTCCCCAGAGTTTTCGAAGTTGATAAAGAAGTTTAGGTTTGCACCATAGGAGCTAGGGTCGATATCACATCGACTTTGTACATGAAACCATCCTGCCTATCCATCCGACACCCGAGTCATAACAAGAAATGTCGTTAGGTACACGATGGTAGATGGACATCTGATCTGTCGAGGATATGGCAGACTATAGCTCGCCTGCATCACCCTTGTTGAGGAGTAGAAGATCATGACCGAGCTCCACGAGGGCATATGCGGTAGTCACATTGGTTATCGAGCTTTGGCCCTGAATACTTCTGACTTACACTGCGAAATGACTGTTAAAAGTACGTAAAAAGGTGCATCCCCTACCAAAATCATTGAGACTGACACCAAGCGCCTCTTGAGAACCTCCACTCCATTATCAGCCCTTAGCCTTTTCACACTTGGGGTATAGACATCCTAGGACCATTCTCGATGGTTGCAAAGCAAGTGAAGTTCCTCATCGTCAGCATCAAATACTTCACGAAGTGGATCGAGGCCAAGCTTGTAACAACTATTTCAGCCTTGAAAATAATAAACTTCCTCTGGCAGCAAATGGTCTATTGAGTTTGGTTCCCAAGGCAGCTAATCTCTGACAACTATATCCAATTCATAGGAGGAATCGTCAGTGAAGCCTACAATGAAATGATTGTTAAAAGTACGTAAAAAGGTGCATCCCCTGCCAAAATCATACAGACTGGCACCGAGCGCCTCTTGAGAACCTCCACTCCATTAGCAACCCTTGGCCTTTTCACACTTGGGGTATAGACATCCTAGGACCCTTCCCGATGGCTGCAAAGCAAGTGAAGTTCCTCATCGTCAGCATAAATACTTCACGAAGTGGATCAAGGCCAAGCTCGTAACAACTATTTCAGCCTTAAAAATAAAAAACTTCCTCTTGCAGCAAATAGTCTATTGACTCTAGTTCCCAAGGCAGTTAATCTTTGACAACTATATCCAATTCATAGGAGGAATCGTCCATGAAGCCTATAGTAACTGGGGAATTCAACAAGTGTTCTCATCAGTGGAACATCCATAAACAAACGGACAAGCGAAAGCAGCCAACAAAATAATTCTTAGGGCTCTGTGCCGAAGAGTAATCGCTAAGTCTGACTAGCCCGAGGAGCTTATTGGGGTGTTGCTCTCCTATCACAACCCCCTAGACAACGATGAAAGAAACCCAGTTCAGCTTGGTGTATGGCACGAACATCATCTTGCCTATAAAGGCAACACAACAAACTCTTAGGATAAGAACATTCTCAACCACCTCATTAGATGAAAAGACGAGTGCAGTCAAGACCAAGGTAGTTCCTCGAGCATTTGTGTCTCTGACCTCGTCTTAAGAAAAGCACATCCCCTATAGTTGTAGAATAAGTTATCCCCTAAGTGGACAAGACCATACCGAGTGAAGCACGCTCTCAACGGAGGAGCCTACGTTTTGGAAACTCTATAGGGGACAAATATCCCTCGAACAAGGAACGCATCCAATCTTTGTTTCTATTTTAGTTAGGCTTTGTACCTCTGTATATCCTTCTGGCGCTCATTTTCCCTTACTAGGAATAGAAGGGTTTTTTAACGAAGTCAGAACGATAACATCAAATAAAATTATGTTCCAGATCATATGAGCAAATATCCTAAAAAGAAACTATTAAAGCTCGACTTAGGACTGGTGAAGACCCGTCTTAGCGACTACCCAAGCTCGACTTGGGGGCGGGAAGACCCGTTTAAAGCGATTACCCAAGTTCGGCTTGGGGGCGGGGAAGACCCGTCTTAGTGACTACTCAAGCTCGGCTTAGGGACGAGGAAGACCCGTTTAAAGCGACTACCCAATCTCGGCTTGGGGGCGAGAAAGACCGCCTTAGTGACTAACCCAAGCTTGGCTTGGGCGCGGGGAAGATCCGTCTTAAGCGACTACCCAAGCTCGGGTTAGGGATGGGGAAGACCCGTTTAAAGCGACTACGCAAGCTCGGCTTGAGGCCGGGGAAGACCCATCTTAGAGATTATCCAAGTTTGGCTTGGGGGCGAGGAAGACTCGTTTAAAGCGACTACACACGCTCGGCTTGGAAGCAGAACATACTCGTTTAAAACAATGCCTAATATCGCCAAAGGGTTCGGAAAATTGAAAATCAACGAGCCCAAACCTCCATCAAGATTGACATATAACGAATCAACAACCATGCAGACTTAGAATCAAGCATACGTGGACTCAAAATTGAGCGGAAACGACTCAAATTCGAGCAAACCCCTTATGCATCACATGAGGGTTAGCGAAACCCGAAACAGACACAACAAGTTCAAGAGCAAGAGCAAGAACGCACATACGAAAAAGTAATTCAGTATCCATACATGCATACTTTTGAAAAAAAGTTAATGTTTTAGATAAAGTACTTAAGGAATCATGAGAGTAAATTCGAGACAGGCATATACGTTAAAAAACAGTATCAAAAGCACAAAATTTGTGTGAGATCATTCATCCACTAAACACCCGTCAACGACCACCTTACTCGCATCTGCCTCGGAGATGTCAGCTGACGGACACCAAAGACGCACTTGTATGTGAGTACATAGTATGTGAAATGCTTGGATGAAGGCCCAGTTGTTCGGGTGAAGTTGAGTAGGGACCACATTCAACTCGGTTAGCACCCCCTTTTCGAAAGAACTTAAGGGCAGACGCAGATCGACCTTTGAAAACACAGTATAATAAAAATAGAAAAACGGTCATGAAGGGTCACTAGTGGCGTTAGCACACATAGGCTCGTCTAGAGCACAACGAACGACAACAACATCCGCCTCATTACCCTGGCACAACTTCTGCCTTCAACAAAACTGATCTATGATCTGGTCGAAGGTGAAGCTTGACATATTCCTTCGAAGACCCACGGGTGCCCAAGGATATAGGTCATCATAGGTGGTCGCCATAAGACCCTCCGAGCTTGTAAAACAGAACACCACAGTCGCACTTCCCTTTGCAAAAACCGAGCCACCAAATACCACCAAACACGATCGTAGCGTAGAACCACTCAAGGTATCAACCAAGGCCACAACCTACTGCCACAAAACCACCAATTGTCCAAATAAACACCAGTTCTCACAAAACACCCACACCATGCACTACCGGAAAAATACAAACTACCCACGAAAACCCAGCGTTCCTAAAATACATGCACTACTCACCGTTGGAAATCCACTAAACACATATCAACATAACCATTAAACGTTACCAAAACCACCAGAAAACTCAAGAAGGAACAAGCAAACCCAAAGCCACAGCAAGCAACAGGGAAAACGGAATGCATAAACTCAAGCACCGCTACCTACAAGACAGTTTTAGGTGGTGTTTTCAGGAAGTTGAAACGTTCTGGAAGTTATGAGTGGGCCACGTGGACTACCCTTATTAGATGCTTTCAAAAAACAAAACACGCACGCGCTGCGGAAGGTAGGGCGACTGTCCCGCCCACCTAACTGGTCTTAAGGTCGAAGGGTTCGTGTACCTACCCAACGCACCCGAGACCATACCGATGGGCCCTTCCTAGATGAGGCCTATACCAAACTTACAGGACACTCTACGACAAGAGGAAAGCTCAACCCACACAAGGGGCCACCTGCCCCTCGTACTAGAGTAATGTCAATGGTTACCTCGCGCAACCTGCCCGTGTAAATCGGACACTTTGCCCGCTATCGTAACAAGACAGTCGAGGATCTAGGGCTTAGACCCAATGAGAGCCAAATCTTAGGGAGAGGGATTTTTTTTTTGGTTTTCGAAGTTAGAGATAAATATTGAAGAAGCAAAAGCCGAGTACTACATAGACAACTTACATATATCGACAAATCGACAAGGGAATAAAAGTTAAAGTACATTAAACGAAAAAATGTTACTAATGCATTCCATCGTTTTCTAATATATATACTTCAATAATTTATTTCAACAAAATTGTTTATCTGTTAATAAATCTTATAGACAGCGGTAAGAACATCCAAAGATGCTCTCCATAAGTAACTTTATGGAAATGATAAGTATGAGTGGTACACCAAAATACAAATGGAAAAAATAGGTAAATCAAAGCAGAAATCGTAGGCTTCAAATTGAAATTGTATCAGTAAAATTATCAAAACTCTATTTGGACTCTGAAACAGTACCATAAATTGATAAATCAATGAAGGCATACCTTTGGACGTTCAAATATATATATTTATGACAATTTCAAAACTTGTGTAGCTTGCATCATACCGAGTAAATTACATCTCGCAACTAGGTAAAGAGAATATCGAGTTCTGTACAATTTAGTAAGAAAGACTCAATAAATCTGCAGTTAACCAGCACAGGCGTGGTCTCATGGAGAGAGGAAGTGGTCTTTTTAAGGACCACACTACAAGGGTTCATTCTAATATGCCTCAAGCTATAACATACCTTCAACTCAAAAACCGTACACTAGCATCAAGAGTCCCAGTGAAAATGTGAATGAGATCTGAGAAGTTCTGCATAATCACTTGAAGAGAACCCGGACAACCTCGGAACAAAAGAAAACCAATCGAGGACTGAGATCATGGGTTCAAAGGGACACAAAAAAAGCCAATTCAGGTAGCCAGGGGGCTGCAGCTATTATTAACTAATACCAGGACCATCTTGACCTACTGTTTCATTTGAAGACACAGAATTGTTTTCATCAGATACCAAACCTTCAACCTTTTCAGTCTGTTTTTTCTGCAAATGCTTGGAGTCTGGCTCCGGGAACACCTCAGCTTGCATTGACGGAGCAATATTATTTATATGCAGCCATGTCAATTCCCACAAACTACTTCCATCCTCACTACTGCTCCGCACTAGTACTTGCCCTGTTTTCATAACAAGCAAAGTGTTCTTAAGAAGCTCAGGCACAAGTTCGTGAAGCTTCTCGCTTCTCCTTCCCCTAATTTTCACCTTCATATAAGTTTCTAACCGACTTAGTACAGCCAACCATAATGTGCTGAAGTCTGGCAATTCTGATAGATATTGGATTAACTGGAGGAAAACTTTACACAGGAGCTTCAGAGCAAGAACTAGTGTTCCTTCTATGTTCCGGTAGTCCTTTTGAGATTGTGTTTGAGAAATTTCAATCAGGTCATCAAGCACAGAGAAGATCACTTGATCGAAACATTGTAACCACAAGCTATGCGGGAGATTAATCCCAACTGATCCTGTCAAGCACTTTTGTAAAGATAACAACGCATGGTTTCTAACCTCCTCTCTCTGGTCCAGACACAGTTTTTTTAGTCCCTGTACGAGTCTCAACCACATGTCCCCAATATCCTGCAACACCTTTGCCAATTCCTCTTCTTTTGTCGCTTGCTTAGCATCATTAGTCCACTTCTTTAAACAACTGACAGACCCTGACATAAGATCAAGGGCCATTACAGACCGTTCAACCTGTCCAACACGAGATTCAGCAAACTGCTTCGCTGCATCTATGCAGAGAACATAATTAGCTGGAAGCAAGTGGGCTCCATCTGACATAATGAACAACAATGCGTCAAAACCGGCCTCAGCTGCTTCCAGGTGTCTAGCAGTGATGGAAAGCAGTGATGTAATTGTCCGCCATCCTAAATGAGATCTAATATGAGAGGCATTTGCCTTCATGAGGTGACTAACTTCCTGTGTTATCTGCTCATAGTATGCATCAGCGACACGAGCATCAAGCTTAAGGACAAGTTGCAGAGACCTCAGAAGTTCATCAGTAATGTTCTCTTTATAGGGCAGTAAGCGATGACAAATTCGTAAAAGGCCAAAAACAGCCTTCTCTACCAATGCACAAGGCATCACAGTTGACTGAACAATGTTGGAAATATGCTCATAAACACCCTGCCAAAGAAGTTCGATTCTATCCCTGTTATTCAGAGTGATAGCTACCAATAACTCCAGGCAGAAAACCAAAGTATCTTCGTCGTCAGATGTGCTGCTCCCTTTCTTAGGCCTCACTCCTGCACTAGTGATTGCTTTTGTAAGCTGCAATAAAGATTCAGCTTGCAAAAATTTACTATCAGAGAATATGCTGTCAATGTGACACTTCTGAATTGTTTGAAGGGTGCATTGCTGAGCAGCAAGTTGTTCTTCACTAGGAACTGATTTTGGCTCTTCGGCACCTAGATATAAGAGTTGACTAAACCTGCTCATCAATCCAGAGGATCTCTTTGTAGTATTTGCAGATGGAAGACGTGATAAAGATAAAGCATTAGTAGTAAGCTTCCCCCCATCCTCAGTTTCTGTAGAAAGCTCTGACTCTTCTGCTGCATCACTGGCAATACGAGCAGGAAGAAGCCCTAACTTGTGAAATTTTAAGATGCAATCAAGAATATTTCTCCACCCTGTGCGGATGAAATCACCATACCTATTTGCAATAGTGAAAACAGTCTCAGTTGCCATTCTTGCTTTCATGTCTTCTCCAAAGGCTAGGATTGACTCCTCAACAGCTAATGGATCAAAAACCGTAACAAACCTACAAAGTGACACAACCAAATCATCCAGTATATTTTCAAGATGATAGTAAGCTGATATCTTTGCAACGGCTATGAATCCATCCATACATGTTTGGTATACCTCTGCATTCTCAGCATTATCAAATACCACAGAAATGGCAGCAATTGTTGGACCAGACAATATAGAAAACATATCATAATCAAGGTAAGCTTTGGAATCAGAAACAATGAAGGGATCAGATTTTTTTGACTTATGCTTGAGATAAATCCACCGACTTGGGGTCATTTCAGGGAAACCAGAACCTTGCTCAGGAGTTGTTCGAATCTCATTCTTACAAATTGAATGGTAAAGTTCAGACAGAAATTCTCGAGGTAGATCATTGCCACCATTTATTCGCCTATTATTACGGATAAAATCCTCTTCTGTCATCTTATTTCTGACCTGTGAATTGTGCTGATCTGTATTAAGCATTATAATTGAGTAAGATAACAACAGAGCAGCATCTTTATTGGCAAGTATCTGTGGAGACTGTTCATAATATCGTTCTGAGAAAGCTTCAAGCACCCTCTGTATCTTCTGTGATTCTCCAGGCAGTCTGAAAGTCTCCAAAAATAGGCGTAGGGCAGTGTCTAACATCATGTCTTTGAAATCAAATGTTCTAGCAAATTCATGAAGAACCTCAATGCAGAATTCATCATGATTTCCTAGAAAATCACCAATGAGATTCTTATCCAACCCAGCAGTGTATCTGAAAAAGCAGGCGACACTTTGGGGATCAAGTTTGTCAGGTAAAAGATGTGTTCCTTGGAGAAACTCAAGACCTTTCTTAGTATCACGATTAAAATGATCAGCACCAATCATCAATCTTTTCTTGAAGTACTTTCTCCGGGATACAAAAGGAACCCAATTTTTTGGATCACAAAAATTTTCACACTTTTCCTGCCAGAACGGAGTATACTCTTCAAGATTCACAGGAGATTGTTCTGAACTTAAAGATCCATTGCCTATCCTTTCAGCCATTCCGTGCATAACAGCAATAAGACCCTCCAAAGCAAGAATATGCATGGAAGTCAATGGACTGTTCACAGGAAAAGCACTTTTGGACAACAAATTAGCAATGTCTTCAAAGACATTACCACAAGTTAGGTCACAATCAAAGTTGGCATACATCTCCACCATGAATGTTTTTTGCCTGCAAAAGTCAACAAGGGCCTCCATGACAACTTCCTGTTGCTGATATGAAGCACCATATTTGCTTTGTGCAAGCCTCAAAATTACACAAGAAAAAAATGCTTCTAGCTGTAATTTGAGTTCTGTACGAAGATGGTGATACAAATTTAGAACAATGCTACATACCATTGAAAGTACGAGAGGACTCATTGACAAACCAAATTGCATAAGATTGCGGAATAATTCATCCTGAATTAAGCTTAGCAATCTAGGGTGTCGGTGAAAGGAAGGCCCTCCCAATTCTATGGCTGAATTAATCAAAGTTAAGGCAAAAAGAGGCACATCTTCATCAAATGCTATAGTGTTAGATCGAGGACTATTTCCCATATGCTCAGCAACATTCAACAAAGAACACAAAAAGTGAAATATTTCCACCATGCAGGGAATCCCATATGGTTCATTTATAAGCTGCAATTCATTCAGATCAGCCTCTTGATCACTGCTGCCAATAGCTGTGTCTTCATCCAATACAGTGGCTGCCACATCACTCACAGTACTAGGAGCAATGCCTGTGGATAAGGGTTGACCATTACTAGCAGAAGTCAAGTTCCCATTGTCCAATTGTCTATTTGGAGAACTATGCTCATTATTTAGCCCAACAATCTGTTGAAAAAGTGACAAAAAAACTATCAGTAATGAAATTTACAAGTTTGTGACATTGACTGTAAATATATTTGTCATGATGATACATGAAAACAATCTCTCTAACCCTAACTAGTAACAATGCATAAACAGCCTCTAACAATCATTTTCTTCTTTTTATCTTTTACCCTTGTATGAGAGGTGCAACACAATGATACACGACAAGGGGTCGGTTATTACCATACACACATAATATTCACGTGGTTTTCCTAAAGAATATACTTTGGGATTTTGGATTATTTTAGGTAGTTTTAGAATAACTCTGAGAAAGTCAAAGTCAAGCTAAGGTACTACATGCAGGGGGTGGCACTACCTTATAGGTGCAAAAGGCTCTGGCCACCTTAATTTGTTTTGTTTTGCAAAAATATATGTGTGTGTGGATATTCACATGCTATTTTAAATATAGCATGTGGAAGGGCACTTTTCTTACGTAGTAATATTTTAAATATAAGAAAGCTCAATAAATCAATTATTAGTCCCCTTCTTAAATTTGAAGGGAAAGCAGGAAGATAGGTCTGAAGCCATTTCGATTGGACTACAGACTTTAAAGCCAGACTTAATCAGATGACCAGCACCATAAGGTATCTTAGAGTATACCTAGGAGTGAGGTTCCAGAGGGAAAGGGAAGAAAGAGTAAACTTCTTAAGAGATACACATATGTTTATAAAAATAAATAAACAGATAAAACATTAAGTTAATTTTTTTGAGAAAAAAGGCTTAAGTACTTTTTAGTCTCTATAAAATGAGCGAGTTTTTGTTTGTCACTGTAAAACGAGTATTCATCCATCTAAAATTTTAAATCTTTGTTTTTGGTTTCTGTAAAATATTTTTATTTTTATTTTGGTCCACAAAACCCTTTTCTTTAATTTTCATCCCACCAAAATCTGAAATCCCTCTAAAATTTTAAATCATTGTTTTTGTTATCTGTAAAATGAGTTAATTTTTTTTTTTTGGTCCACATAAAACCCTTTTCCTTTAATTTTCACCCCACCAAAATCTGAAATCCCTACTTTTGTTCCTTAATATTCATTTTAAGGAAGATAAATAATATTCGTTTCAGGAATCTAAAAAATATTAGAAGTGACACACGCTAACATGAGACTACAAACACTAGTGAGTGTCATCTAAACGATCACCTAGCCTTTCGTTAAACATATAAATTGCCCTGTAACGAGGCTCACATGAAATCAGGAATAAAAATATATGATTTCACATTTTTAACAGGTGAAAACCAAAAAAGAACTGCAATGCCCAAAACTAAACCTCACTCAAAATATATTTTAGCTTATGTTAGAAATGAGCTTTAAGCCTAACTAAACCCCACAAAACCTGCTTGTAAGGTGAGGATTGCACCCACTTATATATTGTGAATTGGCATTATCTCTAGTCGATGTGAGACTTCCAACACAACCCCTCACGCCGAGGTACATTCATCTCGTGCGTGGGACTAAAAATTAATGGGTGGTCCATTAGCGGTCCGATATCGGGTTGAACAGAATGTCCAAGAAAACTCGCTAGGATAGGTTCTAACCTGGGGACTAGAAATTAATGGGTGGTCCGTTAACGACCCGATATCGGATGGAACAGAATGTCCAAGAAAGCTTGTTAGGATAGGCTCTAACCTGCCTCTGATACCATTTTAGAAGTGGGCTTTAAGCCTAACTCAACCCCACAAAACCGGCTTGTAAGGTGAGGTTTTACACCTCACTTATATATTATGAAATTGTCTTATCTCTAGTCGATGTGGGACTTCCAACACACCCTCTTACGCCGAGGTATATTCATCTCGTGCGTGGGACAAGGAATTAATGGGTGGTCCGTTAGCGGCTCGATATCGGATGGAACAAAATTTCTAAGAAAGTTCGCTAGGATGGGCTCTAACTTGACTCTGATATCATGTTAGGACGGACCACCCATTAATTTCTAGTCCCTCGCACAAGATGAATGTACCTTGGCGTAAGGGGTGTGTTGGAAGTCTCACATCGACTAGAGATAAGGCCAATTCAGAATATATAAGTGGTGCAATCCTCACCTTACAAGCCGGTTTTGTGAGATTTAGTTAAGCTTAAAGCTCACTTTTAACATGGTATCAGAGTCAAGTTAGAGTCCATCCTAGCAAACTTTCTTAGACATTCTGTTTCACCCGATATCGGGCCGCTAACGGACCACCCACTAATTCCTTGTCCCATGCACGAGATGAATATACCTCGGCGTGAGGGGGTGTGTTGGAAGTCCCACATCGACTAAAGATAAGGCAATTTCATAATATATAAGTGAGGTGCAAAACTCACCTTACAAGCCAATTTTGTGAGGTTGAGTTAGGCTTAAAGTCCATTTCTAACAGCCTAAATTTACCAGATTAATGAATAGTTATGAATGATGACAAAAAATTTCCCCTAAAACATCACTCTCAAATATATCCCAAAATTTCATGATTCCAGGATTGTCAACATGCAATTTGACGAAATAATAAAATCATGGAAATTGGAAAGTTGAAACAGGTAATAAACAGTAGAGAAGCAGATGGTAAATAAACTAACAAATTCATTTTGAATGATTTCAGATCTTGTCAGGTGACAAAAAATGAATAACATATAATAGCCAAATAAAAATTCATGCATAAATTTGAATCATACTCCTTAGCCCAAGGTCCCAATTTTTCCTTACAACCATTTACCTCCCCTAGCAACTGACAAAATTATCAAAAAAAATGAAATGGCAACCAGTAAGTTTAAGGTAACATAAATGCTATACCTCTTTCTGTAAAGCAGTGCTGCCATTATTTAAAGCAAGTTCTGTGTTGTCAATATCTTGAAGGTGAGAAAAAATACACCGAACAAGTTCATGCATTGTGTAACGTGCTATGCGCTGCAACAATTCACTTTTGGTTCCTGCTTGATGAACTATACGGAAACAAGTATTTACTATGGTGCAAATATGTTGGTTACTCAGCATCATAGATGCTTTGCTCTTCACACACGCTAGAAGAACTTGTAATATCTTCATTAATACCACTTCTTCTGATCCAGGATCAGTCACCTCAAACCTGCAACTTGTAACAGCATCAACTACCAAGTGCATGGCATCCCCAACATTAACAGTATTTTGATCAATTACATCCAATGTCAAAATCTTGTAAACAGATGATAGAGCGACACCAGTAATTGGTGCACCGGTTTCATCTGATTGAATCACATCCAGAAAAGGCTGGAGATACAAGGCAGGGCTTATTACATGCCACTGATTCTGCCATGAAAAAATTTGCTTCCTTAATGCCTTCAGAGATTGAACAAGGGAATGCTCCAAGTGATCATCATCTGACATATAATGAACTCCCCATCTAACATTTCTTCTCATGACAGCCAAAACTGCACCGATTTCTGCATTGATCATGCATGCCACAGTAGTTTTGTCAGGATACCCAGCATCGCACTGTCCAGATGCCTCTTCTATCGCATTGATACCAGTTTGCGTTTGCAACTTTACATGTCCCATTTTGTCAAGCAGATCTACCTGACATTTACCAATAGAACTTGCCAAGATGAAGCACAGCACTACAAAAGGCAATAGTGGTCTTTGAAATAGGCAACCATCACAATGTGATTTGGGGTATCCACATGTCAAATTGAAACACTAGTAACACAGTCTATCTTCAACACAGTTCACATATGAAAATAGTCTACAAGAACCCCAAAAGTCCATCAAGGCAGCATATGAACATTCAATAATACATTAGCCGACCACATAAACAACAAGCATACAAAAAAGAACATGTACATAGAAAAAAGATAAGGATGTTCAACAAATTTATATGACCAGATAAATCTAACTTTGTCATTGATCCAATTGAAAATTATATCTTGAATCTAAGAAGAACTACACATACACGTCCCAATTTCAAAAAACACTGCATTTACTTGCTCAGTGGCCTAAGTGCCATGCCAACTACCCAATATTCAACCCACCAGGAACAAGCTAGTCTTCTTACAATGTTACCATCATCAACTGTCACTCAGATTCCTCCGCCAAATTCAATCTCGGACAGAAAATCTTGAATTCAGTTCAAATCTTAGATCTAGAATCAAACATGAGCCTTTGAATTGAATCGATTGTAGCACACTAACAAGTGATAATGATCTAATCCACTGAAACATGACCCATTTTGAACTGAATTCAAAATTAAACACAAAGGGGACTCCAAATAGCGTTTATACCTTCGATTCCGACAATGAGATCAAGAAGACGAAAATTGACATCCAAATTGAAAAGAAAAAATAAATAAAAAAGTGGGATTAACGGAAGCACATAAAGATGGCAAGAAAGAAGAAGAAGAGCCTACCGAGAGCGAGATCGGGAGTGTTAGGGCACAAATGGAGCTGGTGTGTTACATTGAAATCATGGCTTCAAATTGAAATTTTCCTCTCAAGTTCCTCTATAATGTCCCTTTCTCTCTCTTAGGACAAATTATTACAAGAATCACTTATTTTCATTCAATTTTGGCACATCGCCTCTGTATTATCACTGCAACGACACAACTGTTCAGTTTATTTTGTGCGTAATTTATTCTTCAATGCCATATACAATATTAACAAGGTTTCATAAGATTTAACATTAATTATAGATGATAGAATGGTCAACGTGTTTTGTTAAAATAAAAATATCTTAGGTAGGTGAAAATTGTTTAATTTGAAAATATTGTGTAATCATAATTTTATAAAAATGGAAAAGTATATTAACAAAATTAAAAACATTTAACTCTAATTTATTTATTTATTTAAATGTATTTTGCTAACCGTTAGTTTGTTTGTCGGGGGCTCTTATCATTTAATTCGAGATAATACGGATGATTTGGTTTACCCGATTTAAAGTGATTTGAGAGAATAATATTGTTAAGTAATAAGTGTTTTGATACGAATATTGATACTCCTTATTCTAAGAATTCATAACTAAATTTGAGGTATTCTCTTGTAGTTTTATCACTAAAAGATGTATATAGTAGTTAAAATAAATGTGTTAAAATTATTATTAGTCTCAATTTTTAAGAGATGTAAAAATATTAAATGATAAGTTTTTAGTTAAAGATTAACGAGATCAAAGATTTATTTTTGGAACCTCATTTTTGTTTTCATAGATAATGTCAATCTTCTAGTATACCAATAGTTTTACTTTAAAATCAATAACTATTTAAAGATTAAATATATGTTTAATCCATGAACTCTTATGTGAAACTGAATTTTGTTCATGTTCAAAATTTTTTATCACTTTTATCCCTCACACTACAAGAAAATAGCTAATTATAGACACACAAAATGTGTCACTAATAGTAATAATCCATCAATAATTTATTAGTAAAATGCTCGTCAATAAATTTTACCGACAAATCAAAGAAATTGTCAATAATTACAAACAACAAAAAATTCATTAGTAAATATTCATTAGGTAATTGTTTATAGATTTTGACCATTAGTAAAACTTGTCGGTGAATATTATGATTAGATCATTTCTTTCTTATCATCATCTTCTTCTTCTTCCTCCTCTCCCCCTCTTTTTCCTCTCCCCTTTGCCTTGTTCCTCCTTTATCGTCGTCATGTTTGCCACCTTCAGCTCCTCCTTCTCCTCCTATTTCACTACAAGTAAATGTTTCATTAACAATCAATTTTAGTGATCAAACTTTGTTAGTCACTATAATAACCAATTTAGATACCAATTTACAAAATAAAAAATTATTGATTATTAAAATAGTTACTATTATGAATAAAAAATTACAATTGGTCGCTAAATTAGTTACTAATTAATTAGAAAGTAATTTAGAAACCAATTGTTTTGGTAGCAAAAATCGTAGTAACTAATGTTTAATGACCGATTTCTCTTGATAGCTAAATTTTAGAAATCAATTTAGAGACAAATTATAAATTTTTTTTATTCATAATAGTGACTATTTTAGTAACCAATAATTTTTTATTTTGTAGTTTGGTATCTAAATTGGTCACTAAGTGACAAACAATTTTTTGTCACTAAAATTAGTTGCTAATAAGACATTTTCTTATAGTGTTTCCCCTCCTCATCCTCTCTTTTTTTTTCTCCTCCTCCACTTTCGATGCCATTGTTGTCATGGCCTCCATTATTCATCTATTGTTGCATTGCCTCCGCCATTACCATCACAAATATATATATATATATA
>Ga0099823_1000887_pt1 | contig 22575 bp, 8 predicted proteins | sample CowpearedBW_FD_76831 | JGI IMG/M metagenome (GOLD analysis project Ga0099823, IMG submission 76831) | Root nodule microbial communities of legume samples collected from California, USA - Cow pea red BW | ecosystem: Host-associated > Plants > Roots > Nodule | place: USA: California | collected...
ATAATTAACAAATAGTTGAAGTTTTCTGTTTTCTATTCAATCTTCATCTCTGTGGTAACTTTTTTATCCCAAAACTATAAAGGATGAAAAGCAAGCACAGATCCATTAGCAATAAAGTGAAAAAGAAAAGAAAAAAAAAAAAAGAGTTATGCTTTTTTAATTTGATGAGTATATAGGAATAAGGGAAGCCATAATTGCATCCTCGTTATTTGGTTATAAATAAGAAATAATGAGTTGTATTATTGAGAAATGGGATTCGTAACACGCAAAAGTTTTGTACACAATTACTACTTTGGAGGTCGTTGCCAACTTTTATTTATTCGTAAGCTTTTTCTTTTTCATTTTTATCTTTGTGAACAATAAAGTAATAACTTAACATTCAAATCAATTTTTAAATACAAATTAGCTTTAGTTTCTGGTTAAAGAGTGTACTAACATATTTACTATTTATTTTTAAATATAATTTAAAAATAAAATTCACTTCAAAGTGTTAAAAACTATAATAAATTGTTTGTTTCAATTCTTTTAATTTCTTAAAATCCAAAGTTATTAAAGATGCATTTAAATTTTAGTTCAAACAATCAAACCAGCTTGTATCAATATATTTGTTATAAGCAAAATTCACTTGACTTAAAAGCTATAATATATTTTTTTCAATTCTAATTAAGTTTAACTCAACTTAATTTCTTACTTAAAACTTCCCAAACATTAAATATTTGCATTTGTATGATGTTTCAATCTCTGTCTAGGGTAAAAGGTCAATACAATTTGAAAAGTTGAAAGCTCATAATTTAATGTTTTGGTTGGATGAGGAGATGAAAAGTGAGAAAATGGGAAATAGGTAGATGAAAAAGAGAGAAGAAAAAAAAAGAGAATAAGAGAAAATGAAAATTACTTTTTTTTGGATTTGATAAAATAAAGTGAAAAAGATGAGAAATGGATGAAAATGTTGTAAATTGTCGTGATTGATTTAAATGAACAGAAACAAGTTGTTGGTTTTTCTATTTTTGGATTTGGTAAAATAAAGTGAAAAAGATGATAAATGAATGAAAATTTTGTAAGTTGTCGTGACTGATTTAAATGAATAGAACTAAATTGTTGTTTTTTTCTATTTTCTAATTACATTAATGTTCTTGTGTTTTATGACATAATGCAAATAATTATTAGCAGAGATATTTATGTTTTAGTGTGAAGGATTATATACGAGATTTTATATTAACCTAAAAGTAAAATAAATTTATAATACAAAAATAAATACAGACTTCGTCCGATAAATTAATAGATTAAATATGTTTTTATAGTCTTTGAATTTTGATGTAAAATTAGAAGTTTATGTTAAAAATTGATATATTTTTGTCTTCAAATTCTAAAAATGAATGAATATAGTCTTTTTAACTCAATTATGTTAAATGTTTTTACTGTGTCAAATACATTTTATGTTAGAAGTTAAGTTGTTTACATAATTTGACTTGTTCCAATGTTAGTTGTGAAACATGTTTGATACTCAAAATTTTTTAACATAATTGAGTTAAAATGATTATATCTATTTATTTCTAAAGTTTGGAAACTAAAATTATAAATTCTTGAATAAAGATAAATTCCAATTTGACATTAAAATTCAATAACTAAAAACATATTTAATCATAAATTAATTTTGTAAAAAATATTACGCATGAAACTTAAATAATGCAATGTCAATGTTTATAAATAAATAATAAAATGAGATATATATGTAATCTTGAAAAACACTTCCATCAAATAACTTTAAAACCAATGAAGTAAATGTGGTAGATTTTTCTCGAATAATAAGTGTATGATACCATGTAGTGATTTGATATTATATGCCATGATATACCGAATTAAACTATTTTCTCAAGTTAATAAAAGATTTAGATTTGGGAAGTGATGATTAAGATTTTAATAAAGTTTACCACCACAACTTTTACTATAATGTTAATATTTTAGGAGCTTGTGATTTAAATCACAACAATCACATTTATTTATAATTTTCAAATATATAAGTGTGGCAAAATTGTGATCCACAATCACAAATTAAAATCTTATAATTTTAGCATCGCAAAATCAGGAAACAACCAATGTTGTTGAGGAGTTTACTGTCCGACATCACATGCAACAGAAGCTGTTAGTGTTGGATAGTATATTAGTGGCCCTGGGCGGTGGTTCTGCAAAGGCCACTGTTCTGGATTTTATTTGGTTGCGCCAGACGGTACTAATATGACAGTAGGTAGAAGGAGCGCTGGCATGTAAAAAATGAGTGTTTATACAAGTCTTCCATGAGAGTTTTGGGGATTCCTCATTTTGCATGGTAAAGAAACACTTTAGATGCTTGGAAGAGCCTTTTGGAAGGTACTAGAGGTGTTAGGAAGCTCTCCCATTTTTCATTGGGTCTTTTCCTTCATCCATGGAGGTTTTCCCCTTTTGGGGTTGGAAAGGAAGATGGGCTACGAATGAGAGATGTGGATACAAATGAGGAGCACAAATGAAGCTTGGAGGAGTTACTTAGTACCTTGGAAAAGGACTTTCCTCCTCTGTTTGGTTCTAATTTTTCCTTGTCTCTTCTTTTTGAAAACTCTAAATTCTCCACCATAGAGAATTAGACACATTTGTTGAGATTAAATGTAATGAAAAGATTTCTAGTGTAATTTGTGTTGTTAGTATTTAATTTTTGTACTTAATGCCTGTTGTGACTTGATCACCTCTAACTTGTTTGTGATTCTTAAGGTGTTAAAAATGTCTTTTGAACTTACAATTGAAAATGAATACCTAATGGAGCTTATATATGGGGATAAAACGTTATTCCTTGGTAATCTTAAAACTCTTAAACTTAACGCATGGTTGTTGTTAAGAATTCAAAGAATTGGAACTTGATGAGTTATCCTAGGCTCAAAGTCATTAGGAATAGAATTTGAGTAATCTTGTGAATTGATTTTGACATGAATTTAGAATTGAGATGATTATGTATGCATGAGAATGAAGTTGATAAAATGTAATATTGACATTTATAAATACTTTATATTAATTTTTTCTTACAAACCAACTGTTTGATCAAAATATAAAAAGAGTTTGTATTTTTATGAATGGAGAGAACAATATTTATTACTTAGGTGTAACCAATGCACTTGTGATTTTTCACTAACACTCTCTCGTTTATAACTCGCTTAAATATTTCATTTAGCTTTTTATCACTTCTTTATGTGTCATACATTTAGACACGGTTACATTTCTTCACTAATTTATCATTAATAACATTTAATTATATAGTCCATCAATAATCATAGTTTTTAAGAAACCATATTTGTAAAATCTATGTGTGAATATGAATTTATACAAGTGGTAGTTATAAGTTGTTAAAGTAACTTAGAGTTAAGAAATTTGGGTAGCTGTGAATCATAAGATGAGTGCAATTTTTGTTAGAAAAAAAAATTGAAATTTTTATTAGAAAAAGTTACATATTAAGTAATGATATCTTTTTGAGTATTTATGAAAATAAATATTTGTAAGTATCAAACCCGTTAAATATATTGTGTGCTTTTATTTAAAGTTTTTAATTATTTGCAGACATAATTATGTAAAAAGAAATTATTTTTCTGTTTTGTAATTATGAATGATTGTGATGTTGTGTCCATTGGCATGACAATGACAATGAAGCAGAGAATGAAAGGCACAAGGAAATTAAACACACAAGACAAAAAAAAGTTACAACTTGGTGACTTATCACACGATTCATAACTTGCAATGAACATGTTTCATAACCAAACTTTGATTCCTTAACTTGGCAACCACCGACTCACACACACAAATGTTGAGAACTTCGATTGTACAACTTGGCTACTACATATTACCTCCAACATCATTTGTGGACTAGATCAAACTTTCATCCTTTCACCTGCAAACACTAAACAACAATTTAAGGTGGAAAATGAGTCCAATTCAACAATTGCCTCAACTTCATAAGAATTGGTTTAGCCCAAACTATTCAATTTCATATGAACTTTTTTCTTTTGTTTTACTCAAACTTAGATTCATTTCGTATTAAAAGTTCTACTACGACTAGAGATAAAGTTAATTTAAAATATATAAATGAATGCAAATTTTATCTTATAAGTCAATTTTGTAAGATTGAATTATGTTTGAAATTCATTCCTTAACCTTTTATTAATTACTATGATAGCCAGTTTATAAATAATTAAACCGCACTTATCTTTAGTACAACTCATTTATTTGAAGTTAATTGATTTTTTTCATTAACCAAGTTTAACAAATCACTTATAGAATTGAATTTCCAACTAATTTGGAGTAAAAAATAAAAATGCATGTGCTTCTTAATGTGTATATAGAACCTTCAGAAGACGCTCATTTGCTCTTGCACTTGATCTTCAAACTTGGCTTCCTTTTCTTCTTCAGTTATTTCGAAGAGAGGTGCATCCAGCTCAGGAGGTTTCTGCCAACACAAGAATGTTCGACTAATCAAACATGTAATAACGATAAGGAACATGATCTAGATAAATACTTAATTATAGGAATTTCATCTTTATATTTAAGTTTTTGATTAATATTGATCCTTATATTTGTTTTTTTACTCAATAGAGTTTCTATTTTATATTTATAAAAATCAATGTGACCCCTTTCTTTAAGTTAATATTAATGTTGTGAGGAAGGTATCTATGTCAAAATCAGAATTTGTCAGGTATCAAAATATAGGTGATATTTTATTTTAGAATTCCTCTGATCTAGAGGTATCAAAATCTATGTGATCTTTTATCTTAAAATTCTTATGATTTTGATACGTAACACCTTTTCTAAATAAAAAATATATATATATTTTGATACAGAACAATTTCCAAACGAAACACTTTAGCAGAAGATAACACATGGACTCTATTTAATTGAATTAAAAAAGTATTAAAACTATGATGAGTCAAAAAAAAAAAAAATACAGGGAACAATCTAAGGGAGCAAAGTTAAACATGAAAAAACAATAGTTAACTGATGTTACCGTGCAACGAACTAGGGCCCAATTGACACCCCGAAAGAATGGATGGTTCTTAATTTCATTTGCTCCTTCTCTTGAACCCAATCTGCTTTTGGGGTCTCTGTTCAGCAACCGATACATTAATTGCTTTGCACTGAAACTTACCTGCATCACCATTTTATCTTATTTAACTTATTTACACATACATTAATCTTTCAGCATGATGCATCTCCAGATGAGATTTTCACAAGTATTTCGTTTGGAAGTCCAATATTTTGCTCATGAATTTAAGCAAATTGTTACATTCGTTTTGCAATATACGGTTTAAAAACATAGTTGTCGATGTGCAGCAGAAAAACCTCACCTGTTTACTTTTGGGAAATTTAAGGTCCTTATGCAGAATATTTGTAAATGTTCTTTGCCTGGTCTTTCCCCTGAATGGTGTATATCCAAAAAACATTTCGTATAGAAGAATTCCTGAAAAAAAAAGTAATGCATAGAGTCAAAATATGATGAGAAAGAGACAATAGATAATGACAATCCCTTTGATGAGAAAGATTCCTTTAAGGAAAATTTTTTCACTGATAAACCCCAAACTTATCCACCACATAGTAAATATACAATGCATTCAATTTTCTTTTGAAAAAATCTAGTTTTTTTAAATTGATTTAGTTGCCTAATAGCCTTTGTTTATTGTAAGAATTAAAAATTTACCAAGAGCCCACCAATCCACGGCACTAGTATGGCCTGAACCAGTTATAATTTCCTGCACAAGCACTCAACTGTCAAATGCAATTTACAACAAATTGTTAGAAACAAAATCTTCAAGCAAGTTTCAATAACAACATGAATGCAACAATTTGTATTATAAGGTGAAACACGTTAACTATATCACGCATGCTTCCCTAAGAAATTGGTGTTGGCAAAAGCACCAAAATTGTGCAACTTTTTTTTTTTCAAAATTACCGGATGCAAATTTTAAGAATGTTACAAAAATGGACAAGTTGCAGTAGCTTAGTACGACTTCATTACGAAGAAATATGAAATCGTGTGAGTTTGATACGACTTAACGTATTGTTATAACTTTTATTTTTAAAATTTTAATTGAATTAGTATTGTGATATAAACCGAAGTCGTTTTAGTTTTAAATTATTTGACACGACTTCATTTTAGTGAGTCAAAGTCATGTTAAATTGGTATCTGTCAAGCTGACTAATACTAAGTTGACACGACTTTTTTTCATACCAAACCAGCATAACTTGTTTATTTTTTTTTTTAATTTCTTTAAAACTTGCATCATTTGTGTAATTCTGAAAAAGAAAAATTGCACCATTTTTGTGCTTATGCCAATTGGTGTCTATAAATAATTTACTGCTTAAGAAATAGTATGTCCATAAACAACCAACCGGAGCTATGTACTCTTCTGTGCCCACAAAAGAGTTTGATGCTCTCATAGGTTCTGCCATAAATATTGGAGGTTGTTGGCTTTTCTGTGCTTTCTTCTTTTCATTTATAGATGGAACTAGAAGCTGTAAAGAATGCAACCAACCACCATAACATAAATTTGCCTCAGTTCTAAATAAAAGCTTCATCATCTAAAGTTTTTGTCTCTAACATACCTGTGGTTTGCAAGATGTCAAACATGACAAATCAAAATCTGTTAGGGACACGTGTCCACTGCTTTGTAGTAACACATTTTCTGGCTTCAAATCCCGATATATTATACCTGCACATTTTCACCACACAATGTTATTATCTTAGATGTTATCCGAATGTTTCATGTTGGAAGTTTCACATAAACTAATATACACTTTAATTTAGAATTATGTTATCACGTTAAAATGTAGATTTTAAGTGTAACTCTACTTTACCACGTTCAAAAGAAGTTCAGGTGTTATCATTACCCCAAAAAATATAATAATTATTTTCATCATGTTGGGTGATGAATAAGAACCTACCTTGACAATGAAGATACTCCAATGCAACAACTACTTCCGCAGCATAAAATCTATTATTATCAACCACAATATTTCAGTAAAAGGAAAATAGAGAAGCATAAGTAACATATACGTATGTATAGAAACATAAGGAAAAGGTTGGATGAATAAGGAAACCAAAGAAATTTCAGTTTTTGACATATACCTCACTGCATCTTCCCTGAGAACCTTAGCTGGCTGTCGGTCAAGAAGAAGGAACAGTTCTCCACCAGAACAGTAATCGGTTATCAAACAAACATGTGTTTTGGTCTGCAAATTAATCAAGTTTCAAACAAGGTCAAATTCATTTTATAGTAAGTTAAGTAGAAAATGCATGCATAATTTTGTTTTCTACTATGCAGAAACTTTGGAGTTTGATGAAATAGGATATAAAGGTAGTTATAAACCTGAAAGGAAGCATATAATGCAGGAAGAAAAGGGTGGTCCAACATGTCCAGGATCTCTCTCTCTGTGCAAGCTCTGTGCACCTGTAGTTACAGCTGCTGTTAAAAGGGTTCCACTTGGAATTTTTTTTAATTAACTGATAAAAAGTATATGTATTACCAGAAAACAAAGCCAACTCAGTACTGAACAATTTCCTAATAAACATTTCTAAGACTGTTTAAGGTAGGAGGTGGCACCTTAAAACAAAAGTGTCAGATAATTTAATGTTGTACCTTGTTACGATTGAGCATAATACCCTTCTCCATAGCCTTCATGGCAAAATATTGGCCAGTTTCACCTAACTCCACCAGATAGACACTGAAATCCAATAACAGGTGATATAAAAATATAGTCAGTGACTTTACTTATACCGATCCATCCACTCTGATACCACTGATGAATCTTTAATTAATAGAGTATCATTGGGGAGAAATCATATATATATATATATATATATATATGATTTGAGCTCAATTCACATAAAGAATTAACATCAATTTTAACTCAAAACATTAAGGGATTAAGTTTATAAGTCTTTCATTTTATATAGTGTATAACTTTGTCATCTCTAGTTAACGTGAGACTTAAATTCATGAACTATTCCCAACACATATAAGATCATCACAGTCATTTAGTTACAACATGTTTCAGTAAGCAACTAACGTAAGATTCATGAAATTGTTGATGCACGTTTCAAATGTTGGAAATCCAAAAGAGAACCAAGAAAAAAACCTGCCAGTATCTCCTGATCCCAAAGGTTTAACTGGCCTAAAATGATTCAAGCCTATCTGCTCTCCACTTTCTAGGATCTGCACAACCATGATCACAGAATCAATTTGCAAAATGTAACTTACATGAGTACTTCCTAGATTTTTCAGTAGTCAATAGCAATAGCAAGAAATACCAGAAAATATGACATAATTTCAAATACATAAGTAATATATACCTTCTGAATAGCTTTCCATGCAGCTTCATCCCTCCTATGTGGTTTCGGGTGAACCACTTTTGAATGATTCATCCATAAATCTTCTGGTTTCTGAAGATAGCCAAAATATTATGAGAAAAACTGAATGCAAGAGCTTTTCAAAGGATACTGATGATGAGGATTATACGTTACGTACCAAATTAGCATCTGGAAGTTCTCTCAATGCATCATCGACATTTTCAGCAGTTTCCTTCACCTGAGGATGGATGCCAAATAAATTTGTTATACTTTGAAAGTACAAAGCACGATAAAATGAACAAGGTTTTTTACTATTACAGATAATACCAAAAAATTATACACAAAACTCTCTTAGGTCAAAAAATTAAACGAATAAAGCAATTGGATGGATAGAAACCAGACCAATTGTTCTCCCTCTTTAGCAGTATTTTCTGCAATGCGGTTGTGAAGAGGCTCCACGTGTTGACTACCATCAAGTTGAACTCCAATGAAGTACTGTACCTCTCCCTGTTCAACAAAGAAACAACTAAAAAATTGTTTCTGCTCCAAGATTTGATAACTACGAAACCAAAAGTTATATGGCACAGTATTAATATACAACACCTTCAGATGACTATCATAAACTGTACCTTCTGATCACGCATAGGTTGCAAATGAAACAAATTCCAGAACTTTTTACCTGAACAGTTATTAAATAGTGATTTTCATTAGAAGAATCTAAGAAGGATTCATGATATGAAAAAAACATAGATATATATGTGAAAATATTGAAATATTTTTCCTTTCCTACAATATCATTCCTGGTTCTTTTTAATAAAGAAAATATAGTGTGACATTGAATATTCTGAGAACTTATTGAAGAAAGGTAAAGCTTACCACTCTTTGTATAATTAATGAGTTGCACCGTGACGTCAGTTTGAGTGTCAATGGCCTCTCTAATTTTTCTCACTGTTGCTGGATCAGTTTCAGGCCCTTGCAGAAACCTATATAATCATGTAGCATATAAATAAATACCCTTTGTCATTGTAATAATTTTAGAGTTCAGTTTACTGATTTTTTATTTTTTTGTATCTTACTCTATACGTATTCTAATCCAACAACTACACTCTTTTTTTATAGAATTTTTGCATTGATCCTTCAATTTTCCATTCAAACACCAATATGCACTACTCTGTAATATCAATTTCAGTGTCTTGATATTCATGTATGGTGAGCGTGTATCAGTTTCAACCATACCTGCAATTTCTTCCCAAGATTTCTTCACGACTATACTCCGTAAGCTCCAAGAAGCTGTCAGATGCAAAAATCTGGAAAACCAAATTGTTGAGTAATGAGATTTTGTCTTGCTTGAACAAACAATAAACTTCATAAACTTTAATCCATAACTTTAAAATATCATGTTAAGTAATTCAGCTTTACAAAGTTCTTCTTGGGATCCATAAGTAGTTCATAAACTTTAATCCATAACTTACAATTGGGTTATCTGGCAGCCTGGGATCAGTAATAACGAAGTTCTTCTCAATACGTTCAAGTGTGGTAGCAAGATCAAGACCCTTTCTCTTTTCCCTCTTCTTTACTTTGCCATCAAAACTACCAGACCTCTCATCATCATCCTCGTCACTATTCTCAGAACTATCCTCAATAACACCTTCGTCATTGAAGCTTCCAAAGTTCGACTGACTTTTTCTGATGAACCTGAAGCACAGACAAAGAAATTAGAAAGACCAAGATTTCTTTTTTGAATGCAAATCACAATACTCATTCAAAAAGCTTGTATTTTAGCCAGATGATCAAGGAAAAGTAGTATTTTTCTTTTTTTCTGTTAAAGAATCCATCAATTAAACTCTTTCTAAAAGAAGTTCAAAGACTTTTTCTTTATGAACAACTCAAGGAAGGAAGTGAGCATAAACATGCATATGTGTACCCCATGAAGGAACGGCGACGAGATGTCTTGTGTTTCTTTTCAGGTAGCTCAGTGATTCTCTCCATTGAACTTGTGTCACCTGCATGTGATTTGCGTCTAAAAGAGGACACACTCTCAGATTTTCTCCTCGATGACTTTTCTGGTTTCTCTTCATGCTCATCGCCGGATGCTGACTTTCTCATCAACGGACGGCCTGCTGATTCACTCAGTGCCCGTGGCCTCCTCACAGCCAGCAACAACTCAGACACTGTACCGTTTGCCTTCTCTTTCTGACGAGCTGCATTACCAATTGGACACAACACCGATGAAACACGAGTCCAATCATCATTAAATAGTGTTATGGATCTTTATTCTTATTATTCTTATATAGTGTTATCTGTTTTTATTCTTATACAGTGTTTAACTTTCTTTATTTTATACAATGTGATACTTTGACTCACACTTAGACTATTTTCGACACTTAATCATGTATACAATTTCTTAATTATAATTCTAACTTAATCATGTATATAATTCTTTAAAATGTAGAGATATGATAGGATATGTGCAATACATACAATCGTATCGAATCAAGGATTCGGGTAATCCATTGGGACGTAGCATCTTCTCCTTCGTTCCCTCTGTATGCTTGCTAACCTCCACTTGCATTCTGTCACCATTATTCACAAACAATACTTGCCATATAAGTTTAAAGTAGAGTGCAGAAAACAATTGAGTTTGTTTTCATTTTAGAACAATTTCCATGAAATTTACTTAATAGTACACGTTTAAAAGATGTTGTTGTGTTCATCTTTTGATGGAACTGGTCTAAAATAAAGGATTCACTGTAAAAGTTAAATAAGGAATCATGGTTATTAATAAAAATTTGATAAATAAAACTATGATCAAACACATAAAACATTTAGAAGACATCATTAAATTATATAAATTTCAATAATTAATTTTCTAAAGAGCAGTCACAGCTCTGAAATTCGTTTTTTATCAGACAACGATGCATGCCAACGTTCCATTATCTCAAGAGCCACGTGCAACTGAAAACTAAATTTAAAAAAAAAAAAGATCCACGTGCAATCAATGCCTCCCTTTGTCTTTATCAGTTCATGCAATAATGAATTTTATAGTTCGAAGAACAGTAACAAAGATATGGATTGAACAATATCCATTATTTGGCTTAAAATAGCAAAATATTTAAGAAAAAAAATGCATGCATCATCACTCCATCTCATGTTTCCTTTTCTAGTCACATATCAGGTTCAGCGTGACCCACTCTTCCCCCTTTTTAAGTACTAAAATATCTCTAACATTATATAACTGATAAAAATGGCCTATATTCATAAATGTTTGGGACAAATATATTATCCCATACCAAGTAAATTCAAATAACACCTCGAAAAGAAACAACCTTTTCTCTTGAATTTAAGTAAAAACAGAAGTTCGGATATAATCAAGAAAAAAAAATTATACTTATTATACGAAATGCATTATACTATATATGTAGATAGATAAATAAATAAAAAAATAAAAATATGATATGATGAGATATAAAATTTGTAGTGATAATAGACATAACAGAGCAGTGTTTGGCATTTTGTAATTGGAAAGAAAAGGATGTGTGACAGAAGGGTCATTATCAGTGTGGAGTGTTTCTTATCTTAAAATTTGCAAAGGACAAGTTATGAACAATGACCAAAGCAAGGAAGTGTAAATTATGAGCCACAATAATTAATTAGAGCAATAATAGAGAAGAAAGTATGAGTAAAGAAAGTGTTTAAGTGGGGTACCCTATAAATTTAAGGACTCTGCCATCGTGGTCCTTGATTGGGGCAATAGTGAGAAGGTTCCAAAAGGGAGTGCCGTCCTTCTTGTAATTCAGTAACCTTCCACAGTAGGTATGACCCGTTTGTAAGGCTTCCCTTATCTTTGCCACATCATCCGGATCCGTGTCTGCCCCCTGCAAGAACCGGCTGCCAACCCACCCGACCCATTTATTGTTTTCTTATTGTCCTTTTCCTTACAGTTATTACAGTTATAGACACCCTTTCATCATGTTTCTTTTTCATTCAATAATTGCAATTTTTATTCTGTTCACTTTACTCTCAGTTAATTAATTATCCCTCATTAAATATCACTATAAAACCATATTCTACTTCATTTCTCTGTTTTTTAATGCTTCCACAAACAAAAACTTGTTGAATTTAATCATCATAATTTAGTTTAATTGTCGATTAAAAAATTAACACTCTAAAAAAAGTAACTTCGACGTACCAGTTTCTCCCTATGACTTCCTTTGATGTGTAGCCCGTCATCTTGAAAAACCCGGCACTGGCATACATTATCGGGTAATCGGGTTTGGTAGCATCCGAAACCACGAAAGTTTGTTGAAACGCCGACAAAGCGTCCCTCAGGTCCTCCGAAACCCTCGGGATTCCTCCCCGGTACTCCCTCCCGTCGTCGGAGGACTCGCCGGAGCTCCGAACGGAGTTCCCGGAGTCCCTCCTCGACCCACCGGTCACCTTCGCGCTCGGCTCCTCCCCGCCGGAGGTCCGAACCGCCACTCCCTGCGGCTTTCCGGTTTCCGTGTCCGTCTTCAGCACCAGACCCCATTCCGCGGCGCGCTTCGCGGCATTTCCGACCTCCGCCGGAGGCTCGCCTAGCACCGCGGCGAGTGTCTGTGCTGGCAGCGGCGGAGTGGAGTCCTTTAGCGCCATCCACGACGTGGCTGTGACCTCATCGGAACCGCCGCGTTGCTGCTCCTCCGGTGGCTCCTCGGCGCGTGACTCCATCCACGTCTTCCACGTGGACTGAGTGCGCAATGGCGAGTTGACCGGCTTCTCGTTGGAGTAAGAAGACGAAGGGTTGAACACTTCGAGCGAGCCACGTTGGTCTCTCGGAAATGCTTCCATTCTTCTCACTCTCTGCTCCATTCATACACATGTCACACAATTAATCTCTCAAAAAGTAAGAACTAGCTATGCAAATCACATGTCAATACTCAGTTACCATAGTTACAGACAATAAATCCCTGCATTTTGCTGTTGAATGAGAATAAAAAATCCATGGAAGACTATGAGTTTCATGCTATATAATTTGTGTGCTGTTATTGTTAGTTGGTAACAAAAGATTTGAAACAAAAGGACTAGGGTCACATCTAGTATGAACAAAAGACATGAGTAGATGTGTTGTGTGGTAAATCTGTGAAATGAATACTAAATCTCTGCATGTTGTTGATGTGGGATTGAGTTCAGTGTTTGATGTGTACTTTGGAACTAACATATGATGTTGTCCAAGTATGATATGATGGTGGTGCAGTGTTAGTAATTGGAATGGCAAGGGCATGTGATAGGAGTGGGACTCGCACAGCGAATGATGAGTTGTGTGGGGCTTTTTGCTGGTTTTGATTTTGTTGGTTCATCACATTTTCTCAGGCTAATTTTGTTTGCTTGAGGGTGGGATATTGAAATGAGTGGTGGAGGTTGATTACTTAGGAGGGGACACTAATTAATGCATCGAAACTGGACTAAGATAAGACACTGTCTGTGTTTTTCGCTAATTATGTCAGAACACAAGTGTCCCCAATGGATAGAGGAAAATCCCCAGAGAAGGACACGTGATGATGGGAGAGAAATTTGGATGAAAAGCTGTGCTGAGCCAAAAGTGCCTCTTCTGCTTGCGTGGAACAGAAATGAATGTTGGGGAATTTTTCATGTCATCCATCTATCAGACTAATCAGAATGACTTCCTAAACCACCATGATTTGATTCATAAACTGTCCAGATATAAATTGACGTAGTGCAAGGACAATTAGAGAATTGTGAGAAAAGTTCAAAAGTTAACTAATTCCAGCATGAAAGGAAAATCATAAGTGTGATTAGAAATGTTTCACAGTGTAATAATACCTCTTGCTGTGTGTGATTAGAAATGTCTCAGTGTAATAATACCTCTTGTTGTGCTTTGCAGGGTCAGAAATCTTCTGAATTTGGCGGTGGTAGGAGGTGGGGGCTTGTGTTGCTGCTTATTGTTAAAGAAACTTGCACAGAATTTAAACAGAGAGAAAACTGATTTCTAGAAACGGCTTATAGTGCAGAAGGAGGACAGGTGGAAGAAAAAGATGAAGTTGATCATTGTTGGAAAGGTTTGGGTTCCCATCCCTGTGTCTGGATATTTCACATGGGACATTCCTAAAAGTGTGCTATATGATGGTGCAACCTTGTTCACTTTGGAGTGCTAAAACATTTGAGAGAAACAAAATTTTACAGAGTGGAGGAACCAAACAGTGATATATCTTCTGATGCTGCATCTTCATCTGGGTCTTACCCTTGAATGATTTGTGGTGTCAGAACGCAAGTGCCAGTCTGGAAGTGGGGTGTGAAAAAAGAAAAGCAACAAGAGCAGAGAACGTGAACATTATCTGAGTCTCCACAACCATGTTAATCTCTGCAGGCTAGCTGTACCCTCCTTTTGTTCCAAGGACAACACTGTTTGGTTTTCTATGTCTGAGGTTGTGGACTTATAGCCCAGGACAAATGCAAAATCAGACAACCAAAAATGGCAAATATCCTCACTTTTTTGCGTCTTGAAAAACATATAGAATATTAATATACCCACTATCCTGCACAAGGGTAATTCTTGCAGTATTGCATATCTAAGAAAAAAAGAGGAGCTTGTTGAAAGGGCATGGTGGTCACAAGGATAAGCTTGTGAAATGGACACATGAGACCATGTTGGTAGACGCTGGATGATTCATGACCACAAATAATCCTCAAGATTGAGTTTAAGTGTATATTTTTCCCTTTTAGTGGGTATCAAATGGTGATTGATGTTTACCTTTTTTATGTAGTTGCCTGCTGAATGGTAAAATGATTGAAAGTGAAGGAGTTCTTTCATCAACTTCGTGATGTGAAGGATCAAGAATACCTAGGATAAGTCATCGATCTGCTATGGCTTAAACACCAACCATTCACCAACTACTCCCAATATTGCAAGAACAAAATTTGTAAACAAAGAAAAAACATGAATATATATTATTGAGTTTAATTAACTCAACTGTCCCTTGCTTCAGCATTTATCCATGATGGTTGGACGAGAAGAGATTTGAATGAAGTGTGAAATCTCACAGATAGTACCAACTCTGTGCTATATTCAAACAAATTCACTCAATTAAAACAATTATCTTGTGTTATTTATCATCATGTCAAATATACCACTCGATATAGTTTTTATTTTCCCACTTTAAAAAGAACTGCACAGTAAACTAATTAGATAATAGCAGAAGTGTGTTTTATCGGTGATCATGTGTCTTTTATAATTTATGTATTTACATGTAAGTTTCTAATTATGCAATTACGAGTGTTATGTATAAAGATTTTGATGTTAAAGTTAGCGAAAGTAAGAACAGAGAGATAGAAAGTACATAGAAAGTTATCTCATTTCATGTCGCTGTCGCTAGTTCTTTCTCATCTATTTCTATCGTCCTTTCGATCATATATAACTTTTTTTATTGTTACATTTCTCAGTTCTCAATAATAATTTTTAAGTTATATAATCTTAAAATGACTTCTAGATTCCACAATTTAATTTTTTTTTTTTTGCAAAAAAAAAATGACTAAGGAACTATACACTCCAGAAGATACCCCATATTATACAATCAGAAAGTTTTTGTGAAATATGAAAGTTTTTTTTTTCATGAAAAATGGCAAGGATGAAATGAGAATTTCTCATATATTTATAAAAGTGTAGAAGAAAATTATGTGGGTGCAAAAAGAAATTTCCTAAAAGAAAAACAAAAAGACACATGTCAACTTGATTTCTTGAAAGTGGGCTATTCATTTAAACGGGTTTTTAATTTCTACACTTTCACGTTTCTTCTTGCACCTTAAGGAGATGTGAGAAAATTTTAAATTATCCATATTTTCGTAAAAACTTTAGTATTTTTTTTATTTAATGAAGTTCGCGTATAATTTATATTTCTACTCATAATTTGTAACTTATAATATTTTAATAAAAAATCTTAGCAAGAATATGTTAAAAGAGTGTTAAATAGTCTTCTTTTAAATAAAGTAAAGGGTTAAATGTGTTTTTGTTCCCTTAATTTTCAGTCAATTTTGGAATTAGTTTATTTTGAAACTTTTGACCAATTTAGTTCTTCATCTTTCGAAATACATGAATTTAGTCCTTTTAATCAAATTTTGTTAAATTTATTTGACATTTCAAGCGTGTTTCATATTAGTATTTGACTTAACATTAAAGCAAAAATATGTCAAATAGTATAAACAACTCAAATACAATCCTAAATTGTGTACAAAACATTAAATAAACCTAACAAAATTTGATTAAAAAGACTAAATCCACGTATTTCGAAAGATGGAAGACTAAATTGGTCCAAAGTTTTAAAATTGACTACTTCCAAAATTCACTGAAAGTTAAGGACCAAAAACATATTTAACCCTAAATTAAACTTTGAAAACGAAAAGGAATAAAGGGACTACACATATTTAAAACCAAGTTCTTACACTTATATGTGGCATATGAAAAAAGTTTAAATTCTTTATGTTTTATATAGGATTAGTTATATTTTAATATTTCAATTATAACACAATTTTGATTTTTTTTTTCATATCTTAAATTTTGATTCTATTAGGTCTTCATACTTAAGAAATAAAAGGGACGCAGTCCTTCTTGTTCAAGAGTGTTAATTGTTTTTTTGGGTGATAACTGATGAATCACGCTAATCTTTTAAGACTTAGAGGAGAAATGAACTTGTTAATAGACAAAAGTTAAAAGGACAAGGAAATGAAGTGTTAAAATAGAGTACAATGCTAAATGTTAAATACATGTAAATCATTCATCTACTATTTGATGACTTATTGCAATTTTTAAAGGATTTAAGGAGGAGAAGGTGAAATTAGGATCCACAATGCAAGCTTGCTTGATAAATACATTAAAATTGTCTATGAAACTACAAGTGATCTCATTCTTAGCCTCATCGAAAATTGTTTCCAAGTTTGATATGCTAACATCCTAAATCCTCCCTTTATATTTTTCGTTGTTCTCCTTCATGGAAGAATCTCCCTCTCAACCACTGAAGCTGAGTATGTAATTATCTATCTTAAAAGCAGCTAAGAAGATGATATGGTTGAAGAACCTTTTAAAAGAATTAGGAAAATAACAAGATGACTCTTCGTTGTTCAGTGATAGTCAAAGTGTTATTTGTCTTGCTAAAAATCTAATTCTTCATTCTAGATGCAAGCACATTGAATTGAAGTATCATTTTATCATAAACTTGATAAATGATAGACACTTGTTTTTGTTGAGATTTCAGATACAAAGAATCCAGCTGATATGTTGACTAAGACGGTCACAACAACTAAGTTGAGGTTTTGCATTGTTTCAACTGACCTTCAAGAAAATTGATGATGAAGGCACTACATTAGGTGATAATGTAGATCAAACCCCAAGTGAAAGAATTGTTAGTAATATGGTATTGTATACATATATATTGTATACCGAACCACGTTAAATTCTTTGTGTCATTTATTTTTCTCTCTTTTATTTTTTATTTTTATTTTTTAACGTATCGCTCCATTTTTATATGACCATTGCATCATTTATTGATTAGTGACTTTAGCAAAAGTATCAAAATATATATAGTTATAGGATGATGTAGAATAAAGATCTGTGTTTTATAAAGTCTATTTTAACCCTTATAGCAATGTGTTAATTTGAATGTGCCATCTATAGACACACAATAATATATTTACATATGAATTTAAATGTCTATTCATTTTCTTAGAGGCAGGTTTACATAAGTTTATTTTTCTCAGAGAAATCTTTTAATTAAATAAAATAAATTCCTTTCTTTTATATTTTTTATGAGTTTTTAATTTATTTATTTTAAAAGTAAGTTATTTTTGTTCATTTTAATAAACAGATTTCATTAACTTCTTCAATTAGATTTTTTGTTTTGTTTAAATTTTTAAAAAAATTATTTTAAGTTTAAAAAAGTGCTGTTGAAAATATTATTTTAAAATATGATTACCATATATATTAATTCATTGCATTATGCGGAATGATATGTATGGTAACCTTAGGCCTTGTGAAACCTGGGGACACGTCGAATGAGTGACATGGACCGTGCAACGAATATTCCCAATCATGACCTGATATTATCTATTACCTAATCAAATCTATCAAGTTTTTCGCAAGTAAATTGGATAAAAATAATATATTAGTATATTTTGATAAATTAAAAAAGTAATTAATCTGATAAAATCCATTCAATCTATCCATTACTAAATTTCCGTAGATATTATTTACTAAATTAATACTACCTTATAAAAGAAACAAATATCTAATTATGAAACTAATAAAAATAATTAAATTAGTTAGTTTTAATTAAAAATGTCGTACATCTAAATTTTACTTCTAAGATATCCATAAAACATATTTCAAGTGGTAATTATATTTAATAAAGTACTCATAATTCAATAAATTTTGTTTTACCAATAAAAAGTATTTATATTGTTAGTTGTCGAATAAATATATCAATTTTCATGATACACTGTTAAATTAATGTCTTATTAATATACTTCGCCACAAATTAACAGTGCACCAGCAAAAAAATGGTACAAGAAGAAATTACAAAAAACAAATTAATGCATTTAAAAGAAGTCATTGTTTATTAAAGTAAAAAAAAAAAAAAAATCGGTTAGTTACAGGATCGATATATTATGTTTTAAAATTACGTTAAAAGTTGAAAACATAAATAATTTTTTAAAAACTAAAACTACCATCATTTATATAACATTGAAATATATCCTACAAACCGAGATCACAAACATTTTTTCATTCACGACCTCCTGTTGAAAATCACACAAAAGCCGCTGAGTTTTTTTATACAATATTTTGTTTCACTAAAAATATACTTTTTCTATTTTTAAGATAATTTTAATATATTTTAAATTTTTAAAATTAGTGAGCATAGATATATTTTAAAGTCATAACAGATAAACAGTCAAGAAAACCCAGTCCAAAAAGTGACAATTGTTGAGTGAATTGAGTCCTTAAGGTATAGAAATTGAGCTTCTAAATTCCAACTTAATTTTTGGCTGTTGTTCCAACAGAAGGTCCATAAAACACAAATTTAACTACTTTTGTTGATCATAATATCAAAAGCTACAGCATCATCCCCTTCCTATTATAGATGTAAAGGCAACTAAAAGCATATATATGAGAAGCTCTAATCCGTTCAGAATGCATTTGTATGTATGAAGTTACCAATGGAATATTGACAACACAACCTTAACATATAACTAAAGGAGTCATTCGAAACCTACTGAATCACGCATTAATGGATCCCACGTGAATTTGTATGCTAGCAAAAGTATAAAGTGCATGGCACAATAACGTTTCAAAGTTCATTATTCTGATCCGATATAAAGATGGAAACTATATTTCTACGCTATCAAAGAAGCACAAATTCAGAATATATTTCTATCTTATGTTATCAAATCGAAAACTCTTCAGTCACTCAGGTCTTCCACTTTACGAACAAGAAAATGTTTCTTCATTTAGGTGAACTTGCAGGATGCAAGTAAGTTTCGTCCTCACCTGACAGATTTGGAGGATTATTTGCAGGAATCGGTGACGACGCAGCAACTGCCAGCATGGTAAGATCAATTCGAGTGCTGTTAGGCAGTGGTGCATGAATCAGCCGAATCGCAGTAATCCTACCGTCTTTAATCTCTAAATTCACTGTTAGTTTTCAAAAGATTTTGAATCAGACAAATTGAAAGCAATACTCATCAGTTCTTAATTACCGAACGCTTCTTAATTAGGAACTTTGCGCTGTAAACCTCGAAGAAGATCACAATTCTGAATCTATATCGCTTAGTGTAAGATAAGCTTAAGTGATTAACGGAAAACTAAGTTATATTGGTTAAAACGGCGACGTACCTGGAAAAGAGAACCACCAGAGAGTGAACAGGCAGAGCATGACGACCACGGGAATTAAGTGAATGCATTTTTCCGCCGGCGGTGAGCGTGACCGAGAATTGTCCCTCCTTCCGGTGACGCTCCGGTGATAAATCGGTAGCTCGTCGAGCGAGTCTTCCTCAAAGATTCTTCTTCGCTTTGTGTGTTGCTGCTGATCTGCACTGACGTTGATGGCTCTGAATTCGTCGCTGGAGCAGCGGCTCGAGCTTGAAGATCTCTGCTGCATTTCGATTCAGAGAAAAGAAGAAGAAACAGAGTTAGGATGATTATCAGAGGAAAATCTGCAAAGTAGCTCGCAGATGGAAACTCGCTGGTTTGGTTCGTTAGGCTAGTAACAAGAATTGGGCGGGAAAACGTTTACACACGGGTCAGGCACGTGTTTTGTACTCAGAGTCCGCAGTTTCACTCTTGCATAATTACATGTAATCATTCTTACTAAGTTTGTTTCTATATTTGTAGTTAAAATTGATAAAACACTATTAATAATATTAATAATAATAAATAAACCATTTTTTCCTTTTTATTATCTAAACAACCTATCTAGATTATATTTTTATTATCATGTAATTATAAGAATTTACATGTAGTTTATTGATAACTACATGTAGTTTGATGTTTACAGACGAAACAATATAAAAGCATGTAGAGTAAATATTTATTCTCTCTAATCTTTTAATATTGCATGATATTTAAATGTAATTAATCTAAAAGGTTTGAGAAAACAAGTTTTCGAAAGCATTTTTTATAGTGCATATTTAAAACTTGAAGTTGTGTTTGATGTTCTTCATTAGATACAATCTCTTAAGAAAAGAAACTAATTTATAAATTTCATCTATTCTTTTTAATCGAACACAAATTTGTGATTTTTTTGAAAAGTTTTAATACACAATTTAACATTTCCTTCTTGTTTCTTTGTTCTATTTTAACATTTATCGTGAATGATTTTTTCTTAATTATTATTATGAAATATTTCCCTAAAACAAAGATGTGTTCTTATGAAAAGAAAATAATTTTGTATTCCTATACATTAAGGTCTTATTTAATATCCATCGTTTTAAATTTATTAACATATCACGATATTACAATGTAGAGAATTTTTATTAGACTTAGGTCTTAAATTTATGATATTGAGTATGTATTTGTAATGGAAATGGCCTAGAGTGTTTGTTCACCTTATTTTAATAAAGTTTATTGATTTATTACACTTAGGTCTTAACTTGATGATATTGAGTATATCTATAACTATATATCAAGGGGATTCTCTTTTTTGTATCCACATTTCATAATTCCAACTTCACCCTTTATAATTTAATTATTTATTAAATTTTTAAAAATTAACGGTTATTTTTACAAGTTTTTATAAAATTATTTACTTATCTCCTTTTTCTTTTTTTCTCTTATTATTCATCAACAGTTATTTTTCTCATATTTTCTCCCTACATTTTACTTTATTTGTTATAAATATATTTTTATTTTGTTTATTAACTTAATAACATTACAATATCATCAATTATTAATATAATTCAAAAAATGCATACAAACGCGATAGTGTATGTGTTTACACTAGTATTTGCAATGACGATGTCTTAAAATGTTTGATCATCTTATTTTAATAAATTTTATTGTAAAAAAAGAAAAGATAATAAATTATCTCTATTTAATGGTATGGAAGATAAAGAAATAACAAATAAATTCATCCTCTCGTGTATTTTTTTTTAATATGTCCTGATCTTGACAAGAAATTTGTTCATTAACTAATTATGTTTACAGGTATGAGTACCTATCTTCATATCTTTATCCTCGTATCAATCTCGATACTTGTTCTATCATACTCATGTTTTAAATTAATAAAACATTCACTATATAAGGTTAACTAAAAAAATCATATTTATTAATCTTTCTTATTCTCAATTTCATAATATTTCTTTCCGTATATAATCTTTTTTTATTCTCTCTTAAATATTTGATTTATTGTTCAAAACTCACATAGCTCATTCAGTTTCTTAATATATTCTCTCATATTACAATATTCATTACACATTTTAAAAAACGTCAATTGTATTGAATAAAATACTTTTTAAAGCACATATTTTGATTATTTATACTCTTTTTAATTCTTTTATTTATTATTTATTAATTTTACACGAAAATGTTCCATTTTCATTTTCAAGAATTTCATCGTATAAACCTTTATTTCGCCAAAAACAAAAATAATAACAATTAAACTCATTTAATGCTCACTAAGTTTATTTATATTTTCAAAGTATTGTTTTCTACCATAATCTTGATTATATATATATATATA
>Ga0099823_1000890_pt1 | contig 22563 bp, 18 predicted proteins | sample CowpearedBW_FD_76831 | JGI IMG/M metagenome (GOLD analysis project Ga0099823, IMG submission 76831) | Root nodule microbial communities of legume samples collected from California, USA - Cow pea red BW | ecosystem: Host-associated > Plants > Roots > Nodule | place: USA: California | collected...
ATATATATATATATATATATATATATATATATATATATATATATAATTTTAATTTTATAATAAACTTAAAAAAATTTAATTGCATTATTAATATTTTTTTATAATTTATTAAGTACTCAATAAATTTATAATACCTTTTACTTTATTGGGGTTATTGTCACATGTTAATTAATTATTTTATAATTGACTTAATTAATCAATTGGTCTTATTTTGGTGGAAAAATTTCAACTTGATCTCCTTTTTCAGTGATGCGGCTAAAATCGTTATAGGCTCTGTGAATAGGCATGATTTAGTGACAAGTGATGCAGACCGGAAGTTTCTGACAAGGAATTTTGTATTTTAGTCTTCTCTTAAATACCTTTAATTCTTAGCTGATCAAATATCAAATAACTTAAATTTGGTATTTTAGTATGAGTTTTGAAAAATATAACCATTAAAAAATATTGAATGATGTAATTAATAATACAATGTATAGGATTGTAATTTAAGTTCTTGAAGTAAACAATTAAGCTCCAAGGACAGTAATGGATTTATTAAGTGCGAAAATAAATTACCTTCAATTTTGATGGTGCTGCTATAAAAATGAATTGCACAAAGCCAAAGAAATATATTATCACACGATGGTGCTGAGAAAATTCCACTAGTTTTCACAATCCACATACAATATATTAACCCTATGAATAAAAATTGCACTGTAGCTGAGTGCAACGTCTTCAAGTTTTTACAACTAAATGCAAAATTGTATATATATTTACGTGAGTCTAGTAGTATACCTTATTGCAACATCTAAGTAGGAGAAGGCAACTAAGATTAAGGTAAGGGGTTTGGATTGGCACTATTATATAAAAAGAAAAAAAAAAGGGGGGGAAACTAAATTCAGAGACCCCTTTTTGATTTGAGTAGGGTCTCTGTTGATAAAGAATATAGGTGGTGTTAGGATCTAAATAAGGATTTTATTTCCACACCTTTACATAATTGTCAAAACTTGCAGATGCAACCATTCCAGTGACAGAAGACTGACCCATGCAAGATATTACATTTTCATGTGCAGGAATTGTCATGCTTTTGTTCTCACTCATGTTCCATAACTCTAAGCACTGCAAGACCATAAGGAAAAAATGTATATTAGTAAATTAGCCTTGATTAATAACACATTATGACTGAAAAACCAATGTAATTGTCGTCACAGTAAATGAAAAGAATGGTAACAAGTCTAGCAAAACTTCTCAAGGTGTTATTAAAAGAATGTTGTAGTTGGTTTTTGAAAGACATGACTCAATTTTTGAACCCATGTGTTTATTACAAGTTGCAAAAGGTAATGAACAAAAAGCTTACCGCATGTCCTCCAATCACCAACAAAGTTGAATAACTTGGATGAAAAACACAGGAATGAAACGGGCTTCCAGTAGAGCTGATCTCCTGAATGCATTCTCCTGAGTTCAAACTCCAAATCTTTACCATATTAAGACTCACAGATGCCAAGGCTTCACCATTTCCATCCCAGCAAATATAGCTCACTGGTTCAGGATGACCCTACAAAACACAAAATTATTTAATTTAAACAACAAAAATCCATCAAAGATGCAAACTTCCAAATAATTGCGTCTCATTTGCTTTCTGATTTGCCAAGTTAATTTTTTTTCATCTATACTGCAAATTAGATTATTATAACAGACATCGATAAAAATAGAAAGAGGAGAACAGAGAAAATGGAACAAACTCCATCAAATATTTAGATATTAACTGATATGAAACTTATATAACACAAACAACCCTCAATTTATGAAGGATGGCTTTAAAATTCATCTCTGTGATTATACAATTTGAATAGTCTTTGTTCAAAACAGATTACATTACAATACTACATTAAGCAAGTAAATGTGCATATGGACTATACCTGCAGGGAGTAGATTTTTGTGTCAGATTCAACATCAAAAATTGACACTCCTTTATCAGAACCTGCTGCTAGTAAATGCCCCAGTCTAGGTTGAAACCTCACTCGTGAATAAACTCCCTAAAACAATCAATTGTGAGAAAAATATCAGACAAGCATCACAAAATATTCAGAGGAAATGATAAATGCATTTACTCAACAAACCTTAGTTGCTCGAAAGCAGTTGGAAGAATTAATATTCCAAAACCGAATTTCATTTTCTCCGTCGCAGTAGCAGAAGAGTTCAGTCTTCTTAGGATGGAAATCAAGAGACACTATAGGTGAAGAGTGCCCACTATATTCTTGTACACAGCGGTTAGGCTGTGCGTTGAAAGAAGGAAAGAAAAAAGTTAATTGCAGCTAATAGAATATAATTACAAACGCAGGGAACAAGGCCTGAAGCAGCTAGAATCTAGTTACAAGTTTTAAACATCATATGTATAAGCTACACATAATTTATAGTAAAACAGGAAAAAGACCATTACATTTGTTGTGTCCCATAACCGCACAGATTTATCCATTGAGGCAGTTGCCACCTGAAGTGAATTTGGTCTATAACGGACATCTGTAATAACTGCTTTGTGTTCTGCAGTACTGTTCTCTGTCTTAAAAGTGTCCATGTTCCAGAAGACAACCTAATGAATACATCCCCACGAAAAAGCAACATATACAACTTTTAGTATTTGAATTTATATATTGAATGAAATTTTGCTTACAGCAGTTGTTTGGAAAATTAGCCAAATATTAGAGACCAATTTCTCACAAAACAATCATTTATGTGCACAAAAAATCAATCAGCATAATCCTTATCTAGAAATAAAAAATTATAATATCCACCACCAACATTCCTTTAGTGATGCACACTATCGTTATTATTCAAGTGAATTACCTTCATGTCATCTCCAGCACTGGCAAGCCACTTTCCATCTGAAGAAAAGTGACAACAAGTAACTTTGCTGTTCCTCGATCTTATGCTACTAACTTCTGCAAAGGTGAAACCTGAAATGAAAAAGGAGGTTAATGATAATTTCCAGTAATTCATAGATAGAGAAGAGAGTCATATATAAAGATTACCTTTTGAAGACTCTTTCTGTTGCTCAGCTGAGCTTTGTTTCACTGCTCCATAGAGATTTCCACCATCTCCACCATCATTTGACAGAAAGGATTCTACATTATCATCTAAGGCATCAACATCTCCAAATCGTTCCATGTCCTCCTGGTTTATGAAATAATAGTGTCCAGAGCTCAAAAAAGTTAAGCTTATTAACTCGGTATATCTCAAAATGTGGACACTCAAATATTCTCATCAAGATTAATGGTTATTGTGACACTATATAACCAGTGTTCTAGTTAGTTTCGGTTCTGTACAACTGACAAGAACAATATAACAGGTGACAGCAATCAATATATTAGAATTTGATTGGAAGTAATGATCCAGTTAATTCTAAAATAATTTGATGTACCTTAGTCTAGTAATAGACTCTACTTCTTGTACCCACATGATTGACTAATATCAAAACATCATGTGTGGACTATTACTTGTTTGCTGGAATCTCAATAGTTAGCTAAATAGAACGTTTCAACAAATCAAAACTGAAATAAACATATGTAATGTAGATCAATGAACTGCAAATACAAAGTAAAAACATATGCCATACAGATCAACAATCAAGATAAGCACATCAAATGTGCAAAGAATACAATTTATAAGATGACACAAACACAAAAATAAACCAATATTATTGACAAAACTTACCAGTAAATTGGAAGATGATGCAAGGCCTCCTGTTGCCTCTGTACCATACATCATCATGCTCTTTTGCACATTGTTAACATGCTGCATGTTGTTTGCTGTATTTAATCCATCACCAGGTGTATGAGTTGATGGTGGTGAATTAGGTGAAGGAACAGCAGTGTTACCAGTACCAGTGCTATTGGCAGCTCCGGAGTGCTGTTTTCTTTTTCTGTTATTCTGATGTCAAAGCAGAAACACTAAGTTAATTAGCTTTAAAATTGAGATAAATTTTGGGGGGGACACTTGATACCAAGTACATCAGGTCAACATCCACCAAGAAAAAAGTGAGACATTAGGCACAACCTGCTGCAGTTGATGCTGCTGTAACTGCTCCTGTTGTTGAGATAATGAATGTTGTGACTGAGTCATCTTCATCTGCTACACCCATTAAAGATAAAACCAAAACGGAATATTAGAATTGATCTCGAAGTGTGTACTTTGTTGCAATTTGTATTACACGAGGCAAATACAATATAAAACATTGATTATGTTGGAAATAATTATAGTGAAGTCATTAGGAATGATGTATCATTCTAAAGATTGCAATCATATGAGATATTTTAGTTCTTTATGTTTTATGAATAAGATGTACTAATTCCTCTATTTTTATTATGCTTAGAAGAACAAACTAATGGGACAAGGATATGTTTTTGTATGTATAGAACTATGAACTACCAAGAGTGCTGAAAGCTCTCAAGCAATTCTTAGAACTTCAGTCTATTCTTAAAAGTTTTCCACATGTGATGCACGCTGAATTGAAAGATATTATACATGTTAACCGAATATTGATGTTTTTAAATTTTAATTGACATTTTCAAAATTTTTAAAAGCTAGTCCAACCTTAGGTGAATCAGACTGCATTTGCGAGCAAATAGATCCATCATTCCTGTTAGACTGACCATCCTTTGCACTTAAGCTACCTCGAGGAAGACCAGAAAGCCTACGAGGATCCATGTCACCATAACTAGAATTTCCAAGGTTATTCTGAGTCAAGACCTGTTGCTGTTGTGATGACATGACAAATTGGTTCTGGGTTGTCAAATTGGGCTTCGGAACTTGTACACCCAAATTAGGCCTTAGTTGATCAATTCCCTGTAAAAGAAAAAATTGGTCAATAATTCCACTCTCAAGGAGTTCAATAGACTAAAGAGAAACATTTATGAAGATACCATTCAACTTACAGATGCTAGAGGCCAACCCTTCAATGGAAGACCTGTAACTCCTTGATTTAATCCTGAAGTATAGTTAATAAACAAAACCATAACTGTCAATAGAAAGATTCCACCATGTCTGCTATTCTGAACTATATATAGAAGACAAATTTAGGTATCAATATCATAACAAGGCCATCATGAGCGAATCCATTTGCAAGGGATTAATACTGAAACTACACATAAAACCCACACTACCCAATGCATGAGCGAATCCATTGCAAGGTTGCAAAGCTTGCATTTCCAATGAGGAATTTCCTTCATCACTAAAGATATATTGGATACCAAAATTTTGAACTTGACAAAAGATTATTAAGAAAAACAACAGGAAACAAAAGTATCTTACAAGGACACATATATTTTGACTAATTCACCTATAAAATAATAATTGGGCTATTTATGAAGACAGAAAGTTGAAATTATTCATATATAGTCATTAAGGTCGATTTTTTATGTAATAACATGAACGTGGCACGGTGGAAATACCTGCACTGCCTAGCCCTGATTTTGATTGTAAAATTGCTTGTCGATAAACTGATGTATCCATAGGCAAACTCTTTGGCGGGGCACCTAAGTTAACTTCTGCTTTTATGTCCTGTAAACTTAATTTGTCAAGTTGCTTGTTGTCACATGTAGAAGAGAAAATAGTAGAAAAAGCACAAGAAAACGCCAACATAGAATATGGTTGAAGTAGTTACAGTGGTCAAAGGAGTTCGCCCAGGAATTTGGTGCAATGCAGTTGACATATTCCCTGAATTTCCATGAACCAATTGGCTGAGGCAACAAAAAGAATCCCAAATATGAGCAGCCCAATCAAAGTTGTTAAGATCCAGTTAAGATAGCTCTCTAACCTACAGTAACTAAAAACTAAAGCAAACTTATTTACCCTGGATGACTAGCTGCTGATTTGAGTAAGGCCATCCTATTAGCATCAATAAGAGTTGGAGATGCCTCTGAATCCATTGGTTGAGGGTGTTTCATTCGATCTTCATACATTTTCATTGCCAACACACTTGCTGGTTGCTGTCCCAACATTCCTTCAGAATTCATAGCATTTATGGAACTACCAAGAGCAGGATGATTAGGATCTCTTCGCTGCAATTGTGCATTGCGTTGCTGCATTAGTTGCATCTGCTGTATTTGAAGTTGTTGTTGTTCTCTAACTTTTGTTTGTTGTGTCTACCAACATGCAAATATATATTCAGTTTGCTGCAATAATAACCCAGGAACAGAAAAACATAGATTCAGCATAAGATTACCTCAATGTAAGCTGCAGCAGCCTCAGAATGTTTCTCATTTGTCCTTGAGATGAATATGTCCCAAAAGACAGACCACCACTCGTAAAGGAATCCTCCAGGTGCATCAATAGCTGTCAAGGACCAAAAAATACAACTCAAACATAAACTCCATAGTTCCACCACCTTCAACATATATAATATCATAAACTAGTAATAATGCTCCGTGTTTGAACAACAAGGTTTAAACAAAAGCCGAGATTTTGTAAGGAAAGAGAAAGGAAAAAGCACAAGCTCGGAGGATAAGTTGATTTACCAGAGAAACCAATTCTCTACTGCTCCCGACTAGGAGTGATACAGGGAAGAAAAAAATGAGAAAGAAAGAAATACGAGGGATGCAAATAAAAGGGGAATATAGTAGAAAAAGCACTTGTTTGAACTGAGAAATAAAAACAAAAAGTGAAAATTTTTCTCCCTAACTTTTTAGATGAGAAAAGAATTAATAAATGATACAAAAACTAAACAATTTAAAAATAAATAAATGAATTTAATTAAAATACACTATCAATGTATAATTTTTGTACACTATCAACTCATCTTAGATTGTAATACTATTGAAAATCATTAAATATTATGATAATTACCATTTTGTTCTTTACCAATCCTCCTAGGGACATTCTCCCTCCAAGTACAGAACACAGTTCATCAATGTTATCAAACTGATATTTGAATTAAGAATCACCAAGCTATTTTTTGAATCGCAAATTGTAATTTTGTATCAAATCATAAACATATGAACAATGGAATCGTTTGAATATAATCAGTGATAAGAAATTACATAGATTAATTCATTTATAGTAAGATACAATGTCATTTAAGATTTATCTTGTGATACATATAAGTAGATATCAAAACATACCAAAACATACCAACTTAGACCATTGGATAAGCTGGAACAACCCCACACTAAATAATCTAAGTGCTACTGACTATGATAACTACTTTAAAATTCATACTTAAGATGTTATCTTACTAGTTGATAGTGTAAATTTTCTCACCGTGTATCAACAGTAAACTCTTCTATTATATTATATTTTCCTTGATATAAAATTATTTTATATGTTAATGCTACAAACGTTATTACATTTTTCAAACATTTAAAAGCAAAATAATAATAATAATAATAATAATTCTCTGCCCCTTCTTCCTCCACATTTCGCAGTTGATATTGAAGAAGTTCTTCTTGATGTGGCCACACTCCAAAATTTCCCTTTGCCCTATAATTACAAATCCAATATATTTCCTTTTCCCCTAATTTCCCACAAACAAACACACCCTACATAATTAACAAAGAAACCCAACCCTAAAGCAATGAACTGTAGACTAATAATAAACTAGTCACCCAGCCAAAAAGAAGACTAATAATTGACAAACATTTTGACTTAATTCATATAATGACCATGGTGGTGAGGCAAAACATTAACATTGTAAAAAATAATCAGCAATCTCACCTACTGGATCTGTGGCAACCTTTCCTTCTGCGACAAAAGCTTTTGCAGTGGCATGCAACTTTCTTTTCATTAAATAATCATAAATATAAACATCAAGCCTGCAGAATAACAAAAAAAAAAATGGGAAGCAAATAAACAAACAAGTCAGGATCAAAGCAGAAAAGGGAGAAATAATAATCATAATAATAATAACAATTATAATTATAATTATAATCAAACAAAAAAACAGGGCGAGAATAAAGCAAGTGACAACATACATTTTATCAGCTTCCCAATTACTCTGATTCTGAGCCATAGTAGACTTCATCAGGACAAACCCAATTCCAAGAGACTAGAGATCTTCTCTGTAAAGAAGGAAAATTTAATTTAAGGAACCTTAAATATAAAAATAACTCATAATACAAGCAATCACACTCCATACATTTTCCCCTTGTTCAATTAAACCTTTTAAACGCCACCGTGAATTGAACTTTCTCAATTGTTGACAATTTTTTTCATTTCCTTCTAATTCCCTCTTATTCTCACAAACCGCACAGACCAAAGAAAAGTCCACAGTCAAATTCAACTCTCCCAATTGAACCATAAAGAGAAAAAATAAATAAATAAATAAATAAAAAGCATACCAGTCCCTCGGATCAAAGCTTAAACCACCGCCCCAGAAGTTATCCACGTCAGGAAAACCTGTCACAAGCAAGGAAAATTCAGAATTAAGCGAAAAGAAAATAAATGATGCAATTGAATTCAAGGGTGACCCATAAAAAAAGCACGTATTTTTATTAATCAATTTTACGTTTTTGCAACCTTGAGACGGTGTTGGAGTGATCAGAAGGTGTTGTAGGCGCGCGCGCAGAGGATAAGCTTGTGTGAACCCAGAAAATCTAGGATTTTTGTTGAGAATAAACTGAGAGAAAGAAGAAAAAAGAAAAAGAAAAAAAGAGAAAAGGCGTGGAACTTGTTTGAGTGTGAGTGAAGTGCAACAACCACGCTTGAGTTTGGCACAAGTGGAGTGAGCATAGACGGAGAGATGAGAGATATTTATTAGAAGGTAAAACGTACAGGTGTATAAATGCAAGGAAGGTTTGGTTATTTTTTAAATATTTGTACTACACCAAACATCAACAAATGTAACCTTATTGTTACATCTATCTTGTTGATTATATATATATATATATTTAATAATGTATAATATATTATCCATCAAGTGGAAATACATCTGGAGTTCCTATTTTTTAATTTAAATAATATAATTTAAAAAATACAATTTAAGAAAATATTAGTGGAAAAACTAGTTATAACAAAATTATTTTTCTATCAAAAGATATAATTGTAAAATAAAAAGTATGTTATTGTTATTAGTATACTCGATGTATTGTCGTGTAGTCTAATTTATATAGAGAGTACAAAAATAATGATGTATTAAAAGAGTTTATTGTTGTTTAATTCAATTAAGGTTGGCAAAACGGGTCAGTCCGGCCCGTTTTGGCCTGGCTCGTCTGTGGTCCGCAAAAAACGAGTCGGGTCGGGCTGGCCCGCCACCAATAAACGAGTTGAATATTATAACTTGTCCCGTTTTATGGTGGGTTGGCGGGTTGGCATGTCTTTTTTTTAATTTTTTTTAACTTTTTATAAATTTTTGTTTATAAATCTATTATATATATAAATTTATTTATATAATATAAAAAAGTATTATTTTTTAATTATTTTAAATTTTAAACATAAAAAAATTAAAAAACGGGTTGGCGGATTGACTCGTTTTGGCCCGCCAAACTAGCGGGGTAGGCGGACCGGGTTATAGTAGGTTGGCAGGCTAAAAATTTCAACCCAGCCCACCTTTTTTTTGGCGGGCTGGCGGGCCGGTCCAACAGGCCTGACCCATTTTGACATCCTAAATTCAATATTCATTTCATGTTTCTCTTCATGCTTACAAGTTCAATCACTCAGTTAATTCAAAAAATCACAAAATTTATTTTACCATTATTTTTCAGTGACAAAAAACTTAAGAGCACACCAATATTTATTTGTAGATTAAACTGCATTTTTTTACTTAGATTCTAATTTATAAAATGGTGGTTTCTTAATCATAATTAAAATTATGAAATCATAATATGGTTAATTAGGTCAAAGAAATGACAAAGTTAAAACACTTCATCAAATAACCAAATGATTTTTGAAATTAAAAGATAAATTATGAGTTGGGGGCTATTTTAACATCTAGGATGATTTACAATGTTTGACAACTCCTTTATTTATAACATTTTGAGTTGTTCTTTTTATTAGCAACCAAGTCTTATAGTGTATTTTTAGGTCTAAAAGCCACAATGGTACAAACAAAAAGGTACAAGTTGTCTTGATCTTTGATATTTTTTAAGAATACAAGTTATATGTCTTTCTCTCTTAAGCTTTGAAAGTCAAGATATGATAATTGATTCAAGTCAACCATTTGCAAAGATTCACATGAAAGTACAGTAACAAACCTTACTAGCAAAAAATAATAGATGAAAATCATAGGCGACTTAAAGATTGGGAGACCTAAAAAAATTTAAGAATAAAACCTTTTATTGAAAATTTATTTTGGAGCTTTTTTTATGCAAAATTATCTATTAAATTGTCATAATTAATTTTATTTAACTTTCACATTGTTCTCCAATTTCATCTCATGTTCATCACTTATTTCATTAGAGATTTTATCTTCATTATCTATCAAAAGGCTAAACCTTAACCTAGTTAATAGTTTTACAATTCAATCTAAGCAAAATATTTAGTTCCCTATCAAAGTATATGCAAAAAAAAAACTCTTGAAACCTACAAATCGAAAAGTACATTTCTAATCTTAATACAAAATCAACAAATAGAATTAAAACAACATCAACGCAAATAGGAAAAAAATAATATTAACTAGAAATGAGGGCAAAAAGAGTGGTACACATATGTAGTATGAGATTCAAGGAATGAATGAAATTTGTCAAAATTCTTAAAAGAATTCTAAAATAGAAGAAAACAAAGAGAGACAATGAGTGGAATGAATAGAATAGAAGTCACAAAGAGATGAAAAAGTAATATAAAAATCAAAATTGATTATAAGATAATAAAGATAACTAATCATTATCTCTTTCTTAAACATAATTATAAATCAACAAAATATGATACTATGTCTTTTAGCTTTTAGGATGCAATTATGAACACTATGATTTGTTTTATTGTAATTTTCCTATGTTTGTGAACAATACTTTATGTGCTTTTGTGTTTATTAACATGTGTTACACTATCATAATTCTTTTCTCTCTTCTTGTTTATAATATTTTGCTTTGATGACTTGGATAAATAGTGCATTATGTTTGGTTAATGGGGTATATTAGTACGAAAAAAATATTAAGGTCTTTATGTTCTAAAACATAATTTTATAATTAATTTAATAGAGGTATATTAGTGCTAAAAATGTTTTTTTGAGTTTTTTTTTAAACATAATTTTATAATTAATTTAATAGAGGAATATTAGTACCATTTTTTAAGCCTTTCTTTTTGGAGGCCTAAAGCGAGTACTTTACTTGCTTTACCTTGATCCGACCCTAGTGAAATTTGTCATTGAGAAGAGAATTGACAAGAACTCCCTCCATAACAGTAGGTGTTGATCAAGTTTATTACACAAAGGTGTTTGAAGATTTTTTCTAACGAAGAATTAACAATTGTATTATTTGTTATTTTGGAGGGAGGTCTTTGTCAATAAGAGTATTGAGAGGGAATAAGATATTATTGATCGAACCTTATAAGGGTTACATTAATTACATAAAAGGTGTAAATGGCAAGAGTGTGGTAATCTAATTCACTTTGTGTTTGACGAGCTACATCACATTGTCTCCCCTTGGTCATTTACAACATGGGAATAAACATTGTTGTTCCATTTCCACTTGTCAAGGCACAATGCAATTTTTCCTTAGTAGTTGCTGACTACTTCACTAAATGGATCGGAGTCGAACCGTTGGTTAATTTAATGACTAAACAAGTTCACAACTTTGTCTAAAAAACCCATCATATGTCATTATTGGATTTCTTGTATAAATTTTATAGAAAATGATCGACAATTCACCAACAAAGTACTTGTTAACTTCTACTAAGGACTTAATATTCAAAGCATAACCAACTTTGTCGAGCACCATTAAATCAATGGGTATGCAAAGACAACAAATAAAGTTATCCTCATGAACTCAAGCAAGGAGAAATTGGGAGCACAAATGAGAAGTGGAGTGAAGAATTACTAGAAGTCATTTGGACTTATATGTGGACACCACATTTATTTTAAAGCTAAATTTAAACTATTTATAATTAATTTAAGCTATACCAACTATTATAAAATGTGTTCATCTATTAAATTAATAACATATTTATTTTACTAACTTTTTATTAAAATAAAAACGGTTTAGTTTTATATTACATCAATAATTTTTTCTTAGATTTATAAATTTTAGCCGATTAAAAAATGAACAAGGTAAAATATATTTGAATGTGTGTGAAAATTCATCTACACTCAATGATACTCTTGGTTTTCATGTATAGAAAATAATGTATTTTTTTTAACAAGAGTTTGTTAGTGTTTGAGCCTATGAAACCTATGATATGAAACCTATGAAACGCCGATAATCCTGTGCCGGCTCAATATTTCTCCTCTACTAAACTATTTCCTTTTTTACAAATTAAAATTATCTCATGGAAAAAGAAAATGATTATACAAAAGACACAAAAACTATCTTATTTTTTATTTATGATTTTTAACCTAATAAAAAAATTGTGTTAAACAATGGTGTATTTTCCTTATTTCTCTGCTCTTACAAGAATGTGCTGTAACACACATTCTCTTACTTTCTCAGCTATATTCTCTTCCCTTCATTTCCAACCTTTCTCCTCCAACTCAAACCCAAAAACTCTTCTTCTTCTTCTTCTTCACCATATTCTTCTTCTTCTTCTTCATCATCATCATCATCTTCTTTTTCTTAACCATCTTCTTCTTTTTATCCCTTATTCTTAATCTTCTTCTTCTTCTTCTTCAAAACAATAGCAAAAACCGTGGCTTGAACCTTCAAACTCCACGCTTTCCTTTCCAAACTCTCATGCCATTCTCTCTTCGCCTATCCACCAACCACCACACACCATGGAACCTCACAAACTCCAACGAACCAGCCCAACCCACTAACCAAAATCTCTCCTTTAGGAGAGTCTCGCCCCTTTCCTCGCTCCGAACCTCCTTCGACTGCGTCTCTGATGGAGGGGTTGCGAAGGAGGTGCCGGTTCGGCTTCCCTTTGTGGTTGTCAGGAGACCGACAGAAGCTTCTAGATTCTTCTGGGCTGGGAACTGCCTGCAGGTGGTGACGGTCGACGGTGGCGCCGCCGCGGATGCTGACGTGGACTTCGATGATAGGGTGTTGAGGGTGTGCGGGTCCGTTGTGAGGGAGTTCTTTATTCCGAGAGGGGTGACGGGGAACTATGTGGAGTATGTGAAGTGGAAGCTTCTGCATCGGGTTTTCAGCTCCGCGCTGCAAGTGCTCGCCACTCAAGTTGGTCCTTGTTTGATTATTGTTAAAAACAATCTGTTTAATGTTTTCTAAAAGTTTTTTTGTCTCTGCAAGACATTTGGGTGTGTTCGGTGTGTACTAACTGCAAATTAAACACTAGCTTCTAGCTTGTTTGCATAAAATTAGCTCACACATAGAAATTAGTAAGATGAGAGGGTTTCTAGATATTAACTTAAACACCAATTCATATTTAGTTTGTAGAGTTATGTATTAATTTGTTTTCTTATTTTATAAGTGCTTATGGAAAATTTTCTCTCAACATGGTCTTTGTCCCAGCAGCACATTTCTCTTTTCTAAAAGTTTGTTCTCGAGTTCTTGAATGGAGCATTTGAAAAATTAAGAAGGACAGGGGGATAAAACGTCTCTTGGGTGTTATGTTATTTCAGATTTTAAGATACTTGGCGTAAACAAATAAAAAATTTCATAACTTGGTAAAATTTGGGAGAAAATTGATTGTTGAGTAGTGTGTAAGTACTTTAGGAATCGGGTTTTAAATCGGAAAAGTAAGCGAGAATAAAATCGAATAGATTGTTAGTTTTTTTTATTTGGGTGAATTGTTCAAATTAAAACTGTTGAAGTTGTTATGTGACTTTCTTTTTCGTGTTATGTGGTGGGATGGTTAGAGTGTGCTTTTGAAAATTGATAGTACCTTATGTGTTAATTCATGTGGAAAAGTTTAAACTTTGTTTATTAGTCTATTACCATATGTTATGCACGTATCATTAAGAGTGTGTGTGAGAGAAGGATGAGATTATGTGTTTTAATTGTGTGATTGATTTGTATGCTTTTGAAAATTGACAACCCCTTTCATGTTAACATGAGGAAAATTTCATATATGGCTTATCAGTCTGTTGTCATGTGCTGTGCATATCATCAGGTGGTGCATGCACCTTGTGCACACACACGTTTGAGAGATTGCTTTGTGTCTTATTGTGTGGTGGATTTGTTTGCTTTTGAAAATTGATAATCCTGATGCATTAATTTGTGGTAAAATTTAAACTTGGGTTTTACCAATCTACTGTCACATCATGTTGCCACGAGGGGAGAAAGAGGGAGTGACCAGAAGATGGTTCTTTGTATCTTTATCACATAATGAATATGTTGCACATTTTATCCTTCTTTTAACTGTGATGAAAGTTCTTGTAGGTCTAACTGTAGCTGTTTGGAATGCATGTGAACTTACTGTGTTATAATGAATTGGTCTCAGGCAATGTTTACAGCCATGGGAGTTGGATTCTCGAGTTCTCTTCCATCAGCTGCTGCCCTTAATTGGGTGTTAAAAGATGGCATTGGACGACTAAGCAGATGCATATACACTGCTAGTCTAGCATCTGCTTTTGATACAAATTTAAAGGTATTTTAACTTCCATTTTTAATAAAACTAATTTCTGGGAGTTACAGGCACTGTATTCTTATATTTGATTATAAAGTCACCTTAACTTAAAAAGTACAGTGATTTGAAGTGATGATGGTGATTGAAATTACAGTTTGACATGCATCAATCATATATAAAGAAATCTGATGAATCTTTCTCTTTGTCATTTTGGTACCTGCTGTACAAAGAGGGTCAGGTTCACTACATCTGTTCTTTTTGTTGCAAGCATTGGACTTGAATTACTTACTCCCACATTTCCTCGATGCTTCCTGCTTCTTGCAACTATTGCCAATATTTCTAAACAAATAAGCCTTGCTTGTTACTTAGCAACTCGGGTAAGGATCAGACCTCTACAGTATATAGTTCTCTACTATATTTTCCCCCTTTTTGGATGTCTCATTTTTTGGAGTCATTCTTTGAACGAATTTATGCTTCTAATGGAATTTCTTTTATGTATATCTTCAATCTAGAGTGCCTTTTAGTCTAAGTAGTCCACATAGTAACTGTGATATATGAAAATACTCTGTAGGGCAGAAAAATAGAGAAAGCTGCATTCTAGCTAGGCATTGAATTTTATTAGACTTGCTAATATGAAGTTATGTAACAATGTTAGCGGTTATATAAGAAGATTAGAAAGAAATGTCCAATTCTTGTACTGCTGATATGATAATTCATTAATTAATGATGTGTTTTTCCTTGCTATAGCTACTCTTGTAAGTCATGCTAGTTTGTTTAAAATTCAGAAATTTGGTTGCTGTGTATGGATGATATTAGTGGACCTCACAGTCATTGATGTACTCTGTGCCAGTATTTCGCATGTTTTTAATAAGCTTGACTCATATGATACATAACCTCCAACATGAGGGGGGCAGTATTATTATTATTTAATTTATCATCTCCAACAACAATTGACCGACATCATTCTCATAAGGGGTGTCAATGACATTTATAAGAAGCTTGTCTCATATGATTCATATGTTGTAACTTGAGGATAGTGTTAGAGATATTATTTGATTAACATTAAATAGGGAGATATGATATGATTTGATAGGGAAATATCTTACCAATTAGATACTGATTTTGTGCCTTATTATTGTATCTCTTCTTTGGTGTAAATATGAATTCTCATGTCTGTGCCCAATACCCAAAAATTATTAATTCCTTCTCGGCTTCTCTGTTTTCAACGTGGTATCTGAGTGTTTCCATCTTCCATGACCTATTTTGCAACTAATCCTTTCAACAGAAACTTATAAAACATGCTCAATAATGCATAAAACACTTTGACAGCATGAACTGGTTATCTTGTCTTTCTATTTGATGGTTGCAGAGTTATCTTTTACCCAACCTCATGTACAAGAGAGTTCATAAATTGAAGATGTATTTTTAAAATTCAGGCTTTTTGCCTTGTGTATAGTGATTGATAACTTCTTTTGACCCAAAGGTGGTGGTTTAACATTTTTTAAACAGTCAGCTGTTCATCAAAGTTTTGCAATAGGAGATAACCTTGGTGAAATATCTGCTAAGGCACAGGTGAGTATCTGTATTTCTTTCTTTCTTTCTTTTTTTCCATAATATGTATCTTGAACAAGCTATTTTCTAATTTTTTTAAATATTTCAGATTCAAACAGTGTGCTTTGACATCGTTGGTCTTATGCTTGCTGCACTTGTTAACATGTGTATAGAGAACCATCGAAGGTTGTTGTTATCCACCTCCCTTTTGTATAAAAATATTACTTAAACATTCTTATTGCTCATTTGGCGTATAAGACTATAAATTGGCTAATCTGTGTAACTAAGAGCTGACCGCAGGGCATTTTACATTCAGAACTCAATGAACTTATCTTTGAAAAGGGAAAACAAAAGCATATTTTATTAACTTGAAATTATTTCTGGCTTGCAAGGCAACAAGCAGGTCTGCATTACCTTATCTATCCCTTTTTTGCTGCAATGGATCTCTTTGGGATTTATCAAGGATTAAAGCATGTACATCTGCAAACTTTGACTAAGGTAGGTTTTCTGGAGCTTGAAATATTAATTTCTCCATTACTTTATTTATCTAATAAGGGATATAGTTTCTCTGAATCCAAGGACAGAGAGGTCCTCCAAAGAAGGAAATTGGTTTGATTGCATATCCCATGATACGGAAACACAGGGCTAAATAAAGATGAAATGAGTCATGCAAACTAACAGCCAACCCTAACAGAAATCTGCTCTAACAAAATGACACAATGCCATATTAGCCTAATAGAATCTGACTTGCAAATCTAACAGCAATCTTCTATATTCCTGATTTTGTCATGAACAAGTTCTGCTCTCAAATTTGGTTTAACACTCCTTTTCCATTCAACTTGGGCTTCCACGCTTCTACACTTTATTTCACAACATTATCACTTTCTAGATTCCTTATTAGTTTATTGCCTTGTTGGTGTGTTATTTAGGATAGGCTTGAAATTATTCTGAGCACTTGGATTGAGCGTGGATATGTGCCATCCCCTTCACAGGTGAGCGATAAAGAAGGAGTTAATTTTCTGGGATTTAAAGGTGATACACAAGACTCTTCTATTCTGTTTAATACTGTCCAAGATATGTTTTTCGGCAGTGTGCTTACACTCAACTGATACAGTTCATTGATTTAGGTAAATGCTCGTGGCCAATTAGAATAGGGTGCTTAAATCCCAAGGACCAAATACCAAAGTGGTCTATGAAGACAATACAGTGTATAACTAATGAGGATTATTACTTTGTGTGCGTGGAGTTCTTCAAAGGATTAAAAGGAACTAGAAAGGTGAGATTTATTATGAGGGTATCCTAATCTAACTTACACTTCCTCATAACATCCTATGAAGTATTGTTTTCTAACTATTCTTATTTTACTTGTTTCTTTGGGTGCTAAACCTTCTAGCAGTCTATCCTTCTTTCCATTCGCGAAGGAGCCGAAGCAGCACACATAATCATGGGTTTGTTGCAGGTAATATGACTATTCTTGTTGATGTTTTCTCAACTACCATGATTCATCACTTCTAGCTACATGTTTGGATCTTCTCTTGTCATGAGGAAAACACAAACAGTTACAGTTTGCCCACAATTGTGTGTGTTGGGTCCATGAAACTTGCTTCGTGAATCTTTTCCTTTCCTAACATGAAGAGAAATGCTACCAATACATTTATTCAAACAACTCACAAATTTATGAGTCTCATTTGATGAGTTTCACTGTGATTTTTTTTTAAAGTTTTAATAAATTTTAACTGTGTCGGAGAGGATCTACTAGCACTCTGACAAAAAAGTATCCAGATTCAATAAATTAATTTGGTTCAACAAGATGCAATGTTTAGGCTGAAGCCAGTTTTACTTATATTAATGATCTTTTGACATGGCCTTAAAACCAAAAAAAAATGTTTAGGCTTGCTACATCAGAAGGGCTCTACTTATGAACAGTAGTAGGTGGGAGATTATTGTAGAGGAAAACAATGCATCAGACTCAACAATGGAAGATTGGTCTATAATTGTTGAGAATGCCAAGAGATCTGCAGAGAGGGATGTGTCTAATTTGATTGATCAAATGGTGGAAATGGGTTGGATGGTGAAGAACATTCTATTGTCAACACAAGAACAGATTCGATACAGTTTTGTGTGTGATTAAATATAGTTTTCAAAATTTGGTTGGCTCCTTATTTCAATGGGAGTGTTTGGGGATATAAGATACCATTCATTTTAAGATTAGACTAAAGAATAAGGTGAAAAATGTGTTGTCTGTATAATACACACTTTTTGTTGCAGGGTATTATTAAGCTTATGCATTGAATGTATACACATGTATGCCTAAATTGTATTATTACACTTTCACACTAGAAAAAAAGGCAATGCTCTCTTCTCTCTTTTCTTGTTTATATAATTTATTATCTGTTATTATCTATGTGTACATGGTAAGGTTTTAGACAAACTTTATAAACACTTTAAAAACTAAACATAACAAGAAAAATTATAATGACTCTTTTTCTTTTCAAAGATAAAAATTGCAACACTCCAAAAAAGAGTGCAATATTACCGGTTAGGACATTTATATAATTGCTATCCAACTATCACTAACAAAGTACATATATGATTACTTCATTACAATCATCCCAAAAGGTAATACTGTAACTAAAATAAATTCATATACAACTTCCAACTTCCAAACTAAGAGGATAAAAACTAAGTTTTTTCAAAAGGATAAGAAAGCAAAGAAAAGCTAATATAAAGACTAGATAGTTGCTATAATTGCTACCGGTTAGGACATTTATATAATTGCTATCCAACTATCACTAACATGATTACTTCATTGCAATCATTCCAAAAGCTAATACTGTAAATTCATATACAACTTACAAACTAAGAGGATAAAAACTAAGTTTTTTCAAAAGGATAACAAAGCAAAGAAAAGCTAATATAAAGAATAGATAGTTGCACCATCGTCACCATTATATGTAGGACCAACACCTAATTTTTTATTTACTTACACCTAATTTTTTATTTACTTACACCAAATAATGGTGATCATTGCAAAAGAACAACGAACACAAGAAAATGACAATCTAGTTTATAAAAGAAGTAAGAGTATAGCAGTTAAACTAATTTCATCATAAAATAGTCTAATTCAAACATTCATAGAATAATTAAACATATGTATTACAAATTTTCTAAATTCAATTATTCGGATATATGCATTAATATCATATTCACTGGAGACGTGCATTTGTGATAGTCTCTACTACTTTGAAGAGCTATTGTCATTGGGTTTTACCTTACTACTAACAAGGTTAATATCCCCTTTGCATCTTAGGCCATTATCTTGTCTTCAGACTAGAACCTCTTACTACTCTCACTCATTCTACTCTACATGAGTATGAATGTTTATTATAGTGTCAACATATCTCCTTTCTTGAATTCATATATCAATGCATATACTAAAGAGATCACACACTAAATGGACCCTCCTTGGGAATGCCCTACAACTCATCCATTCATTCATACCATTATTTCACTTTACAAACCAATTACATCGTTAGGCTAACAATTAATATCATGAAAACATGAAAAACAACCAATTACAAATTTCTCATATATTTCCAACAGTCTCAACAAAGAAATCAACGGCTCATGCTTGATACATTCACACACACGACACACGACACACGACACACATACTACAATTTCAATTGGGTCTATACATTTTCACATAAGCATTTGAAAACACATTAGAAATCATACAAAAATGTCTTTTTCGAAAATAATTAGTTCCCATCCCTTAAAAAACCTTCTCAAGTATATTGCACATCATTTTAATTGAACATTTTACATTGAGACTTTAGAAACAAAACTGTAGCTTCCACAAAACACTAAAATTTATATTCTTAAATTCAAATTAAATATAATTGAGTCAAAAACACAATGCAAAAAGAATCAACCTAATTAGACAATTGTAGAAAAAGTTATGTACCGAACAAGCAATGAAGGTCAAAGTTGTCAACAACCTATCTATGGGAACCTTACAAGAAGAACTGCTCTTCCTACAAACCCTTAATTCAATCTGACCAATCAAAATAAATAAATGTGTCTAAGACTGCTGTTAAAATTCTAGCTCGATGAAATAGTTAACGAAACATTAATCTTCATTTTATCAATAGGATGCAGTGCAAGAAACTGGGTAGTGGCTAGTGCCGATAAGTGGCGCTCAGTGCCAATGAGATAATGATCCACTATGAAACTGGCGCCTAGCGGTGAGAGGGTGGCACCCAAAAAGTACCGTCAAGCGGTAGAGTTACATAGGCTTGCTATTTTGGGTTTTCGAAACCCTGCGTCCAATGGTGGCCAATGGCTTCCAACAGTGATGTTAACAACCATTCGAATTTCAAACCCCAAAACTTACATGCAATGACCCAAAATCATTCCTTTCAAACCCCACACAACAAACAAGACTAGTTTCCCTTATCTTTGAACCGCTCTAGATAACTCTAGACTCCAAAGAGTTTTTGAACTCACGAATTTCCTATCTCATCCAAGAGATAACAGAAAAAACGATTAGACCAAACCAAAAGAACCAATGATTAGCAAACAATGAAATCAAAGGCTCCAAGAGTACATACAATCGGGAAAATCGTATGCAAGGCAAAAATAAATTGGAAATCGAAGGAGATTGAAAATTTTAACTTACTCGAACGGAAGAATTGATCGGGTAGAACTGAAGAGTTCCTCGTGATGATTGCTACCTTAAGCTCTAATCGAGTAGAAGATGAGATTATGGTGAGTTCTCAAAGAAAGAAGTTCTTTTGTTTTTTTGAAGAGAGGCTGTTTGGAGAGGGTGAGTGCAACATTTATGTTTTGTTAAAGAAGTTGACCTTGAGTTTTAAAAAGAAGAAAAAAAAAGGTTTTACATTATCTCCAACAATAAAAAATTGTCTTTAAAACTTCACTCCTCAAGTAGAAGGAAATGTTATGCGCTCCTGATTTTCTCTCATAACAACCACTTAACTTGTTTGAAGTATTATTCCCAACACTTTAGCTAACTGAAAACTTGCCTCTGTGCTATGTGATGATGTTCAACAATATAGATTGGCCTGACGCTCACTTCTAAAGATAAATCCCAACCTCAAATCTACATAATGAATAATTCTTTACGTCTGACCAACAATTTATAGTTGATACACTAAACACATCTTCCATATGCTATCTACTACCTTGGGTTTTACCGAAATCTAAGGTTAACCTTGGGTCTCAATCTAAAACATGTTAGCACTTCACACCACCTTATTCTCTCATTAACATACTTCTCAACTCACTTGATCATACATAACTTTTGGCATACTGGCAAGAAATGAATACTTTTGGTCAACATATTCACAACCACCCCATCACATCATGCTTGCTTTATTAACTTTAGCCAATGGGTAACTGATAACGTTGCCGTTGAAACAATCAAATTAACACTACTTTACTATAGCAACTTCAATATTGTCAAGTTAGGAGTGAACAAATTAGATATGGTTAAGCTAACCCTGGGTTGTATCCTAACAAACATAAAATTGATTTTCAATATTTGATTCTTATATAAATCTAACTTAATGTAATTAAAACTATATGAATGATATGCAAAGATATAGAGAATAATTTGAGAGTAAATGAAACAACAAATTAATAAAAGACTTTAAAACAAATTTAGTAAAACATGTTAAGTTTGCTGCTTTCAAATTAGATTCTTCATTGGTTATAGAAAGATTATTGTTGTAAATTTTCAAATCAATTAATGTAATTTTTCAATTAATTTGTGGCGTTCTTACTTTTAATCAAAATACTTCTCAATTAAAAGTGTGAACTTTTTTGATTATTCATAGCAAATTTAACCAAAGTAACTTTTTATATTCGATTGTGTGACCTCTGTCACAGAACAATTGATGCCATCTGCAATCTCTCCCTCAATAATTGTCCTATTAGGAATCCTACTCTTGGATATTGACTTGGCTCACCTGGCCTCTGTCATAGGATAATTGTGCAACCCACAACAATCTCCCCCTTAACAATTGCCCACCAAGAATTAAACTTCTGACTTTGGCTCTGATACCAATTATGAGGATCAAGCACTTACCATTAGGCCAAAAGCTATAAACATTAGTCATGACACAACTTTTTTTACTTAAGAGTGTAACAACCAAGTGTCATGATTCGATTATGACCAATGGCGGAAGAATGAAGGGACCAGGGGGAGCCACGTCTCCCCCAACCATTTTTTTTAACTTTTTTTTCTATATATTTAAAAAATAATATTTATAAATTGTTATTTTATTTATATTAATTAATTTTTATTTTATTTTATTTTCTATATATTTTAAAAAAATATTTATATATTACTACTTTGTTTATATATTATTACTTTATTTATATATTATTATTTTATTTATATTATTA
>Ga0099823_1000892_pt1 | contig 22554 bp, 13 predicted proteins | sample CowpearedBW_FD_76831 | JGI IMG/M metagenome (GOLD analysis project Ga0099823, IMG submission 76831) | Root nodule microbial communities of legume samples collected from California, USA - Cow pea red BW | ecosystem: Host-associated > Plants > Roots > Nodule | place: USA: California | collected...
AAAACCTCGAATAGAAACACCGAACTGAGTTTTAATTTCATTAAAAAAAGATTGAAAGATATGAAATAATTCTGAACGATGTTTCATTAAAAATAACCAAGTACATCTGGAATAATCATTAGTGAAAGTAACAAAGTATTGAAAACCTAAAGTAGACTTAACGTGGCTAGGACCCCAAATGTCAGAGTGAACCAAGGCAAAAGGGGATGAAGCATCACGTGTGACACTACGAGAAAGAAGTACGACTATGATTGCCCAATCGACACGACTCACAATCCAAACGAGACAACTTGGACAAGGCAGGGACAAGCTATTGTAACTTGGCAAGGCTTGGATGACCTAACTGAGCATGAACAAGAGAGAGAGACTCTATAACTGCACCAACGTGTGTAGAGGGACGAAGATGATAAAGACCATGAGACTCATATCCTATGCCAATCACCTATTTCGAACTCTGTAAGACCCGAGAAATTTAAATAATTAAATAAATAATTATTTAATAAATGAAAGTAGTAGAAACCTTTATGGAATTTAATGTTAATTGTTGTGACATGGAAAAGTACTAGCTTAAGTGGTTGAGAGTACTTAGTTATGTTGAGAGGACTTAGGTTTGAGTCTTATGTATGCTAATTGTATGATATTTTATTCTTGTGCATTTTTTTCATGCTATGCTTGGATGTGAGTAGTGATAATGTAATCCTAAAATTTTAGGAATTATCACAAAATAGGTATTGGTTGAATTGGTCGTGCACCTGACCTTGTAATTGATGAGTTGTGGGTTCAAACCTTGATGTGAACAAAACTAACCTATTTTTTTGCCAAATTTTAATTTTTACTTGAATACAAAAGGGTAGAGACAAACCCTAACTGCAAGGAGGGCAGCCTAGTGGGCTGAAAAGGCAACCACTAATGGTCTTTGAATGACCATTAACACCAAAACATTAAGCCATTAAGGATAATTTTAATTATTTTCGTTTTGAGGTAATGAATGGTGATTAAAAGAATAGAAAATTATGAGAGAAGGGAGTTTTTAGGGGAGATTAGTATGCATTTTCGTGTGGATAGTTGGAGGGGTTTTTCCAGAGGTTTAGAGCCATTGTTGGAGTGCAAGAAAAAGGCTAAGAGGGTTTTGGGTTCAAGGACACACACCAAACTCGAATTTTAGCAATGGAGTCCAGGTAAGGGGAGCTATTTCGTATTTTATGATTATGTATATGATTAAGAAGCCTGTTCTCATGATTTTATGCTTGTGTGCCATGAATTTTCATGCTCTATGTGATGGGATTAGAGGTTTGACTATTTTTGAGGTAGTGTGAAAAATCTCTTATGTTACTGTATAAATATGATGGGGGTTTTCTGTACTATATGTTGTTTATGATTCTACCTCAAGTTTTGGTGGTCCAATTGGGTTTAAAACATGTCCATGAGAATTGCTCACTATTATAGATCTCTTGGTAATGTTTGAATGTGGTTTTGGGCATTGATTCTGGTGTTTACGTGTGTGAACAGGGAAGACGTATGTTATTCTCACTCAAGTGAGCAAGCCTTGCCTAGGCGAAAATAGTAGGGACTCAAACCTGGTTCTGCTCGAGCATTTCGCTCAAGCGGAGAGTCCATATTTTGAGCGACAGATCATATCGCTCAGGCGAGAGTTACTCGCCTAAGCGAGAAATCATGAGAGATTTATATGTTTTGCTCGATTCCTCGCCCAGGCGATAGACTTTGGTTCTGGGCGAAGAGTGATCTCGCCCAAGCGAGAAGGTCTCGCCTAAGTAAGTATTCGCAAATTGCCACTATGACGCGCTCGCTTAGGCGAGGCTTAAACGAGACAGGCCTGATCGCTTAGGTGAAGGCTTCTAGCCTAAGCAAGATTAGTGGCCGTACCCTAATTATGCTCCCAATACCCGCCTTTATTAAATACTTATTTATTTAATTATTTAAATTCTTTGGGTCTTACATATTGCTTTATAGATTCCTTTACTATTTATGCCTTTATGTCACTACTTTTAGTTCATTGTACATTTACAATTCAATGTTTTAGATTTCCTACTTCTACATAAAAATTCAATTTTAAGTTGATGAACACTTGGTTTTTATTTTTGCAACCTACTAGACTTAGTTATGAATTTATGCTTATGTTCTAGTGAATCCAAAGTGATTGCTAAGCACCAAAGAATCATAAATCAACCTTGGCTAGCAAGAGTGAAGCCTAGTCAACATTAATTCAACCTTCCTTTCTAGTTTAGACAACTTTTACACAATTTACATTCCTATTTTTACATGTTTTCATTGATTTACGTTTCTGCACTTGATTTACATTTTTGTAGTTGATTTTAATGTCGTCAATTAATTTTAATATGTTTTTACATTTCGCAAGGCATTTTAGTTAATTGAATCACGTTCCAAGCAAGTAAGTAATTTAGTTGTTCATTAATACCATTATTTTGAGTTCTCGACTTTTACTTTGGTTTAAATGTTGAATTTTATTTTTTGCTGCTTAATTCCATTTTTTATTACTATTTGTTATTGTTTCTTTATTTGAGTTGTGCTTCTAAATTTAATTATAGATTTAGCTCTCAATTTTCAATCTTAGCAGTTTAGTTAGGTTTTCTAGTTTGATAGTTTGCTTAGTTTAGGAATTTAGGTATGGACTTGTTCTTTTTGATAATTTTCAATTTAAATGTTCAATTAGTTCTATTTCAAACTTGTTGCATGTTCATATCATCATTCTATTCATAGTATTGCATAAACACATTTTGCATATGAAAACACTTCGTGAATTTTGTTGTTACACCGACTTTGCTATCAAAGTTGGTTTCAATTGTGAATTTTTGTGTTGTTAAACAGTTTTCCATTCATATCATGCATATTTTTAGTGATATAAACATGTTCAAATCATTCATACTACATAAGTCACACCTTTAGTTCTCTTTAGCATTTTGGTCAAACACATTGTGTAGTTTTTGTTTTTAGTCAAGCATTTCATCAAACAATTTTTATTTTCATAGTTTTACACTTTTATTTGGCTTTAATTGTTATAATATGTTCCATTGCATCATACCTTGCATTTTAGGTGTTAATATCTTATTTCCATTCATTAAAATATCATTTTATTGATCATTTGCATAATTTTCATTTTACACTCATAATAAAATTCATGTGTATAGTTTTAGAAATAGTTTTTGCCTTAGTATATTAGTTTCATGCAATGCATTTATATCATTTTTAGGTTGATTTTAGTTTAGATAGTGTGTTATATTCTCCCCAGCATTTGGTAAAATTACACATTCTTACACTTAATTATTGATGTTTCTTTGGTTTGACACTCGAGTCTACCCTACACACATTGGGGGGTGATAAGTCCCTTATTTTTTAAGTTTTTCTTAACTAATTGCATTCTTTTGGATAGGTTTAAAATGTTAATTGTTAGTTTTTATCTTAGATTTAATTTAAAAGCATTTTAGGTTAGTTTTATAATTTTAGCTTAATTAGGCCATTTTAGTACATTTTTAGTGTAAGTCTTAGAATTAGCTTTGGAATGTTCTAGGATTAGAGAGGTTTATTTCATATATTAGTGTCATAGTTTGTCAACTAGTATTCTAGCCTAAATAGATAGATTTAGTGGCAGTTCATATGTTAGAATAGGTTAGTGTAGAGTAGACTAGTGTTCTTAGTTAACTTAAATATAATATGGATTAGGATTGTTTTTGTGTGCTTATACTAGCCTAAATATATAGATTTAGTGGTAGTTCATATGTTAGAATAGGTTAGTATAGAGTAGACTAGTGTTCTTAATTAGCTTAAATAGTCTAGTATGGATTAGGATCGTTTTTGTGTGCATAAAAATAGTTGTGTTGAGTCTTAATTCAGATTTAGGTCAAGTAAATATTAGGTCTAGTGTTGTTTTATTTCTTAAGTGAAGCATAGCTTACTAAGTTGCTTAGTATAGTCTAGTTATGTAATTTAATAAGCATAAGTAGTTCCAACTTTGGTTTTGTGATACTAATGTTGTTAAAAGAGGCAAAGTCAACATTGAAACAATGAGAATATGCAACAACACATGCAAACTAGCAAAAGCCATATCAATTATGTAGAGTTGATTTTTTTCAATCTGAGTTGACCAATAGTTGACCTTTTTTGCAATTGAGATTTAAATGTTAAGGAAATTATGGGGAAAGCTAGAGAACATTCAAATACACTTGTCTTGAACTTAAAAGAGCTTTAAAAAGACCAAAAGTTGCATCCAAACTCTAGTTTCATTTGCACTTACCTAGCTAACTAGTGTAGTTGAGCTTTAATTGTCATGTCTTAGTCTTCTTATTCAAATTTGGTTTGTATGATTAGTAATGCAAAATAACATGTGTGTTGAGATATTAAAGCTTCATTTGTTAGGGAATAAGATGTCAAGATGGATTTAAGATGATGAAGAGGTTCTGAAAGTTATCAAAGAGGAATGGTGGAGGCTAAATTGGAGTTGCAATGAGCCAATTCGATTTGCTACCTTCTATTACAGGTCAAAGAGCTTGAAAAGGCCCAATGGGCAACCAGATTCACCTGTAGCAACCTATGATGAAGCCAAAAGAGTTTTTACCTAGGTTACGAATAACTTAGTTAATATAGAAAATGATTAAACAAATAATACTACTAATAATAAAATATGAAATAATATAATAATAATTATTAGAGCAATAATAATACCAAGATATATATGAATCCAAGAACATTTATTAAACCCAACAATTGTTATAACAATAATAGATAAAAAATAAATAAGGAAAGGAGTAGAAATATCTTGGGTTGAGGCACGCAAAGTGTTTTCCTTAGAGAGAAAATGCTCCTACTGCATAATGCAAAACAAAATCATATGTGTGTCTATCTTAAGATACAACAACCTGTTAGATCAATCGAGTGTAGCAAATGATCTCTAAATCTTATGAATACCGATGTTTTAAAATATAGTAAAGAGAAGAATACAAAACACTTTTATATGAGCTCCCATGTTTGTTCTATTTTTTCTTATACAAATAGGGGTAATAATAGGTACCAAAGAAAGACTAAAGAGTTAATTGTAGTAAGTCTAATTAAATAAAAAAAATCATAATAAAAAATATAGTCATTAACCATAAATAACATTTACCCATAAAATTAAAAGTCCATAAAAATATAAGTAACCGTAGGATAATATTTTAATTATATATTTTTTAAATTATATTAAAATATTGCCAGTACTTAATGTAGTTAGGTTAGTTTTATTAGTTTAGGAGTTAAATGTGACTTCCAATAGGTTGTAACATGTGCGAGGGAAGTGCATTTGAACTACTAATACCACCATTTAGAATACAACCACAACAAATTCACTCCATTCATAAAAATCATGCACTCACACCTCACGCAGAGAACATGAAACACTCACTTTTCACAATTCTTCATTTCTCTTTATTCATTTGGAGTTTTCTTGAAGCCATTGATTGCAAAGTGGGTCGTCGCATTAAGAATCCTCAATCTTTGTGTGACTTCATCTCTTTTCACCAATCAATTTGTTTTAAGTATATCTGTGTTCAATAAATTTGTATTTTCATTGGTTTCCACCGATTATTCTTCTTGCATTTCTCTTTTCTTCAATGTCAAGCTTTGCTAATTGAAATGAATTTTTTTTATTCTTGATAACTCACTTCAATACTAAATTCAATTTGGAAACAAACTAAAATTTAGATGATGTACATTCATATAAACTAATTCAAATGTCCTTTTATTAAAGTGGAAAGGAATCAATGAATTGAATTCAATTACTGAAGATTAGCTTTGACGACACCTTCAAACCATTTGCCAAATTTGTTCTTCATTTTTATTCTTGGTTTAAATGTTAATGAGTTGTGTTTCTTAATTCTAATGCTTTAATAATGATTCATATAACTTGTTTAAAGGTTTAGTTTGTAGATTTTGTAGCTAATTCAACTTAGGAAGCCAAGATGTTTTTGGATTTTTGAATTACGGTTTTTACTCAAGCGTTTTGATCCATCTTAGTTTCTATAGTCAATTAAAGACAATTAGAGTTCATTTGCATTAATAATTCATTCATTCAGTTACTCCACGACCACATTCAAATATGTTATGCATCTTCACTTTTAGATTAATTTTAGTTTGTTTACAATAGTATCGATTAGTATAGATAGATTTCCTCCAGTTTGCACATGCACACACTCTTAATCATTCAAAAGCTAGTTTGTCTTTCCTAGGATTTATCTTTGGTTTCACACTATACTATAGAAGTGAGGAAATCAATTTTGAATAAATTCTTAGCAACAAAAGGAGTTTAAGAATTTCTTGAACTTAATACGACTATATAGGTCCAACACAAAGTTAAATGATTCAAAATTAAGAGCTTCAATTGTCATGTTCTCAACAACTATAATTAGGGGAAAAAGTTGAAGATTGAATACATGAACAACTAAAACTACAGTTTATTATGTTGTTTCATGTCTTGTATAGCTTCGAGATTGAGTGTAAACCTTGTGATATTTTACCTTGTGAATATTTTTTTTAAGTGAGCTAAAAATTGTGCTATATGTTAGAATGCTTATTTCTTTGTCTTATTAAGAGTTCATAATCACTAGAGGGGATTGCAAATTTTGATACATGGAAAGGTTTGTACTCATGTAACCTAAAGAGGTTTGTGTACTTGTTGCAACCTAAAGAGGTTTGTGTACTCGTTGTAACCTGGAGAGGTTTGTGTACCCATTATAACCTATATGTACTCATTATAACCTAGAGAAGTTTGTGTACTCCTTGTAACTTGAATAGGTTTATATACTCATTGTAGTCAATTATACTTGTTTAGTTATCCCTTTTAACTAAAAACTTAAGCGATAATTGAACGTGGCTCATGAGTTTGGGTGAACCAATATACATTTTATGTGCTTGTTCTTGCTTCTATACATCTATTCAATAACCCTTTAAGATCCAAGCTATTCTTTCATCGAAGTTCCCAAGGGTATCATCAAATGTGTCATCATACGAGTCAAACAAGAACAAAACCCTCTTGTTCAAACCATAGTGGGTCAGAACATATAGCAATATCATGTTGCAAATTAGCACATGCCACACATCGTCCTTCAGTTACAACATCACGATTTAAATTGCATACTCCACCAGATCCATCATGGTTGGCCTTGTGCATCGCACGGCGATGTACGTTGATGCGATCAAAAAATGCTCTATCTAGTGGATGGCCTCTTGAACCTCGAAAAAGTACATCACGAGATTGTTTAGAGGGTTGAAGAGAGACATGGATGGATACAAAGACTCATTCGAAAGGGCTATGTGACACTTCGATGAAGTTTATGGTTCATAACTTTGCTTGATTTTTTATATATGTATTGGTATTTGAACTATTTTTAATTTTTTTGGCCTTCCTATTCTCTTCTTTTGTCATGTTTCTATTTATGAAGTTTCTACCAGACAATCTTTTCCCCTTTTGATGATTAGTATTCTTTGGTACCGTAATAAAAGTCCTAAAAGGCACACTATTACGACGAGTTCGAGTACAAGTAGAAGCATGAATAAGAGTTTGTCTCAATCTGTATCTTGGAAGTCTGATAGTTTCTTGGATGATTTTGTCTATGGGTTCTTTGACATCTTAAATTTAAATTTTATTTCCATGGATCTAATTGAACTTGTTCTAGTAGGTGAACTTTGATTGTGGAAATCAATGAAGTTGTCGATGTGGTTAGTACTACCAAGTTTTCTAGTAAAATTGAAATTAGCCTTGAAAAACACTTACTTGGTTTTATGTTTCATATTGGACTTGATACTTTTGCCTATTAGTGACCTAGTTTTGAATACTGAAGATTTTATCAGAACTTAGATTTTTATAATACAGTGCTTAATGTAAAAACCAAGCATTATTTTCCTGTTATATTATACTATATTATTATTATTATTATTATTATTTGATTTGAGGTGCAAGAATTATGTGTAATTTATATGTTTGATTGTTTTCTTATATAACTTGGAGAAAGAGATTGAAAACTTTTCTAGTTGGGTCTTGAATGTCAAGGTTATGTTTGGTTTGATATAGGGAAGGCAACAGGTTAGGTTAGGCATGAATAGTATCTACTCGCAACTTGACCCGCAACAAAAATTTTACTCGTTACTTGTAAGGTCCACTTTTTATTCTATCAAATGTTTAAGGGTTGCCCCAATCTATTAGGCCTAAGGCTGGCCCATGGGGTACCCAAAACCCCCTAAAACAACCTTAATGTAAGACCCATGAAATTTAATTAATTAAATAATTAATTAATTAATTAATACGGGTAGTTGGAGCCTTTATGATATTTAATACTGATTGATATGATGTGGAGAAGTACTAGCTTAAATGGTTGAGAGTACTTTGATTATGTGAGAGGACTTGGGTTCAAGTTCTAAGTATGTCATTTTATGTGTTATTTAATTTATTATTATTTTGACAATATGCTTGATCATGTTGAGTGATAATATAATCATAGAATTATATTAGTCATCATGAAACATGAATTGGTTAGATGGTTATGCATTGAATTGAACATTGGTATGGTTATGGGTTCAAGCCTTGGTAGAACTAAATTAGTTTATTTTTGTCAATTTTAGTTTTGGCATGAAGGTGAAAGGGCAAGGAAACCCTAGCAGCCAAGGGGCTAGAAAACCATCATAGAATTGCCAATGAATGAGAATCAAACTCAAGTTTAATGGTATTTTCGTTTTATACCATTTACCTCTCATTAAGACCACAATTAGTAACCAATTAAGAGAAAGAAAGAGTGGTTTAGGGACTATTATTGTTGCATAGCCATAGGTATACGAAAATTGAGAGTGTAAGGTGAGGATTGAGGGAATCAAGGAGCTGCATTGAGATAGAGTCAAAGGAAGATCATTGGTGATCAAGAGGGAACTCACAACAAGTCCAAAAATAAGCTAAGGAAACCAGGTTAGAGAAGCTTTGATGCGATAATTTGATGATTAAGTTTGATTGACATGCTAAATTTAGTTTGATTATGCTTGAGATTTTATTTCATTAAGTTAGTATTTTAGTATTTCTGGAAATTTCCAGAAATAGTCTGGTTGCCAGATGATCCTTTCCTTTCTTGGTCATTTAGGGTTCCTGCAGAGGAACCACTTGCCAAAATTAGTGTAAAAATAGCCTATTTGACCAACGTTGACCGCCTTTGCCCAAAGTTGACTAGTTGACCAATGTTGACTCGTTGACAGTCCAATGAGACGCTGCCATGTGTCAGAGCAGTCTCTCTCAAGCCAGAATTCTCTTTCCGCAATTAGGGTTTGGCTGCCGTGAGGGTTGCCGCAAGGGGAGGTTTCACAAGTTCCGATTGTGCCACTAGTTCTCCGATGGAGGACACGTTCGGTGTCGCGTTTGTTACAGTTGTGGTGTGGACGGCGCAAGGTATGCACTGCAGCGAAATTGGTGCAATTCCGACAGCATGGGGAAGGTTTCACGCAAGAGTGTGGTGGTGTGTGTTTATGCGGGATTGTTGGTAGTTCGAGGTCCGTTCCGGCAGGTGGCAGGTGCGGAACATGAAGTCGTGCGAGTTCGAGAGACGCAACAATGGAGGTCTGACTGTGGGATGATGGAGGCACGATGAAGAAGGCGCAGTGGTGGTTCACGGTGGCGAGGTTGTTGCAGTTTCGAACTATTGGACGGCACGTCGACGCCAGCAAGTGGGCAAACACGGCGACATCGTGACTGGCAACGAGAACTGTTCGAACAGGCGTAGGCCATGTGCATCGCGAGCAGTTTCACGAGATGAGATGGGCTACCGTGGCGGTTTCCGGTAGCGTGACTATGGAGGAAGAAGAAGGTGCAGCGGCCGTGGATTCCGGCGTGGTGGTGGCAGCGGGATTGGCGAGTGCACTCGCGACATGGTGGTGGTTGCGGGATGCGCGAGGAAGAAGGATCAGTCGCGGATTTTGATTGCAGGAGCGGGGGGCTGTGTTTTCTGGCGATGGAATACGAGGTGGATGCGTTTGGCGAGCTGCAGCGACGATCGAACGTGGACGAGGCGGCTATGGAAGGTGACAGTTGCGGATGGTGTTGGTGCGGAATTGTCTTTTTTCAAAAATACTTATTCCAATTGGAAAAATGGGGTGTAAACATGAGAATTGGGGGTGCATTTAGTACTTGAACTATTCCTCTCCAAAATTCTTATTTTGGGACTTATTTTATGACTTAAAATATTTACTATTCATAATCTTAAGGACTTAAATCAAATTTTAGTTGCGTTATTTAACTTAAGATTATCTAAACAAATATGATGCAATTAATATCATTTCTTATGCGCGAAAATATTGTTAAATTCCCAAAATTTAAATATTTAATGTGAACAAAGGTTCGACCCATTACACCTTCCAGGCAGTCTGGAAGCGCACAACGCCTGGTGGTACGTGTCCCCTGCTAGGCGATTTTACTACAGCAGTATTGGTGTTCTTGATTCTGTGGGTGTGATCTACAAGGCTTATGGTGATGCTTCAAAGGTGGGATTGCTAGTGTTCCTTAAGTTGTGGCTCGGGATAGGAGTTAAGCACATGGTATTCCTTGAGTTTTGGCTCAGAATAACATCTCTTGAGTTATGGCTCGGTATGACAGATGAACATCAGGAACTCTTGAGTTGTGGCTTGGATTAGCAAGTGTTGCCAGTGTGAGTGTGCTGGTTGTGGCCAGTACGGATGGGTCCAGATAGACTGCACTCCTCAGTAATTAGCTGACGAGTTTGGTAGTCTTGGGACTTTACGAACTATGTTCGTATTGGGAACTCCACCTGGCATTACGGTGTGTGATTCGTAGCATGGTTTCCCGCACGTGCTCTATCGGTTGTGACCAATAGATATGGCAGCAAGACATCTTGAGGTCCCACTAGAAGACGTAGAACACGGTTAACATGGTGGTGGCCATGTGTTAGTGAATAAAAGGATGGAATCCCTTTGTTGTGTTGTAGGTATATATGTATATTCCATATATATGTTTATTATGTTAGCTCACCTTATCTGCTTGTGGTTGGCGATGATCATGTATGCGGTACACGTGAGCAGATGATGTTGCAGGTGGATCAGGTGAGACATAGAGTCGGAGCGGGGCTGGTATGGGAAAATAATTTATAGAGTTTTGATGATTTTACTGTGTTTTGAATAAATTGTAATGTTTTACATTACTAGACTTTTATAATTACAATGGAATTTTATAATTATGGATTTTGGACTATTGTCGGTGTAATAAAAGTTTTAAATTTTCCCGCATTTTTGGGAAATGATAGTTCATTAAATGCAGTTTAATTATATTTCTTTATTTTATTATTTAAATCCGTAATATCCGGTCGAGATGTTACACTTAACACCCTCATTCTTCTGTTTTCCAGAAACAAACCAGTGGTCCTCCCTCTTAGAGCTACAACAACTCTCAACTAGGATTTGGTCTCTAGTCCTTGGCAAGTTCGCTCAAGCTCATTCTACTCCACGTAAGTTGACCTCCAGCCCTTATACTTTTCCCTTTAACTCTATTTTTCGTGGACCAACAAAGATTCATGGGTTTAACCTCGTTTTTTCGTCTGGGTCAGTGTTTCCAACTCTCAAACCTGCTCTTGGAGCTGCTGGATTTCTTTAGTGAGCACCGGTATCTTCCTCTAACCTTTGTCCAGGTAAGGGAAGTTAGGGTTTCACATTTTTGAGTTATATTTGCTTGTTCCGGTTATATTTCGTGATTTTGATGCTTGTGTGAAGCTTTTGATGGTATGAAAATGAACTGTATGTTGTTATGGTTGAATGCTTGAACTGAACACGCATGAACAGTGGGGAACTATGGTATTTTTGCCTAGGCGAGCCAGCCTCGCCCAAGCGAGAGTACCAAAAGTTGCTCCCTAGAACTTGCGCGAGCTGTTGCTCAGGCGACGAGCTCCTGTTTTGAGCGAGAGTCCATCTCGCTCAGGCGAGGAGGTCTCGCCTAACCGAGAGAATGCGCCAACACCACTGTTCCACTTTTTGAGCTCTCGCCTAGGAGAAAAGAGCTCGCCTGAGCGAGAGAACCCTCTCGCTTGAGCGAGGCCTTTCAGCCTGAACGAGAACTAGGCGAGAATGTGCCCAAATCCTGTTTTCTTCTCTATTCTTGGATGGTTGCCCCATGTTTTGTTGGATTACTATGTTAAAACACGAAATGAGTGATGTTGCATGTATTTAATGGTTTATGGCCTGAAATTGATGAGTTGGGCATGATCTTGGCATGTAACATGAATGAGATGGTTGGTTATAAATGTTGACATAAAATTGGTATGTATAATGACTTTATGTTGGTTGGAGAAACATGATTTTAGTATGGTCAGGACGTAATTCCGCAAAGGTTGCATGGTGGTGCCTCATTGGTCAACACGTAATTCCATGACCCCTGTTAGTAGGAGTTCATGGTGGTGACTTATGCTTAGGACGTAATTTCATGAAGTTCGTGGTGGTGCCTCATTATATAATTTAGTAAGGATTCAAGTAAGGACTGCATCCTGACACTCTAAAGAGTCAATTAGTCTCACGTATAGCGTACTGATTCAAGTGGTGAGAGTAGCAGGAGGCCCTATTCTTTGGCAACATAATGGCCTTAGATGTTTTAAGGATAACCTTGTGAGTGGTAGGGTGAAACCCATTGGCATTTGGCTCTGTAGAGCAGTAGAGGCCACCACAAGTGCAAGCATTCAGTGAATTCGACTAATTATATGTATCCGGATAAGTCGTGTCTTTGAGTTTTAGTGTCTTCTTTACGAGTCATCACATGCTTGGTTGAGGTATATATCTATGGCTTTAAATTTGTATGCAATTGCATGATAAATCATTTTCTACTCTAGCTTACCCTTTCTGCTTGTTTGTAAGTTTTGTGTGTGGTTTTTTCATTTTGCGATGATCATCAATTTATTGATGAGAGCAAATGTAACATCCTATCAGGATATTACTGATTTAAATAAATAAAATAATTAAAACATAAAGCTGCAGCATTTATGAATAAACCTCATTTCCCAAAAACGAGGAAAATTTAAATTTTATTAACCTCCAAGGATAAAAGCAAAATCCATAGTTCATAAAACTGAAATAACAAAATAAAACCTCTCATAAAAGTTTACAAAATAGTTCAACTCAGAATAATACACAAATATATAAAACTCCCAAGCTTTTCCCACGCTTCGTGACTAAGCCTCACCGGCTCCACCTGCATTAACATTCTCTGCTCACGTGTACCGCGTACACGATCATCGCCAAACACAAGTAGATAGGGTGAGCTTATGAAAACAACATGCATCATAACAATAATCAAATAACCAATTATACAGTTGTAAACTCTACAAAGAACCATGATACCATCTCTTACTCAATTCTCTAACGTCTAGCTACAACCAGACCATTCGTGTTCTACCTCTTCTAGTGATTACCTCAAGGTAATTTGCTGCCAAACCTATCGGCCACAACCGACAGAGCACGTGCGACAACCAATGCCACGTATCATACACCGTAACGCCAGGTGGAGTTCCCAATTACAAACGTAGTTCGTAATGTCCCAAGACTACCAAACTCGTCAGCCAACAACTGAGGAGGGCAATCTATCTGGACTCATCCGTACTGGCCACAACCAGCACACTCACACCGGTAACACTCGCCAACCCGAGCTCAACTCAAGGGTTCCTCGTGTTCATCCACCATCCTGAGCTCAACTCGAGGGATGCCATTCTGAGCTCAACTCGAGGAATGTACGTGCTTAACCCCTATCCCGAGCTCAACTCTAGGGATACGTTCCGAGTTCAACTCAAGGAACCCAACAATCTTACCTTTAAAGCACCACCAAAAGCCTTGTAAATCACCCTACAAAGTCCAATAACTAGGACTTACAGCAGCCAATTCGCCTAGTGGGGGACACGTACCACTAGGCGCTATTCGCTTCCAGACTGCCTGGTGGGGGAAACGTACCGCCAGGCACCAAGCGCCTCAGAATCGCAAATTCACTAACCACCGCACGGTGGGACAACCCACACCGCCAGGCGGACGTGCTCTAGGAGACCCCTGATTTCGTCGCCACCGCCTGGCGAGACACTCCCCTCTGCCAGGCACCACCAATTCCAGAACCCCATTGTTTCCTTGCCACCGCCTGGCGGGTGTGACCCCACCGCCAAGCGCCACACCAATAATGAACTCTTACTGGTTTGTTCGTGTCTTTAATTCAAGTTTCCCACAATGGTCTTGCATAATCATGCATTCAGATAGTTGAACCTTCCTCATTTCATGTATATACACTCTCATTCACAACCCTTCTCAATTTCAACTTACCAAGTAAAAATACCTAACTTCCCTTTTGTATACCATCAATCTAGTTTATCAAATGAGTCATGCATAAGCTCAGCTATTCTAATAATCTATATGGCACTCTAAACTCCTTCCACTTTAAGTTTTATTAATTACTTAGATTACTGTCCAGGTCTCCATCACTTTATATGTACTTTAACAACTGTCTTACCCATAATTTACACACTCCCTACAAATTCGCAATTTCGATTATTCCTATAAGCTTACATAATTGTAGACCTCATCTGGCAGATTCTGAGAACTTCCTGCAGCCATGAAATCCACCTCTCGTTCTCTAGTACTTCTCTCCATTTCCCCCGATTTCTTTCACCCTCAAAACACTTACCTTGACCCACACTCGAACTTTAACTATCCATGTCTAAAATGTGAGTACACCCATGACACCATTACCATTGGTTCATTCAAACTCCCAATTATAACCCTAAAATCATATTCACACTGTTTCATCAGTTTTACCTATTAATTATACTATTTTTCAATAAATTACGACGTTAGATCATCTCTAAATCACCAACTCATGGTTTCCCTCCGATCAAAATCCTGTCAAAACATCTCAAAATGACAAAATTCCAAATCCCAGCCCGCGTCGCCTGGCGGAAGTTCATCGCCTCCAAGCAGTGCATCAGGAAAACCCAGAATGGTGTGAAATTTTAAGCATCGCCTGGCGGCCGGGAGTGTGCCGCCAGGCGATTCCTCTTCCAGGAACCCCAAATCACGTATAATTGCATGCGCCGCCTAGCGGCTATGAATAGCCCGCCAGGCGGTTTTTGGGAATTTTCCAGAAACACACAGATTCAACTAGACACAAACAGCAATCAACGATTATCCATATATCCATCAATTCAAATACACATATAAAAATTCTAACGTATAAACTCCCCTAACCTGGATCCTTTAGCTTAAACTTTGGCAATTTGAGAAGTTCTCCTTTTGATCACCCACCTTCCTTGATTCCTCACTATTTGGTACCTCAACTCTCACTCAAGCCTCACAAACTCTCCAATTTTCGTGCTCTCTCTGGGTATATTTTCCAACTTGCCAAACCTTAGTTAATAACCTAATTTTGCCTTTTAAAAGGTGTTTAAAGCTAGGTGATTAATCCCAAAACGAAAATGGCATTGAATAGGATGTAATGTCCCATTAACTCACCTACAATTGCCTATCCAGCCTCCTTTGGCTGCCCACTCACTTGGGGTTTTCCTTCCACCTTTCCATATTCAAGCTAAAGCCAAAAATACCAAAAATATATAGTGTAATGTAAGTTCTCCAAGGCTTAAACCTATAACCATGCAATTGCCAAATCAATACCAAACCATCATGCCAATTCATGTTTCTTGCTAACAATCATAATTCAATTATCATATCATTCCATAACATGACTTCACAGATTTAAATAATAAAACAATAACAAAAGTTAACATACATAAGACGCGAACCCAAGTCCTCTCACACAATTAAGTACTCTCAACCACTTGAGCTAGTACTTTTCCACGTCATACTCTTCATAATTTAATGTTATAATTATTTTCCCACCTGCATTTATTAATTAATTAATTATTTAATTAATTAAATCCTACGGGTCTTATAGCAGATGCGAAAACTCCTCGTGGTCAACAAGATAATGGAGATTTCGCTGCTTAGTCTGTCTTGGGTCAGATCCCGATTTTTCATAGTTTACTTTAGGGTTGTGGCCCATGTATTGTCTGCTCCTTAGTATTTATTTTGGATATTGTAGATCCCTTACGCTATTTTGTTATTAGCATCGTGGTGTGCCTTGGTATTTCATTCTAAGTACCTTGAATATCTGTAAGGAGCGATCTTATACTCCATGACTTTGTTTCTTATATTATTTTGTGTAATATTCCATTTTATTATGTTATTATTTAAATGGGACGTTACATTACCCGTCTTGTTACCTGTTGGGTATCTATTTAAAAAATACATGCAATGTTTTTAAAACTTGCAGGTATCCATGGATACTCACAAATATGTTTGTTTTTACATCAATTATATATATATCCAGTAATGTCAATATTAGAATAAATATTCTCATGTGCTCATGAAAATATAATGAGTAATTTTATCCCTAGAAGAAATGTTCTTTCACATGTAGAATTATTTGTATTTTGGTATAAGAATAGAAGTTATATTTTGTAACATTACATCATATTCACATTCATATCGTTGTACTAATTCAAGTACCTGACAATTCATAATTTTTAGTTTTATGTTATATGCGTTAAATCTATATAAGAGTTACCTCTTCTTTGTAACAAGTGGTATCAAGAGTTATGTTGAGGTTTTGGAAAATTTTGTAGAAGAGTATCCATAACGGCTGACGATGGCAATGGAAATTTCTTCTCAAAACCAACCAATTCTTGATGGAAGAAATTATAATCACTAGGTTATAAGGAGGGAAGTCATTCTTGGTTATCAAGAGTTGTGGGAAACTATGATGGAAGGTGCTCGAGAGAAGGACGAAGTCGTAAATAAGAAGAAGGATTGCAAGGCTCGGTGTTTTTTGCATCCTTCTATTTTATTCTATTTAAATCTATCTTTTTTCTTCGAGAATGAATCTAGAATTCTTAAAGAATTTGTCAATTCTTCATTTTCATTTTTTAATTTAGTTTTAGTTATATATATATATATATATATATATTCAATTAAAATCAATTGATTTATCTTTTTTATTTTATTTTTTCCTTTTATTCTAAATATTTGATTTATTTTATTTTTAGAATTTCTAGAATTTTTTATATTTGTTTGATTCTTTAATCTTTTTAATAAGGTTTAGTTAAAACGGTTTGTTCCATGGATTCTCTTTTATGCCCACCTACTAGTATGTCTCATATGAGCTTGATCCAGTCCATTTAGATCAGATTGACAATTATATATAACTAAAGAATGATGTTCAAAGCGTTGAGGCATGAATGTCAATAACACTACAATATTGTTAAACAATACAATAGTTGTGCTCAAGGCAAACTCTTTTCTTTTGGCTTTGTACATCCTAACATTACTAAGAAGACAAGGTTCTTCCTTAGGTTGGATAGACAACAAACTTACTATCTTTCTTTATGTATAAAGGAAAGGAGAAGGCTGGAGTAGATGAAGATGAAGAAGTCGTCTTGCAATAGACCCTCTATTAAACCAACAAGGCTTAGAATGCTCAATCTGATGGACAAAAATTCATAGCATTGGTATGCTCACAACATTAGATGAATGCAATGTTTTTATGCATCATCTACACATATGTCTTCTCACTTACTTGAAGAGAAGTCTCAAGTAGGTATGGCAACAGGACGGGGTTGGGTCGGGACGGTGATAAGTGAAAATTTAAGTCCCAATTTAACCTTTAATAAAGATTTCCTTTTTTTTATGCCTAAAATATTGTTTTAATTAGGATTTGATATAATTAGGTTTATTGAGCTTTTGATACGAAAAACATGTTAAAATACCTTTTTAGTTGCATAAATGTGTTTTAGATATTGTGATGTGTGTTAATGTAGTTGAAGCTAAGTTAAGCTCATGAAGGTGTGAAAATAAATTGATTAATGCATAATGACACCTTAAAGATAAAACCAAAAATAACAAATAATCAAAAACAACAAAATGTCAAACCAATCATTACATAAAGAAGGCAAGAAAAGCATGAAAAAGTGAAGAAATGGTGATTGTTGAAAAACCACTTTGACTTAGCCAAATTGAATTTGGCTAAGCCAAAAAGGGGAACAAGCAACAAAAATTGGACTAGACGGTTTTTCTTATCTTTTCCTAAAAAAAAATGTTTCAAAACATTACAATCATCCAAACAAAAGGTTCATGTTACACAACTAGAGTTGAATACAAACAATACAATAGTAATAAAATAAAATCTAGGTATGCAGAATAAAGTTTCAAGTCATATTTCAGGAGGTTGAAAGTTCATCTTCTCCATCAATAGATGCAACATTTTGTTATTTTGCTTAATTTCTTTCTCGTTGTTGAACATTCTATCACAAAGATGATCCCTATCGGTTTCAACTGCCAACAACTTATTTTTTAACTGCTCAGCCTCCTCTCTCATGACTTGCACAGATGAAGATGTAGAATCTTGATATGACTGTTTCCCAATCACTTTGGTTGACTTATATCCAATCCCATACACCTTGCCTTTGTTAATTCCATCAACTTTACACTAAAGTTGTAATTGATCAGGTGGAGATACTCCTGTAGTAGATGCTGATTGGGATGCTTCCTCCCATACACGGGTGAATTCTTCCTATATAAACATCAAAACAAAAATGGTAATACATTGGAAAAAATATAGACATTAATGTTAGACAATATGACATATTATATTTATTTATGACTTACATCTACATGTGCTGAACTCTGATCCACCCAACTTTTGTCCTTCTTCCGTTGGTGTGTATGACGAAACAACTCTGATGGTGTAGGAGATTTGTCATTCAACTTTGTCTAAGATAAAATGAACAAATATACTAATTTAAAATATGTACCAAAAAAGCAAAAAAAAAAATTCCCAACCTATATCTGAATAGAATAAAGAATATTAATCCATAGATACAAACAAAATTGATATTTATTTCTGAATTTTGGTAATGCAACAAGTCTTACAACAACCATGCAACCAAATTGGAACTAAGGTATGTAGAAGGTTCTCATTAACATGAGTAAACAAACCCAATACTTCTAGTATTATAATATAACTTGGATGGTGTTGTAGGATAACAATCAACAAACAAACTTGGACATTCATTACAAATATAGAGTGTTAATAATTTACTACATTTTCTAAAATGGAAAGCATAAAAATAAGTTACCATATTTTCTCTATGCTAAGACGTACTAATAGAGCCAGTAGTATGGAGTGAAACCCTAAATCCTTGATTATCTGAAGCTCGATTTGCTTTTGCGATTAAACTTTTCACTTTAAATGGTTTTGATCCCCAATGTTGGCATAAGTTATCCCATACATCTTCTGCAAGCCACTTGGGCTTGCTCGTATTTTTGCGAGCTTTATTTAATCAACTTTTCAATATGTTTGCACCTCGCATTTCAAAGTATCTTCTTGCCAACTTGTCATCAGGTGGGCAAAAAATGTATTTTCTCTATTATGAAATAAGAAAAAACAAAGGTTAGAACTATATTAAAACTAGAAATTCAAATCAAGTTTAAGGTTAAATATTATACATACTATGAACTCTTTGAACTACATGTCTCTATTTATTTCGAGGACCTTTTTCCATGAGGGCCATGCTTCAATATAATGGCTTTTGAAGATATCACCAATGCATTTGCTGCAAAGTATGAAGGCAAGAATCTACAAAAAACTTGCAGTTATAAACACATGTTATATATAAAATTTAAACAAAATTTAACATTGTTAAAATTTAAGTCATTTACCCATATCCATCAATTTTCAAAACAGGTTTGTCACTGGTGCTTTGACCTTCTAATACATTTTGATCATCATGAGAACAAAATTTTTCATTGTTCGAGGGCTAGATGCTTCAAGACTTTGTGGTGAAACATTAGGTGGAGTAGGATTTGATGCTCCAAGGGGTGGAGTAAGATTTGATTCATCAGGTAGAGTAGTTGGATGTGCTTCTAAAGCTGGAAAAGAAGCAAAACTAGAACTTGCTCCATGTCGTGGAGTAGGACAAACATGTCGTCTAACTAAAGGGGCTTCACCAGAATGACCTCCAAATGAAGGACTAGAACTAACATGTTCTTGAAGACTTCTAGACAGTGGATGTCTAACTTGTTTTCCAAGTGTGTTGTTACTTGGTAACTGATGTAGTTGGTGCTTTACCTAACGACTTTTCAAAATTAGTTTTGTTCGCTTCTTGTTTGACATCTATTCATAAGATGAGAAAGTGTTCAAACAAATTGCACATATATATAACAAAAGGCCATGAAAAAGACAATAATATTTGCTAACATTTATTAAATAGTTACCAAAATTAAAATACAAAGATCATTCATCATTGTCATCATCATTTTCTTCATAAAATTCATGATCATCACTGACATTATTGTCATCATCATCAGATATATATTCATCATCAAAATCACTCTCATCTTCATACTCTTTTTCAATGAATTGTGTCTCATCTTCCATGTTATTATGTTGATTATGATTTTCTTCTTCATTGTATGCTACTTCTTCATGTCCACCTTCATCATCTCTCAGTTGACCAAGTAGGTCATCATTTGACACATATTGAGTATTAGAAAGGCCATCTTGATTTGCAACCTCTAGTGTATATTGATCATGAACCATACTTCTCGCTTCTTCTTTTTAATGACAACCCATCAATATACCTTTTCCTTATTTTTTTTTAGGGTAAGGCATATAATATACTTGAATTGCATTTGCTGCAAGTATAAAAGGATCATAATTTGAATACCTTCTACGGTGATGAACCTCAAAAATATCATATTCCTTATGAACTTTTACACCACGATTCCTTTCAAAATCAAACCATTGGCAATTGAATAAAACTAAGTGTTTTGTTGGTTCTCCAATGTATTCAAGTTGCGTAATCTCTTTTATGATACCATAAAAATAATTTTCTTCATCTTTGCTATGATCATCACCTTTAACACAAACTCTATAATTCATTGTTTGCTTCCCAATGCTTCATTCTTCTATATGAAACTTGAAACCATTGACAAAATAAATAGGCCAAGTAACAACTTTTTTCCTTGGACCCCATGCTAAGTCATGCAAAAAATGACTTTCAACCATATTGTTGCTATCAAGAACCTAAATGAATGACAAGAAAAAATCAAATATAATCACATGTAAGTGTAAAAAATTCTATAATGTTATGATTGATTTACAATCAATACTTACATAATTCTGAAACCACCTAGGAAAATCGGAAGCAATCCTAGCCTCAATTTCTCTTTGAGTGATGTTTGGATGTACTGCTTCTAAAAATTGTTCAAATATTCTAGCATACATAACATTATGTCAGTTAGTATATACATGCATACAATATACATGTCAAAATTGATTTAGGAACTTACTTAATGAATGGTTGTACTTCCTCACAATTAAGTAATACATGCAAATGTGCGGCATCTAGTTCTTTCTTGTTCAAATACCTACTTGAAGAAGTTCCACTAGAGCGACCAGGATGTTTAAAAAAAAATTATGTTTGATTCACTTCTTCATTTTCACCTCCATCGTCATTGTGACTTACATTATTTCTCATTGTTTGCACATGAAGGTCAAAATAATATGAACAAAAATGAGAAGTCTCTTGCCTTGTTCTTAACCATTTGTTTCAACTTATTCAAATACCTAATATAACATGAGAATGTAAGTAATTACTAGTTTCATTCAAGAGAAATATGTATGCACGTTCAACAAATTACCTCTCAAATGGATACATCCATCGATATTCAACAGGACCTCCTATTCTTGCTTCATAAGGTAAATGAATAGGTAAGTATTCCATTGAGTTGAAGAATGCAGGCGGAAAGAATCGATCCAATTTACATAGTGTTATTACAATGTTTTGTTCCATCAGGGATAAATCATCTACTCGCAACATTGTTGAGCATAAATCTTTGAAGAATTTACTCCACTCAGCTATAGGTTTCCAAACCACATTTGGCAATGCACTAAAAGCAATAGGCAACAATTGCTCCATAATTACATGACAATCATGACTTTTCATTCCAATCATTCTTCCTTGTTCTATGTTCACACATCTATGCAAATTTGAAGCATAACCATTAGGCATTCTCAATTCAGTAATCCATTTATACACAACATTTTTTTTGTTCTTTAGATAACACAAACTTTGCTTTAGGCTTGACAACTTTTCCATCTGGTAGTTGTAGTAATTCTAACTCCTTTCTTCGACAATATTTTTTTAAATCCATTCTTCCCTTCATATCATCTTTGGTCTTATCTTTGATGTCCATCACTGTATTAAAGACATTATCGAACACATTTTTTTCAATATGCATCACATCAAGATTATGCCTTAATAGGTTGGAATTCCAATATGACAATTCCCAGTGTGACGACAAATTTTTTTTTTATTATTTATTTAATTATTATTATTTCTACAATATACTTATAAACATTAGAGGTAAAATTATACATTGATATATAATTATATTTAAAATATTCACATATATATATATATATATATATAT
>Ga0099823_1000895_pt1 | contig 22515 bp, 17 predicted proteins | sample CowpearedBW_FD_76831 | JGI IMG/M metagenome (GOLD analysis project Ga0099823, IMG submission 76831) | Root nodule microbial communities of legume samples collected from California, USA - Cow pea red BW | ecosystem: Host-associated > Plants > Roots > Nodule | place: USA: California | collected...
ATTCATATGGATATCAAAAGGTTCGAAATTATTAATTTCTCCTCCAAAAATTCGCAAATTGAGAATAATTGGAAAGGTGAATGCCAAACAACTAAAAATGGCTAACTGAAAATCCCTCATTAGTCATTTCTCTTCGTTCTATAAGAAGTCTTCTAGTAATCTTATGAGGAACATGGGGCCTATTACTTCAGAAGAAATGAGAACAAGAGAAAACAAAGCCAAGTAACCCCCAAGTCAGTCAGTTAGACAGTTACAGTATACATACAGATAGCAATGTTATTATTATAGTATAGGGTTTTGGTAACTCATTTTGGGGATAGTTTTGATACTCTCAAGTTCTCAATAATCAATTCAAATTCACAATTCACTGTTTCTTTCTATTCTCACTCTTAACCTCTAGTCTATGTGTTATGGTGCAAATTCTTTTGATTCTTGGTACTAGTTGTATCTACTGGTGTCGAAGCTTTTGAACTTCTAGCTATGGGTATCAAGAACTGATGCAAGTAAGAAAAGCAGATATCAAGAGGATTATGAAGCTTGAAGAACAACAAATCAGAGATCAGAGGTGACAAAGCAAAGTCAGAAGCAGAGCAGGTTAGCGTGGAGTTCCAAATTTAGCGGACAGAAAGATATGTATGGTTAGGTCCACATATTGGAGAGATACTTCCAAATTAGAGGAGCATGAAAGAACAAGATGGAAGAAGAATTGTTTTCTTTGGAAGGTAGGGCACTAAGTTGGTTCCATTCGTCGATGTCTAGCAACCAAAAGATCAACTTCGGAAGTTTTCAATAATGACACTGTAGACAAGTTTCAACCAGCTGTTGCAAAGTCCCCTCTTGCAGTGCTGTTGGGGCTGAAACAAGATGGGACAACAGCTGAATTCGTAGACCAGTTTGTAATGTATGCTGGGATTATACATGGTATTGAACAAGATTATTCCCAATTATATTAGCTGCAGAAGTTCAATTATATTAGCCAAGATTAGCTGGATCCATAACTAAAGCAATTATGATAGAAGATAAGAACAGGGCAGTGATAAAAGTGATGGGAAATAGTGGGACAAGGTTAGCCACTTGTTATAGGAGTTTTGGAGGGATACACAGAAATAGTTTACGCAACACGAACAAATGTTTTTCCAGGCAATGGGACACTTATGAAGGAAGTGCATCTATTGGATACGGAGCCATAGCTGTCAATAATGAAGGGTTTGAAGCAAGGTTTGCAACAAGGAGAATATATAAGGCAGTCAAATGCAAAACTGCTAGTGAAGATGAATAAAGGAGAATGTTTTAGATGCAATGAGAAGTTTAGTCAAGATCATATGTTCAAAAACAAGGAGTTTAGAGTCATGGTATTAGAAGAGGAGAAAGAAGAAGTGGGTGTAGAAGATTGTGATGGTCCATGAGAAGACAAGGAATTTCAACTATTATTACATAGTATTGGTCGATTCACATCAAGAAGGTCCCTCAAGCTATGGGGAGTAGTGACTGCAACAAGGGTAGTAATGCTAATAGATTGTGGAGAACTGCAAAATTTTATTTCACATCAATTGTTAAAAGAGTTCGATTTTTGGGTGTTGAAAGGTGTTAAGAAGTGGACTTCAAGCCTAACTCAACCCTACAAAACAGACTTGTAAGGTAAGGTTTGCATCCACTTATATATGATGAATTGATCTTATATATAGTCGATGTGGGACTTCCAACTTACCTCCTCACACTGAGGTATATACATCTTGTGCGTGGGACTAAACATTAGTCGATGGTCCCATAGCAGCCCGATAGGGGGTGGAACAACTGACCCAACAAACAACAAATTTCGCTAGGATAGGCTCTAAACTATGGCTCTGATACCATGTTAAGAAATGGACTCTAAGCCTAACTCATCCCTATAAAACAGACATGTAAGGTGATGTTTTCACTCACTTATATATGATAAATTGTTTTTATCTCTAGTCGATGTGGAACTTTCAACAAAAAGGATTAGTGACAGGACATGTATTAGAGGTGCCAGTGAAAATGGCTTGTTGCCTTTGCACATTTTTATTTGTTCTACAAATAATGATAGGACCATTAACAAATAATTACTATTCATAAATACAAATATCCTATTTCTTGATTTGCCTAGCCTATTTTAGGAATATTATTATATATAATTGGGAGAACAAAACCAATTCATGACTTGTCCAATCTATTCTTAAGAAAAAAGAATTAATATAGTTAAGGTGAGAAATCATTCTTGATTCCCGTCTTCCCTCATGTTGATGCTCAATTGATGTGACTGGTCAAGGAGCATTCATTTGCTAACAAGAAACAAATGGTGTGGGCAAGGAAATCCAGTGTAGGAATATCTGCAACCTGAATCTGAGTATTGATGTGAGGGATTGATATAATAGTCTTCATAAGGTGCACACATAGGGTAACAATCTATTCCAACTGAAAACGCTTGGTTATATGGTCCTGGTTGTTAATCCACCGCAAATAATCTCATTTGTTGAACAGTTTTGAAAGAGCACAAATTATTTATCATTTGGGGATGAATAGTATTGATGTCCAGGAGACAATAAAAGCATCTTTTACTTTCTACACATCTAAGGTTGTTGTCTCTTATGGTTCTATTGTAGAAAGTCCATCCATGTTATCCATAATCCTTTCCCTTTGTCATTCATCTTGAATTGGAATTTCCAAGCAGGAAAATATTTTCCTTTGAAGCAAATGCAAATTTTTTCTTCGTTTGAAGTGATCATCCTACCCAAACAATAGGAGAGAGATAAAACAAAAGTGATGTAAAAATTGGAAAACATTGAAAACAGGAGCAACAAACAGAAGCTACGAGCACTAACAAAACCACAAATAGAGGATATGAGCATGAACAAAACCACAAGCAAGAACTTGATTGCGAAATGTAAAAAAGTGAAAATCAAACCACCAACAAGAATGAATGGAATCATGAACAAGAACAAAATCGCACAATCAGAATTGCAAGTGCAGATAGAAATTGCAAGTGAGAACAACAACAACTCTACAAACAGTTGCACCCACAAGAATAGAATGCGAATCATGAACAAGAACAAAATCATGAGCGCAATAAAAAATGTGAGTGTGGACAAAATTGCAAGTGACCAAAGGAACCACAACTAGGAAACAAGCAAAGGACAAGCTATGCCACAAATCAAAGAACAGAGTAGTAAAAATCATAACTACACTGGTACCATGTCGGTGAAAATGACTCAAAGCCTTTGTACATTGTTATTAGTCTACAAACAATGATTTGAGCATTTACAATTAATTACTAATCATAAATACATATTGCCTAATTTGTGTAGCCAATTTTAGGATTATTATGATATACAATTAAGGAGAATAAATTAATTCATGATTTATTTGGCCTATTTGTAGGGATACAAATTAATATAATTAAGGAGAGAAAATATTGAGTCACAATAAAATGGTTGTGCTCTGGTACAATGTCGAGAAGAGAGAAATCAGGAAGGAATATGATGAATTCTTTGTATTGTGTCCACACGAGTATTCTTATTTATAATGAAGAAGAGACTAAATGATAAGGAACAAATCATATCATATCTCCCAATTTAATGTAATCAAATCGTATCTCTAACCATTAGTTAAAGATACTCAACTTATTTTGTGGACGTTGGCTATGTGCATAGATTTAATGCCAAGGGAAGTATTTAGGACTCAAATTACAATTGCAGAGGGGAGATTGAACAACATTTTCTTTTTCTATTTGAATGAGGAGATGATGATGATGTAGCGCTAGGGTTGGATTTTAAGGTGGGGGGATAGTAGAGAACATTGAAGGGTGAGATAGACCTTGCAAGAGGGGTTGCGATAAGTACCGAAGCACATGGGGAACTACCCCACCGAACATCCCACACTATTTGATATGGAACTTGGGCACCTCATAATACCTGAGCTCCTATCATAGCATGACCCTAAGAGTTGACTTTCACTCTACAACACTCCACTTGGTGGCTCTTCACTCAACTACCTCATTGGTATAACCCTTCACCGATCAGAATATTTAGAAGGTAGCTCTTTTATTGACATTGACAAACATCTTTGATACCAATTGATAAGTCCACCCAGCACTTAGAAAGTCCACCTTCAAAGCTAGCTATTAAGGGGAGAGAACCTCATGTGGAAATCAAAATATTGATTGAAGTTAGGATTTGAACTCAAAACAACAAGTTTAGAAAGTCTTCACCTAACAACTAGGTCAAATCAACTTTACTTGTGATCAAGAGATTTTTTTTCTTTTATTACTTACAAATGAGGCAAAACTTGGAAACTAAAGTTATATTAAAACATTTTGGATTCTAAAAAAAGGTATGGATGATTTTGACAGAAGTGAGAATATTTCTCTGCTAGGGTTCTTCCCTACATCTTGTGATCTTATCAAGAATTCATCTATCTTGTAGCAATCATTTATATACTTTTCAATTCATAATATCCTGTTTTAATTAATTTCAATCCCTAGCCCTAGATTCCCAAGTTTTGCATCAATTCTATTTGGAAATTTATCATTTTGTATGAGAGCAAGGTATGAGTGGTAAGATAATTGTGTGTTTTGATCATTGTAATTGTTTTTGCAGTGCGTATTGTTCACATCATTGTTCACGGGTACTGCTCATGTCATTGTTCACGGACACTATTTGTGGTATTGTTCACAGTACTGTTCATCCTTTTTTCTTGTTCTCTTCTGCTATTATTGTTTCTATTTTGCCTTGAGCCTATGATCCTTCAAATGCATAAAATAAATTTTGACTATACACACACACATATATAAAGAGAAGATAACAGTAGTTGTTCAGTGTGCACTGCTTATTTGTTAAAAGTCATAAGTTTAAAGAGTCCAATCTAAATATTTGTTTTCCTATACACATTGTGTTTCTTTCTTGTTTATTGGTACTGATTTTGTTCCTGACTATTTTTATTAATACTTTTTGGTTGATGCTAAAATTATGTTTTAAGCTTTGTGATTGCTACCATTAAAAGTGATTCTTGATTATAGACTACTTGATTCTTGTAAGAACTTAAGTTAGAGAACAAATGGTAAAAGGTAGTGTGATTATCTTTAAGAAAAGCCTTATTGCAAGAAACAAAAGTGTAGATTGTAAACAAGTGCGACTGTGGACGGTAAACAAGTGAGATTGTTGTGAGATCTAAATATATCGTTATTTTTAATCTCTTTGCTTAAGCATGTCAAGGGAATACCAACTCTAGGACATTCACGGATGCAAATGCAAGCCTCTTAACATTTGAAGAAACTAATGAACGAACAAAGAGGCTAGATCAAATGGATCAAGTACAACAAGAAAATCACAAATATAGAGGGGGTATATAGGAGGAGAAGAAGAGGGAACGGTGGAGAACAAAGACAACCCACATTTGATGGGATCAAGTTAAATATCCCTACATTCAAAGGAAAGAGTGATCTAGAAGCTTAGTTGGAGTGGGAGCTAAAATTAGAACATGTGTTTCCTTGCAATGAAGTATAATGAGGAGAAAAAGATGAAATTGGAACTAGGTGAATTTTCAGAAAATTTGGTGGAATAATTACCAAAGGGATAGTGGAAATGAAGAACCCATGGTGAATTCTTGGACTGAAATGAAAAAGGATTATGAGAAAGAAATATATTCCAATAAGCTATAATAGGGATTTGCAACTCAACCTTCAAAGAATGATTCAAGGGAATAGAATTGTAGAGAATTATTTTAAGGATATGGAGGTAACCATGAATAGAGCTAGAACGAAGGAAGAAAATGACGCAGCCATGGCTAAGTTCTTGAGTGGATTGAACCATGACATTGGGGATGTTATGGATCTGCAAGAATATGTTTAAATAGAGGATTAGTTGGATAAGACAATTCAGGTAGAACAACAACTCAAGCGGAAGGGAACCCTGAAGAGGAGTTCTAACAATAATAATTTCAATTAGAGGGATAAGGTAGTGAGGAATAAAGGAGTTTCCTCAAGTTCAGTCATGTCTTCACCATGGGAAGTCACCCAATAGGTCTAATAATTCACTACCTAAAAAGAAGAAAAGTGAGGTAATATTTCAAATGCTGGGGAAGAGGACACTATGCTTCAAAATGCCTAATAGAAAGAAATATGGTTATGTAACCCAATGGAGAAATAGATGGTGAAAATGGAGAGATGACAGTGAGCAAGCAAGTGGATGTGAACCTATCTATAGGACAATATAATGACAAAACTTTTTATTTACTTTATTGCAAAAATAAAACTTTGGTCACAAATCACTCTAATCAATTAACCTTCCTTTTGGTGTTGATTTTCTTTTGCAAGATTTTAAGGATGTGTTTCCAAACCTAGAGGACTACCACCTCTGACACCACATCAAATTCATTCCTAGAGAATCTTTGCCAAATAGGTTAGCACAAATTGTAGATCACTAAATAACATAATCAAGACTAGGCACTCTATTCCCTGGCTAGATGATTTATCAAATGAACTACATGGTGCTTGCATATTTTCAAAAATCGATCAAAGAAGTGGGTAACATGAAATTAGGATTAGGGAGACAGTTGAATGGAAAACATCCTTTGAAACAAAAATATGGATTGTATGAGTTGCTTGTGACACCATTTTTTATAGATTGATAGACCATGTTTTGAGAGAATTTTTAGGAAAGTTTATTGTGGTATATTTTAATGATATTCTTGTTTATAATATAGCAAATCTTATAATAACTATGTTGTGCATTTGAGGTGTATTTTGGAAGCACTTAGTTGTGAGAAATTGTATGCTAACATGGAAAAATGTGTGTCCTGCATGAACCATGTTATTTTTCTTGGTTTTAGTAGCTCAAAAGGAGTGCCAGATGATCCAAAGAAGGTGAAAGCCATTCAAAAGTGAGGTAAGGTGCATTCACAACTTAGCAAGTTTTTATAGGAGGCTTGTTAAAGATTTTAACACTTTGGCTGCACCGCTTAATGAAATTATTAAGAAAAATGGTGTTTTTAAATGGAGTGATCAACAAGAGAAGGCTTTAACTGCTTTGAAAGAAAAGTTTACTAATTCTCTTGTTCTTGCTTTGCCTAATTTTGTTAAATCCTTTGAGTTTGAATGTGATCCATCTTAGGTAGGTATTGAGCTGTGTTGATTCAAAGGGGCATCTCCTTGCATATTTTTGTGATAAACTAAATCGAGGTCTTATTAACTATTTTGTATATAATAAGGAATTGTATGTTTTAAGTAGTTTTGCAAACTTGGCATTATTATCTCTTGTCCAAAGAGTTTGTTATTCACATTGATTTTTTAAATATTTTAAAGGAAAAGGAAACTTGAACAAGAGGCAAGTGGGTGGAATTTCTTGAACAGTTTCCATATGTTATCAGACACAAAAAATGGAAGTATAATGTGATTTTTTATGTAGTCTCTTGCAGTCATGCATTATAGTCTAAACTTGAAACTAAAATTCTTGATTTTGAGTGCATTAATGAATTGTGTGAGCATGATACTGACTTTTCTTATAAATATCAAACATGTTCTCATACTCCATCTTATGGGCAGTTTAGGCATGGTAGGTAGTTGTTATGGGGTAAAAGACTTTGTGTACCTAATGGTTCAGTTCGGGACTTGCTTATTAGAGAGGCACATGAAGCATAACATGCATAAGTTTACTGATAAATGTCTTGTATGCAAGAAGGCTATATCGAGGGTTATGCCACATGGTTTGTCTACTACATTCTCAGTCCCTGAACATCCTTAGATTGACATTTCTATGAATTTTGTTCTAGGTTTGCCTCGGTCCAAGGGAGGAAAGGACTAAATTTTTGTGATGGTTGACATGTTTTGTACTACGACTCACGTCACAACATGAAAAAAGGTAGATGACACGTGTCATGTTGCTGATATGTTCTTCAAGGAAGTGGTGAGATTGCACGGTTTACTTGGGAGTATTGTATGTGATCACGATTCCAAATTTTCTAGTTACTTTTGGTGAACTTTGTGCGGGTAAGATCAAAACCAAATTGTTGTTTTCAACTGCATGTCATTCCCAAACCAATGAACAAATTGAAGTGGTAAACAAAACTCTTTCTACTTTTCTTAGAGCTCTTATTACAAAAAAAAATCTTAAAACTTGGAAAAAGTGTTTACAACATGTTGAATCTATTTATAATAGGGTTGTACATAGTACTACTTAGATGTCCGCTATTGAAATTGTTTATTTTAACCTTTGACTCCTTTGGATTTTGGTAGGTTAAAGAAAATTATGTCAAGAAGTTGCATGAGCAGGTCAATGCAGAAATTGAGAAAAGAATAGAAGGTTATGCTAAACAAGCCAACAAAGGAAGCAAGAAAGTGGTATTTTGAGGATAGAGATTTGGTATGGGTACACATGAGGAAGAAGACTCCCTTAACAAAGAAAATCCAAGATCCAACCTAGAAGGGATAGGCCATTCTGAATGCTAGAAAAGATCAATGACAATGCCTATAAGATTGATTTTCGATGTGAGTATAATGTTAGTACCACTTTTAATGTTTTTGATTTATCTCCTTTTACTGCATATGATGAAGATTTGGGTTTGACAACAAATTTTTCTCAAGAGGCAGCGAGGGAATGATGTGACATCGAAGCCTAAGGACATGATTAGAATGATCAACACCAAGACCAAGTTCAAGATTTAGGTGGATCCATGACTATAGAAGACTTAGAAAAGACAAAGAGGCATTACAAGATAAGGTCGCTCATCTAATGAAGGCTAAATTGTGGAAGGCCCAACAATTTTAGGACACTAGGTTGATTACATGTATAACATGTTTGAAGGGCTAACATCAAGTTGTTTAAAATATTAATTGAATTAAGCTTATCAAACTCTATTTTTGACGATCATCCTTAGGCTTATTGAACTCTTTGTTTCTAGGAATATTTGTGGTAGGAGGTGTTTGGAAACTCATTTTGGGGAATGTTGACACTCTAGAATCCTCAATACTCAATACAAATTCACAGTTCACTTTGTCTTTCTATTCACCCTGCTTTACCTCTACCTCTCTCTATGCATTGTGGTGCAAATTCTTCTAATTTTTGGTAATTATATCAAAACCTCCCTTATTCTCAATCCAAGCACGTATACCCTTATATTACACATTGCAAAAATAATCGTGAGACATGCCTAGTCCTACAGTTCATGTTAGGAATTCTCAGTGAAATATAGGAAACAATAAATGACAGGTTTGAAATGTAAAGCTTTGATACTAGTATATGCATTTTTAGTCTTGGTGGTATGTCTTTGGATTATTTACTTACGAAGATGACCAACCACCTCTGTATGTTTCACTCGAATTAGTAAATGTGTATTGTGTGTTTTTGTTTAACTAATACACAGCTACAACACAAAGTAATAAACTCCAAGTAGACTTAACGTCTACTTAATTAAGATAAACTTACTTGGTATACTGTACCTGATATAAGATGGCTCTCCTCTTATCTGTTCCAACGTATTCCTCAAGATACTCCTGCGAGCCAAACATAAATTTATCTTTAAGATTCATCCCAAGGAAAAAATGAATAAAACCTCTTAAGATATCAGCAACTGTAGATCAGAGTTGTTTCAGGACAACAAATACGCAACCTTCGTCTCAATGTTAATATTCATGATAACAGCAAGACTCTTTGGTTTGGATATGATTACATATTGAGAGGTTCAATTTTTTTATCCACACTTAGTTCTGTTATGGTTATGGCTCAATGCACTTTGGGGAATCAAAGGAATTAAAAAGTGGGGACAAAGGTTAGGAGACAACTTGTTATTGATTAACAAAAAATAATGAACAGAAGAAAGAAAAGGTTCTCACTTGTGAATAATGGGTGTCCAAGTCAACAGCAGCCCTTTGTTCAGGAGTCTTAGCTTTCAAGAAACGATAAGCAACAGAGAACGTTTGTCGATCCAACTGCAAAACATTGAATGAGTAAGCCACATAGGGATTGAGGTATGGTGCCTAAAATTTAAACCAGCCAAAATATTGGTATATGTCACTGCACATACATATATCTTTCATTTATGTAAGGTATGTGAAATATCTTGATGGTCAATTTCAAATAGCTGCATCTGAAGTATGAGAATTACCATTTCCTTTTCTTATAATCAAAGTATATATTGTTTCCTTTTCCCTTTTTCCTTTAACCAGAGTTCAACCCCATGGAAATTTATTATATAGTTCAACAGCTCTTTCGTTTCAATTGTTAAAGAAGACAAGACATAAACAACAGATATTGAAGATACAGTCATCAATCTGTGCAAGATGACGATGAGAGATCAGGGGATGTTTACCAACAAACCAACTTAATTTTCTGATGTAGCAGTTCAATGTTCTCTAAAATTCAATCCCATCTATGAAAACAGTAAAGGAAGAGTTTCTTCCTCCACTAATTGGAGGTTTCCGAAAGATCATAAGAAAAATTAAATACCTTTGGAAAGCATTGAAAACCTCCTCCTGTCACATTGAGCAACGCCAAGGAAAGTACTCTATCAGGAAACATTGCTGCTACTTTATTAGCTATCATAGCTCCTGTTTATGAAGTGAAAGGTAGTTAAATTACACAAACCTACCTAGAGGCCAAGTTTGAATAACTTCTGGATAAGTCCTTAAAGGAGAAAAGAAAAAGATCAAATGAATTAAGTTTCTCTCATAAATTAAAACCTAACTTGCGAAGTTTTAACTTTTATAAAAGCTCTGCAGTCCAACTTCTCCAAAAGTTTAATCTGACAAATATGCATAACTTAAAACACCTAAATTCATTTTATTTTCTTGTTATGTCCCCTTCACGCCCTTGTTTAAGAAGTTCATGCAAAATAGATGTAACTCTATGTCAGGTATAAAAGAAAAGACCAGGCACGCACCCATGGAGTGCCCAAAAATATGGGCTCTTTTCCAACCCAGATGATCTAACAAAGCAATTGCATCCTTCGCCATGATCTTGGTTCTGCACCCAACAACCACCACATCACGAGTTAATAAAACTCACCGATAACAATCTCATTAAAATTCCCGAAAGAAGAAGCAGAATATCGCAAACCGCAGCGTTGCTTCAATATAACAACTCACGAGTATTCAGATTTTTCCACAGGCACGGAGCTGCGACCCACCCCGCGATTGTCAAACGCGCATACATGGATGCCGCCATTGCCTTCTTCTCCGTTCCAAACGACGTCGTCGTCGTCGTTCAGGACGGTGGTTCCTGTCAGGGCCTTGATCTGTGGGCCCCACGCCTCGTGCGTCGCAGCCAACCCTGACCGTTCGTTCAATCTCCACAAAATCAGAACAATTTTATAAAGCAGTTAAAAAAATAAAAATCAAAAAATCAAAAACGGAGCGATGATGAAGGACCTATGATGAGGAGCACTTTGGTCGGACCGCCACCATAAGTTCTGTAGAATATTTTGACGTCATTGTTGAGGTGCGCGTCGGCGACGGTGGAGGATGGCAGCGTTCCGACGTCGCAATACGGCATCGTTTTGTGGAGGAGAGGATCGGGATTAGAAAATGGATGTTGTTTTATTAGGAGTTGTTATAGGAGTTTGGCGGGAACACGTGGCGGATAAGAAGCCGTCAATGCCACGTCAGATGGACGGTTTGACTTGCCTGGACGCGGAAAGAGACGGTGTCAAAGTCAAATGCTAACTGCAAAATAGATTCTGTAAAACGTGCGCTGCTTTGAATAAAAGTAATCTATCTGTGAATTCATCATCTAAATTTTAATTTTGTAATAAAATGAAAAAAATAAATTATTGGGTTCAAAATTATTTTTTTAAATAATTTTAATAACTAGGTAATGTTTTAATCTGAAATAACAATATTCTATTTTAAATTATATTTTATGAAAATAACAGTTTTAAAACTATCTAGTTAAATTTATAATATATAAATAATTTATTCATCAATAATATATAAATAGTTTATTTTAGTTAATAATTCAAAGAATAAACGAGGAGATAAATTGTTATACACATCAATGAGACTATGCTATGGCACACTTCATAATAATAAAATCGTTCTAAAGGATTCCATTTTTGCTATTAAACAAATTAAGTACATAAGTAATAGGCTAAAATCTTCTTTGTCCTCTCCCTGATCACTCAAAACACATTCTTCAATTTTCAAATCAAGCATAATTTACTTCAAGATTTAAAGATCTTTAATCACGATTTGCTCATTGTATAACTCAAAGAGAGTTTCCAAATTGGTTCCACTGTTTTCATGCTTAAAAATTACACAAATTTCTCTGCTCTCTAAAAAATAGCTAATATACTCTGCAATAAGTGAATTCAATTTGTTCGTAAAATCTATTGATTTCACTTGACTTAAGCAAAAATTTTCTATTGCATAATAATTCAATTGTTGTTTGAATATATTCATACCAAAACTACATGCAACAAGTCTTTTAACTTGTTAAAACCCTTTTTAACATATTGAAAAGGACATACAAAAGACAAAAGACATCTACACTATGTCATATAGTCTATGAATTGAGTTCATTCTTCAAGTTATGTGATCTTCACACCAATTTCAGATTCAATACATCTCAAGCTTGATCAACAACAAATCACTTCAATTCTTCATTAAGTCTTCATATCTCACATGATCACATGCATTATAGCTTCAACAAATCCATGCATTCAGGTCACTTGTGCTAATAGGGACAACATTTGGACCAACCCAACTCGGCTCGCCTTTCAGCCTCGCTCAACCTTTGGCCCATCTTGGTCTACCTTGACCTTCGGCTCGACCTTCGGCTTGACCCGACTCGACCTTCCACTTGACCTGGCTCAACCTTTGACCCGACCCAACTCCACCTTCGAGCTGACTTGGCTTGACTTAGGGCTTGGCTAGCTCGGCTTGACCTTCGGTTTAGGCCAAATCGACTTGACCTTTAGTTCAAGCCTAATCGGCTTGACTTTTGGCCTAGGGCAACTCGACTCGACTTTTGTCCCAGGCTCAACTCGACCTTCGACCTGGCTTGACCTTCAACTTGGCCTGACTCGGCCTTCGGCCTACTCGACCTTCGGTCCAGTTGAACCTTTGACCCAGTTCGATTTGACTTGATTTTCAGCCTAGACTAACCTAACTCAACCTTCGATCCGGACCGACTTGTCTCGACCTTCTGCCTGATCCGACTCAACTTTTTGGACTTGTGAATTCTCTTTGTCCTAACCAATGAGCAATTCCATAACTTGGAGAATTTTAATTTTCTTCTTCTTTTGAGTTAATTTCAAATTCTATTGTTTTTATTATTTGAAATACCTTTTTAAAATTCCTCAATTTCAATTTCTTTTTAATTTTCTCATCCAATCATATAATTTTCTTTGAAAAAATTTTAAATTCTCCAAATAAATTAATTACTCTCTTAAATTGTCTCATACAAACACACCATAAAGGTTTAGTTAGTAATTTGGTCTTTATAATTAGTCATAAAATTTACTTTGATCCTTTTATTTCTTTTACTCAATTGTGTCCCAATATCTTTTAAGTAAAATCAATTTGGTTCTTCTTAAATCAGAATTAACTTCGTTTGAAAGATGTCATCTTTTTTATTCCTTTAGTTTGACACATAATATTTTCAAATGATTTGACACATGATATATAATATTTTTCAAAATTTAACATGTGATATCCTTCAAACATATTTAACGTCAATTTAAGTTAATGGACTAAATTAATTCTATTTTAAAAAAATTATATTGACTCAGATGAATAAAAAAAATATACAAGGACCAATGTGAATGAAACATCTAACCTAAGAACCAAATTACTAATTAGGTATAAATTAAACTATACTAATATGAATCAAATGTCTAGCATAAGAACGAAATTACTAATTAGATAAAAATTAAAATATATAATTATTTCGTCTTTGTATTTTGTAAAAGTAAAATAAAATATCATTCCAGCAAACGATATGTAAAGGGTTTTTCATGGGACAAACATAGTTTCACAATATATTATAATATAATCTTGTACTATTTACTAGGAATTATGTTTTATATACTTTCATAAGGAACAAAATAAACATATAACTTACTTTAGGATAAGATACAATTGTTTAAAATAATTTAAAAACAAATTTAGTTCTTTACTTTTTTTCTTAAGTTTATATACTAATATACTCTATGAATAACAAGAATTATAATTCTCTAACCTAAGTACAGACATAGTTCGAATACGTCTTTTAGAACAGTCAACCCCACTTTCATGAAACTATGTTCATATGAGCTAATTCCTTTAGTACATCATTAAAATGATAGCATCGAACACATCAAATTCAAAGTTCTGTGCATAACATTCATTCAACTTTTTAAGTTCATGGCATCAAATAGATATAAACAAATCCAAATACAATGCAACACATGTACGAACTGTTGGACATTTTTTCACCCTTCATCTAGCACTTCTCACGTTGGATACAAATGAGATGAATACTAATATCAAGAAGGTTTCGAAGTCATAACATTATAAAAAGTCAGTCAATACCACAAATTATGTTACAACTAGTTAATCATCGATATAATCTAAACCTCTAAACTGAATATGTACTGAATGGAGAGAGGAGGCAGAAAAATGAGAAGATTTGAAAATATGTAACTAACAAAAATAAACATTGCTTATTGGAGTATATGTAATATGAACATTATACAACCTTAACTACTCTTCCATTCTTTTATTCATCAAACCATATTTACATTACATACGTGGAAGGTCATTCTACAAAGAAGGTTACTACAGCTGATAAGGGCCAAACCACCCTAAGGAGTTTGAGGTCTCTGCCTCATTTATTTATTCATTCATTCAGCAAAACTTGTTTGTTCAAGCTATAGAAACTCCACCAAGTCTATAGTTTTCACGCGGATAGCCCTTCCAAACATCTTCATCAGATACAATACAACACTGCATTCCCTGCTTTCTTTCAATTCCAACTAGGTCAGTTAGCACTCATTACCTCTTCACATCTAACTCTTCTGTCTTTGCAAATCTTCCACGGATTCTTGGTTGACTATCAGCAAGAGCTTTCCTGCAAGCATACTAGAAACCAAAGCATGCCATTAGTTGAGTGCAGGATCAGGTTAAAGACAGAAAATTTCATACTTGAAATGATGTAAGATGAGAAAATGAAGTTAGTTGCATTAACGAAGAAGTGAACATAGTATATTCTAGCAGATATGTGTATTCCATAGAACTTTTCTAAGGCTATTTATTTTGTTTTGAAAATCTCAATTAGCATTCAAGGATAGAAAATCTGTAGTTACCTTAATTTTCCTCCCAAAATTTCTCTTTGTCTTCTTGTTTCTGTATCTGGAGAGCTTTTCTTGACGTTCTTCACTAGTGCAGTTTCCTAGAAGAAAAGGCCTCTCCTGTGGAGATTGGCAAAAGCTTGTGTTGCCAGTATTAAGAGTCTGTCATAAAAGCAGAGATAAGATAATCATTATTAGCCTATCTTTTGTAAATAGAAGAAACTATTAGAATTTTCAGACCATATAGAAAAGAAAGCAATCACATTTAGTCATGTCTTTGCCATTTTCCTTATCTGTATTACTGCATGAATCATGAGTAAAGAGCAGTTCAATTAAGATCAGTTGATACAGATGAAGTTTTCTTCTTTGACAAAACACAAGCGCTTTAACTTCTAAGCAAGCACATAATAAATGAATAAGTTTGAGTTTGACCTTTATATCTCCTTCGCTAAATGCTCTCCGCATGCCATAAACTGCATTGAAATCTAATCCTGGGAAATCCAGAAAAGTTGGCTTCATTGCAGGTCCATGCATCCAGTCCATTGAACTCAGACTTCCTGAACTGATACTCTTTGGTAGAGTCATGTGAGGAAGTGGTTTGTTCCCTTCAATTGAGTTATCCTCAATGTTCAGTGGTGGAACCTTGATTTCCATAATATCAGTGAGTGGTGACTCTATCACTGTCTTTTCTAAGAGATCTTTTTTGCACTCGTAGAATACCTCACTCAGAAGCTGTTCATTTTGAAGTATATTAATATCTGATGATTTTAGACCCTGTGAGGGGACATCCTCCCCGCAAGATATCATTGAGATTGCTGCTTCCACTGGATCGAGGTCTATTGCTGGTTCTTCAAGAATAGGTTCAGGTGCTTTGAACAGATCTCCCTCTATTAGCAAATCATATTCTGAGATTGCAGAAGAAGTTTGAACGAGGTCATTCTGAAAGAAAAACAAATTAATCAGTAAAAACAGCATTTTAGCTATAGAACAACGAACATACATTAGATGTTGAATAGTTAATCATAATAGACAATGATAACATGAACAAAACATCTTATCAGGTGTTCATACTAGTATTGTGTACCAACAACAATAATGGTAATAACAGCCATGGTTAATTCGAGATGCAGTGTGGCTTAACACGACTTAGTCTTGCAAAGTCAAGAAGAGCAAATAACAGATGTTTAATTGCATTAAAAAATATACCTTTAATGTCCAGTTATACATTATCGAATAACCAAATAAGGATTCAACACCTGTTTATTTACTAATATGCTAAGAAGTTGCTCTAACACACGATACTTGAGACAAAAAGATGCCAAAAGTTTTCAAGATAAAATTTGCATGATTCCTTAAAGCCATTTAATTCTTAGAATGGGTTGATAGTTATAGAAGTCATCATCATCCTACCAAACAATGGTTTATAGAATAGATTTAGACCAATAAAGGTTGTTTCTCAACCGCTTTTAGAAGGAAGATACAGAAAACAAACCGAGATAGTACTGGGGTGATGCAAAAGCTATTTGTCAGCAAAGGCTTCAGGCCTCGAAGTAAATATCTAGTTTGGTAGATGGAATCAGTTGTTATTATCGTGAGACATGAATTGTTTGTCAAATGACAAGATAGACAAGACAAGGATTGTGAAGCTTTTTGTTTAACAAGAAAGCAAATACTATATACAATAGCACAACACCATATTGGTACAACAAAGCAGAAGCTTTGCATAAATGAAAGGTGGCAATACATATTCAGCTGAACTTCACATTGAAAGGAAGAACTGGCAAATGTCAAGTTATTTGACATTGTATTAGGTTCATGGTTGCAAAAGCTGACTTTGAAAGAGTCCACGAGTAGATGGCTGAAACATTGAAACTGGCATCATTTAGTCCATAATGAATTTGATCACCCAGTTGGAGAACGTGGATCACGATTTTCTTTTATGAATAAAACAAAAATGTTTAAACTTTTGTACAACATTGAGCCCCAGTTAAAGCAATTCTCAATGATAAAAGTGACCAAGTATCAAAATCTCAGGCTCAAACCCCAGAATTGTTTCAACTTCCAATGAACACAAGAAGAGCAAAACCATAAGAAAATACTCATCAATACATAATTTTCTTTTGTTAGAAAACAGAAAGAGTCAAAAGCGCACGATTTTCCCAACTATATTTTAGTGCCAGAAAACATTGAAGAAAGTATTAAGTTGAGCATTAACCAGTCCTTTTCCTCTAACCTTTTCCTTACTACAAAGAAAAAGAGAATAAAAGAACTTTTTCCTCTCCAATCAACCTCCCTCAGTGCGGCACAAAAAGACAAACCCCACTGAGAGTTCACACTTCATGGCAGAAATTAATAAAGAAAGGGAAGAAATATTACAGAACACGGAAGTATCACAACAAAAAGACTTTCCATCTATACAACTTTTATTTCCTTTTGTAACACTTTTCCAGATCCAGCACATAAAGCCATGTCGAGCTGTTTCCACTTGTGCTATGAGTATCACTGTGAGAAAACATTCTGAATGGATGGTAGCAAAAATGAAAAATAAATAAATAAATGACAAAACATAATTTCATCATCAATTTTCCTTTTCCAATTTGCTATTATTTATCATGTAATTAATCAAACACATACGCACATACTAAAATAACATTCTTTCCAAATAAATGGAAATATGGACATAATTCAAGGAAGAAAAACTTTCAATTTTGTGCCGCCTCATTTGCTCCAAAGTGTTAATCATTCTAGATGCAGAAGAAGGAGCACAACACAGGAAAGAAAAGAAAACTTCAAGTTTACCCAGCATAAGGAAAAACCCATCAAGAAAATGCAGATCAACAAAGCAGAGAAAGTGTAAATTTGAGAAAGCTGAACACAATAAGAAAAACTTAAAGAGGGTAATATGAAAAAGTGGAAATAGTAAAAGGAGAGAAAATAGTACCATTGAAGCACAGGACTTTTGGGTCATGCAGTACTCCTCAAGTTGTTGAAATTCTTGAGAGAAATTTCGAAAATATGGGAAGAGAAGTTCGGTCTCTGCAAACATTTTTCCAGCCCAGAAGAAACACACTTTGTTGAAAAACCAAACTTCAATGAGAAACAGAGAACACTCGAGCAAAGGAAACAAAGTGAAAGCAGGAGAAGAGAAGCAGAAAATGCAGTGGAGCAAAGAGAAGAAAAATGGTAGAGAGAAAGATTTGTAGGGGTCTGTGCTTGAATGATTTTAAGAGCAAGAAGAAGGAGAATTTATATTATATAAAATTTGGGAAAGGTGACGTAAGAAAATACTAAAATAAAGACAAAAGTGGGAAAAGGACACCATCATTTTTATAATGCAGTGACCCCATGTAGCTTGTCATGCTCATTAAAGAAAAAAAAATATAGTATTTTAATAAAGGATAAAATATTTTGTAATATTATATTTGCAAATTGTAGCACCGGACACAGGTGAATTGCACCGAGCCAATAGGAATAGGCGTGGACAGTAGACAATTTGTTGGTGGGGTTGGGGCTTTGATATCAACAGTGACCATCACTTACTCACTAGTCACCACTCTACTGTCATCGCTTCTAGCATGTTAGCTAGTGCAAGCGCGTTTCTTCCTTCACCTTCATAATTTTTTTTTCACCTTTGTATACTTTCAAATTTCAATTTTTTTTCTCTTTTCATTTTTACTCTTTCAGAATATTCAATAAAGTAATATATTCTATTGCATAATCCGAAATCATTCCTGAATTTAGATTGTGTCTTGCATTTAAGTGGGGACTCATTAATGAAGACATAACTGTAAATTTGGTGCAAGAGTGATGTCATCACATAGGGATATTTGATTTAATTTTATCTAATAAGCTTCGATTTCAAAGCAATCGAACCTTATAAAAATGGGGTGACATTTTAAAAAATTTATCCTGATTATTCAATCACAATGTTTGTCTTTATAAGTTCAGATCATCTTATATGTTGGCATATTTCTTTTATCACCTTTATACCTCTTTCCTACATTTTCGTATATGTAGAAAAAAAAAATTCAAATTATTTATAGGTTGAAAATATTTTGGATAGCATAATCCAAAATTTTATTATAAATTGTACAATTTAGAACTCTAAAAAGTATTATAGTTTCAGAATCGAGAAATCCCTTCCAAATTACGAATTATAAAATTTAAAATACATTTTTCATAAAAATGTATTTTAAGTTACACAATCGAAATGTTTTCTGGATTATACAATTACACAATCCAAAAGTGAATTTCGTTTTATACAACTAGAAAAGATTGTAGAATCTATAACTGCATTTCAAATTATGTAATTTGAAAATCCAAAATAATTCAAAAATGTTTTTGAATTACATAATTTATAATACAATTTCAAATTATGTAATATTAAATAAATTTTAGGTTATGTAATCTAGAAATCCAAAAGTGTATTCCACATTAGATAATTCCAAATATATTTTTGGGTTGCACAGTACATAATTCATTTCTAAATTATATAATCTTAAAATTCTTCAAGATTATGTAATACAAAATCCAAAATGTATTCTAGATTATGTAATCCATGCATTTTGAGATTACACAGTCCAAAATGTATTTTTAAATTTGGAAATATAATTTTATATTGTGTAATCCAAAACATATTTTTGAATTTCTCGGTCTAAGTATGGACATTAAGAAATTTTCAACACCCCATGAAGAAATCATGAGAGTGTAAAAAGTAATTGCCTTTATGCTATTACAAGTTTATGGGTTAAAATGTATTCTTCTTTAAAGTATATTTATTGGTACAAGTATTTGTCAAAACATTTTAACCCTTAAGTTAATAAATTCATAGTAAAATAATATAATATATCTTAAACTTTTGATCTATTTATAATCTTTTAATAAACTTTTACTTAGTAAAAGTAACAAAAGATTGTTGAATTGTATTCCAATGAAATAAAACTTATCAACATATACTATGTTGATGGACACTTTATAAAACATTGAGATTTAAGGTACGGTTTGAGAGACATATGATATAAGCAACATATGTAAATTAGAGTATTGTTTTGGTCATTCCTAGAGTATGATAAGAGTATTCTTTTTACTAGATTTTTAAGCTACCCACACAAGAATGTGTTGATAAGTTTCTTTAAACTCATCTTTCTCTAGTTACACCATGAGTATTCTTTTAACATAGTAGTCACTTCTATCTTTGCACACAACATAAAGGATGAATAGATAGAGTTTGTATACACAATGAATGAGAATTTCTATAGAAGAAAAGATGTTTGGAAAATAAAAGTTTTAAAAGAAGATAAGTTAGTTCTTCGGCAAAATGTCATATTCTCTCAGTTTAGTAATAAGTTTACTTTGTTGTCTTATATTTATGAAGAGGAGGATTTATTGTGGTTATCATTCTATGTTCTTCTTCTTTATAGAACCTTTAAACCATACTTTATCAAAGATGAAAATTTGAGTGCATTTATTACTTTCATTAGAACAAAAAATATTGTATGTAATGTCATTAATGATATTCCACTCTTAATCTATACTCATGACAAATTAGTCTTAACTATTTAGTACAATCTTCATAAGATCTATTCATCCCAATAATTTTGAACATAACAAATAATATTAAGTTTTTAAGAATTAATTATTTAATTTAAGTGTTTGATTAGAACAAACAATGACCTACCAACATGTTAGTCACAAGAGTATCAACTAGACCTTCTGGTTAGTGTTAAAGTTAGACGATCTAGTCATGAGACTATCTGTATAGAAATCTAATCTCAATTTTCTATGTCATTACAATATAGTTTTTATGGACAAATATAGTCTATATGATCTTAATTTTAATGATGAAATATAATGTCTAGTTTTGATGAACTAATATATCAACTTCAAAAAGTATTAATGAAAATATATAAGACCATCTCTCTGTGAAGCACATATTAGACTATGTCATCCGACTATTCTATTCCATGAGTGTTTAAAGAATACATTTTGCTATCTCAAGCTCTTTATAAACATTTCAAAATTTCTTTTAATATTTTGAAAGGATTTTCTTAATTATGGAAGTGTTAGAAATAACCTCATGGTATTCCTGAGTAATAAAGTGAATGTTAGAGAAATCTACCCATTCATCTAAGTCATCGAACATTGTATTGTAACTTGTATTAGACATGAAGGCAATATGAGCTTCTTCTTTGTCAACGTTTGAACTAGATGAGTCAAAATCCTCCTATGTAGACATAACATTTTTCTTCTTGAAAAATTTATTCTTTTCATATTTACTCTTGCTCGCTTGTTTCAAGCATTTTGAATTTGTAATGTTCTACTTCTTATTGTCATATCAAATAAAATTTTCTGCATAACGATTTTGCTTTTTAAGTTTTAACTTTTTTCCCTTTCCATATCTATCATGTTTCTTGAGCATCCTATTAATATTGTTAAATAAGAAAGAAAATTCTTGATGAAGTCTCCCTTCTCTTCCAAGCAACATCAAACTTAGAGATTGGAAAGTTCTTGAACTTTCAAGTTTCTATAAAGAAACTTATATTGTTCCGCTCTTCTCTTCTAAGTAGTACACAACTTGGAGATTGGAAAATTCTTAAATTTCCAAATGTATGAAAAGAAAATTAGATTGTTCCTCTTCCAATGAAGGTTTCTTAGTGAAGAACTGGTAGAATATTACTCCCATGTATGACCTAAGAGAACAAAAGGAAGCTTTCAAAAGCATTTGAGTTGTCATTGAATCAAAGGCGAGTGTTAGTTGGTCAAGGGGTCTTATTTATAAATGCCTAACCCCTTGAAACATCATGACACAAAAAATGTGAAACTAAAAGGTACAAAAGGTCACGTCTAAGGGATGCACTCCAATGCCTGATGAAGGACCGTCTCAGATTTGGAGATGAATTTCGTCTTGGACAGGAATGGGTATGAACCCTAAAATGAAAAGGGGAAAAATGAAGACGTCGATTTGGGGGTTTTCGGAACGGGAGGAATTCACGCCACTTGGAGGAGGTTCCAAGATAAGTGAGGAAGATCCGCCACTTTGAATCGGAGATTCAAAGATAAGGATCGGTGGTTCTGAGGAGAACCTCGAGACTTGAGAAAAAACTCAAATTTTCATATAACTCAAATCTCCATACAAATGTGTCTCACAAGGGCTTATATACTATGGGCCGAAACACAAAAAGGCCCAACATAACTTAAGGTCCGAAAAAGCCCAAACAAAAATATTACAAAAAAAATATAAAA
>Ga0099823_1000902_pt1 | contig 22492 bp, 16 predicted proteins | sample CowpearedBW_FD_76831 | JGI IMG/M metagenome (GOLD analysis project Ga0099823, IMG submission 76831) | Root nodule microbial communities of legume samples collected from California, USA - Cow pea red BW | ecosystem: Host-associated > Plants > Roots > Nodule | place: USA: California | collected...
ATGAGTACTTTTTGAAATTCAATAATACTGCTATAGAGAGTTGAATTTGTTCTTGGAATACCTTGTTCTCTGTTTCATTAACACCTTAAATATGGAGACATGCAATCATGCATGAAATTCTTTATAGATGTAATCACTCGAATTTCTTATTTGCTTTCTCCATCAATGTGGATAAACATTCTTTCCAACCTGAATGTTTCATGCAAGTTGTGGTGAGAGAAAGGGAGGATGATTTTGCTATGAACTTCTCTCTCTGGACCTTTTTCTGATATTATGTTTTCGTTCATACGATTTTGGGCCATTTTCTGTAATACTCATTATTCAATGAGTACTTTCTGAAATTCAATAATACTGCTACAGAGAGTTGAATTTGTTCTTGGAATACCTTGTTCTCTGTTTCACATCCACAACATGGTTTATCATAAGTAAAGCAATTTTGCAGTATGAAACTTCATTCAACCAAATAAATCACCCGTATCGGGTCTGATATAGTTAGTGTCACGCAATTCAGAAGAGAGAAATATGCGAAAGTGTGATAGCATAACGTACCAGCATGAAACCTAGAAATAGTGGGGTGCTCGAGCACGAAGTCGCAGAGATCCAATCGGCCGAACATGTAAGCTCCTTTCTCGCACACGTCGAATTTGTCGATGATGGAACCGTCCTTGAGAACCTCCAGGTAGAACTGGTGACAAGGGGCAGCGCTCCACGGGGGAATCTTGTAAGGAACCGCAACACCCTGCGAGGGAGGCTTGTGCGAATCGCGAGGCGGCGGCAGCGGTGGTTGGGGTTCTGTTGAGTCGCGAGGCGGCGGCATCGACGGTTGGGGTTCTGTTGAGTCGCGGGGAGGAGGCATTGAGGGAGCGGTATCTGGTAAATTAGGGTTTATGGGGGGAGGGGGGCCCATGGAGTTCGTCATTGCGATTCTTCCCAAGCGAGAGAGAGGTGTTGAAGTTGAGATGTTGAAGATGCAGCAGCAACAGCAGAAGAAGAAGAAGAAGGCGATGAATATTCAAAAATAAAAAAGTTAATAAGAAATATTTTAAATGGATATTTTAATATTTTAAAGGAAAATCAAAAGAATATAATAATGAGCATCTTTTAATGCATTGTTGTGAACTAGTTTTTTCTCTATCTAAATTTTACCTTTTTCCTGGTTTTTAAATAAAATTATTTTTAATATCAACATAAAATTTTGTATTTGAACGTGAAAGAGTCTATCTAAATAAGGAAATTAAACTAAGTAAATTTAAATTATATTGCTAAAATCTTTAAAACAGAAAAAAATCAAAATATTTAAACTTTTTAAACTTGTGATTTCTTCTTCAAACTTCTATTTCTAATCCAACTTGTAAACTCAGTATATAGGATTTGAGCAATTTTTAAGCAATTAATGATAGTCAATTATAGTTAATTCTATAGCATTTTTTTCATGTAAGAAAAAAAGTTGAACTTAATCTCAGAACCAAAACCGTCTAATCATAAACTTATGATTGTTTGACATTCATTTTGTTAAATTAGTTTACAAATTAGTAAAAACTAAAATAGGACAATTTATGTAAAATAATTAATCAAACATCAAAATAGGTTTAAAAATTAAAAAAAAAAACAATTAGTTATTTAACATATAAAATATTTCTATACAAAAAATTATTAATACCAATATTTTTTCCAAAATAGATAATGTATACATATATGGAATAGTAAGAAGATGCTCTTAAAAAAAAGAATCATAAATTAATTAAAAAAAATACTTTATTCTAAAAATAAAATTTCAAAAGTTTTCTTAAGTTATACAAAACACAAGTCATTAATTGTTCCAAATGGGTGTTAAACACTCTAAAACTGTAAAGTAGTCATCATAAAACTTGAAAAAAAATGGGTAAAGTGGCATGAGGCTAAAAATGATACAAAATCCTCCTTTTAAGTCTTGTCCTATTATTTTATTATCACAATATTATTATTATTATTATTATTATTATTATTATTATTATTATTATTATAATAACAAGAGTAGCTGAAAGAGCAGCACGGGTGGAGTGCAAAAGCGTAGGGGATGAACATAGGATAATGTCTGTCTGCAGAGAAAAAAAATTGAGTTGAAAGCTGTGAACTGAATCATCACACTCTTCTCCTACCAACCAAGCTTCACCAGCTATCACTCAATTAGAGCCCCAAAGTTCTCATCTTTTTCCTTATCTGAGATACCCTTTTGCTTCAACATTGCAATGGCATCAACCCCAACTACCCCATCCCACTTCTCCTCCGTTCCGCCGAGACCCTCCAACAACAACCAACGCCACCACCATAACCAGAACAGGAGCCAACACCGCCGCAACAACAACCGCAACCGGTGGGCTTCTTCTTCTTCTTCTTCTTCCACCAGGTATTATTCATCTGCCTCAAGTGCTGGTGCAGGTGTTCCCTCTGCAGCTGCCACGGCCTCAGCTGCATTTTCATCTTCATTGAGTCCGTGGCTCGGTGGCCAGAAAACCCAGCTTGCGCCCGAGTTTTCTGGTCGGCGATCCAATCGGAACCCAGGGAAGATGAACTCCGGCGGCCCCAGGGCCGTCCCCAACAACCAGCAGCACTCCAAGGCGGCTGAGGAGGTCTTGCATAGCCTCAGCAACGCTGGTAATGATGTTGCTGCCATAGATAGTGTGTTGCTTAATTATAGGCTTTATGTTGCTGAGGATTATGTTTATTTGCTCAAGGAGTTTGCCAATACTGGTGACCTTTTGCTAGCTACTAGGACCTATGATTTTGCCATGAGTAGGGCAACTGATAGTACTTTCATGGGGAAGTTGACCAGCAACATGATTAGGACTCTTGGTAGGTTAAAGAAGATTGAGCTTGCTCTGAATCTGTTTGAAGAGTCTAGGAGTAGAGGGTATGGAAATACTGTTTATTCCTTTTCTGCCATGATTAGTGCTCTTGGCAGGAATGATCGCTTTCAGGAGGCTGTGAATTTGTTTAGGAGCATGGGATACTTTGGTTTGGAGCCCAATTTGGTCACATACAATGCTATTATTGATGCAGGGGCCAAAGGGGAAATTGCCTTTGACATAGTTGTTAAGTTTTTGGAGGAGATGATAGATGCAGGTTGTTTGCCAGATCGGCTTACTTACAACTCACTTCTGAAAACTTGTGTCCCGAAGGGTAGGTGGCAATTGTGTAAGGATTTGTTGGCTGAAATGGAAAGGAAAGGGATTGGGCGTGATGTGTATACTTATAATACTTATGTAGATGCACTGTGTAAAGGTGGAAGGATGGATCTTGCCAGGCATGCTATTGATGTGGAGATGCCTGCTAAGAACATTTGGCCCAATGTTGTGACTTATAGTACTTTGATGGCTGGTTATTCTAAGGCTGAGCGCTTTGAAGATGCCCTAAATGTGTATGATGAAATGAAGCACCTGTTGATTCGGTTGGATAGGGTGTCTTACAATGCACTGGTTGGACTATATGCAAATCTTGGTTGGTTTGAGGAGGCAGTATGTAAATTTAAAGAGATGGAGAGTTGTGGAATAAAAAATGATGTAGTAACTTACAATGCATTGATAGAGGGATATGGCAGATACAACAGGTACGTTGAGGTCAGAAAACTATTTGATGAGATGAAAGCAAGACGCATTTATCCTAATGATCTAACTTACTCGACATTAATTAAAATATACACTAAAGGTAGAATGTATGCTGAGGCAATGGATGTTTATAGAGAGTTCAAGCATGAAGGCATGGAGACAGATGTTGTATTTTACAGTGCTCTCATTGATGCTTTATGCAAAAATGGTCTGATCAAATCTTCTTTAAGGCTGCTTGATGTGATGATAGAGAAAGGAAGTAGGCCAAATGTTGTGACTTACAACTCCATTATTGATGCCTTCAGAGTAGGACAGACACCAGCTCTGGAATCTGGGGTTGATACTTCTTTTCAATCCAATGACCTTCAAATTAAACATTCATCTTCTACTGTGAGTACCTTTCTAGATCAGAAGACTGACAATGGGAACAATGATGAAATCATGAAGATGTTGGAGCAACTTGCTGCCGAAAAAGCAGGTCTTACGAAGAAGGATAAGAGGAGCACACAAGACAATTTGTACATAGTGCAGATCTTTCGACAAATGCATGAAATGGAAGTCAAACCTAATGTTGTCACATTTTCAGCAATCTTGAATGCTTGCAGGTAGCAGATAACTATCCGATATTTCTGTTTGTCTTACACCCATTTTATTATATGTATTCACTTAAACGTTACCCTAGAATTGAATAGATAAATGAAAATGGAAAGGTAGAAGCCATTCCTTATCCCCCTAGTAATGTAGCATTCGTAATTCAATATTGTTCACACCCGTTAGTTCTGTGGTAGTGTTATTTTATATTCTACTTTTTTCTTTCAGTTTCTTTTTTTCAAGTTAAAGTTACTACGTATGTCTATGATTAGATGTACACTTAGGCTTGGGGTCTTTTTAAAGCTTAGTATGCTATATAAGAGGGGTTTGTTGCTGTATTATGTCTTTTCTTGAATTATTATTTAAAGTATTGGCCCAAATTTCTATACTAAACCTTTTGTTCTATTTCTCTTAATAACTAGAAAACCAGGTATCTGGCTGTGGTTTATTTCACTTTGTTGGTGAATAACACCTTTTGTCAGCTGTATTCTCTTACTTCTTCAACCCTAAGGATTCCAGACATTATCTAGTTATGGATGATGTACTCAATGTTCTTTTACTGTTTGACACTGTTTCTGTTTTCCTTTATTTTTTATAGTTCGTATTTTGATACTCTAAATAAATACAACCAATTATTAATTGCATAATTTGATGAGTTGGATGCAGTTGTTGTGAGACATTTCAAGATGCTTCAAAGCTATTAGACGGCCTCCGTGTGTTTGATAGCCAGGTCTATGGCGTAGCTCATGGCCTACTTATGGGTCATGGGCAAGGCATATGGGATCAGGCTCAAAGACTTTTTGATGAACTTGAGCACATGGATTCTTCAACAGCATCTGCATTTTATAATGCTCTGACTGATATGTTGTGGCATTTTGGTCAGGTAAAATTGAGTACTTAGAAATTTGCTACTGATGCATCTGTAACCTTTGTAATTTTCTACAACATGTGTTGTATTGATGTCTCATCAGTGGAATGATTAATATTAGGAGTTTACAGTAGATGCACCCTTTCGTTTACATTGATCTAACTTTTCCATTTTTTTCTGTTTTTATAATAAATTGATTTTTTCATCAGAAACTTGGGGCTCAGATGGTTGTGATTGAAGGGAGAAACCGAAATGTGTGGAAAGGTGGCTGGTCTACTGAATGCTTAGATCTACATCTGACATCTTGTGGAGCAGCCTGTGCAATGGTGCATTCATGGTTGCTGGAATTGCGAACCACTGTTTTTGGAGGCCAGAAGCCACCTCCTATATTGAGGTTTTGAAGTTTTCCCTCTTAAGATTATTGTTATCCTTTAATTAGATTGGTGAGGATTGAAGTTGTAATCATAATCTTTTTGCAGCATATTAACTGGATGGGGCAAGCATAGCAAAGTAGTAGGCAACGGTGCTTTAAGAAAGGCTGTTGAAGCACTGCTGAATGGCATTGGTGCACCCTTTCAGATAGCTGAGTGTAATTTGGGGAGGTTTGTATCAGAAGGAACTGAAGTAGCTGCCTGGTTGAGACAACCCAGCACCCTGAATGTGCTACTTCTCCATGATTACATTGTTTATTCTCAACCAGTCGAGAGAAACCAAACATTTAACATACCATCTCTTGGAGCTTTGTAGTGATCAACTTTTTAAATCAAGATTCAAATTATGAATTACAAAGTTCATTTTGGAATCATGAATTGTAATTTGTATGGCACCGTTAGAGTAAGAGAAATGAAAAATAACTTCAAATCTAAGTAAAACTTCTATTCTGGAGGAATGGAACCGAGACAAGAAAGTACTTATAAAAGTACATGAGACAGATTAAGTACCGGAATAATTAAACATGGTAAATTTATAATAGCTACTTGATTGAATTTCTTACATGAAAAATAGTGAAATAAAATCTGGCATTGTTGAATTGTGATCCATGTTAATGATATGAAATTACAAAATTCATTCAGGTACTGAGATAAATCATTTGATGTTCTTATTAGATAGATTAATAGCTAGAAGATAACATAAAGTATTCTAACATTTCACCTTAGGCTAGAGCATGCAAAGTGTATGTTACATCAATACCTATACAGTAATGATATAGGTAGTTCAGGTCGATCATTAAAACTATCTAGCAGATAAATGAAAATTATAGAAGGCATTCGTCAGCAAGATAATAAACTCACAACCACTTGTCAATTTCTAAGGGTAACCGTAAACTACACAGTACAAAGTTTCGGTTCGGGGCAGGGGGACACTTGTTTCCACATTTATTTCTTGGCATTCATCGTTCTTCAGAATTTCTTGGTAGAGAAAATAAAAAATATTATTGTCCTGGTATCATGGCAAAGATCAAAAGAAATAGTGCATAATCACGAGGTACTTCAAGAATAATATCAGAACTTGCTTTTAATAGCACAGGAAACTATACAGAATCAACACTGAGGAAGAATACACACGAACTAGTTGCAATGGGCACAATACAACTGCTAAGTCCAGGACTTAGTTTGATCTCTTCAATATGACAGGAAAATTGTACAAGACTTGGGCATTTTCATCATTTACAAACATATCAAACAATAAGTATCTTTACAACCCTATGCATCAAAGGAAGAACCAAAGAAAAGAGTGAAGGTAATAGCTATACATTTGCCAGAGAGTTACTGTAGCATTTTGGTTTGCTATTCTCTTGCAAAAGCCAAACAAAATTTATTTATTATTGGATCGGGCGCTCTGATTCAGTTGAATGTTGCTCATCATTTCAAAACTGTTGTATTAGTTAAGGTAACATTTAATAGATTACAAGCTACTTCCTTTTCCTTATCATACGAAGCATAAGTACTTGTGTTTTTACATCAGGTTGAAGACCACTTTCTAGCATTTTTGTGTAGACCTTATTTGCCAAGTTAACATTACAGCGTAAGCACAGCCCTTGAATGGCAGCGTTATAAAGAGTGGCATTTGGCATGTTCTGCTGCATAAAGAACAGATAACAGAAGGTCAAATATATGTCAGACCAGAAAATAAGGTTAATTAATTAATACTCTAATTAAATTTATTATTAATTGTCTCAAACAAGAAAATTTGGATCCTAAATATCCATGTACACATACATAATACATACACAGAATGATTTGCACATGTATCTGTGAGGTGGCTCTTATTTATCATAAGACCAAAAAGTAATAAATTTAACCATCTGTTGCCTTTCTCAAGGCTAGGTTTTGAAAGATTACTATCTTCCCGAAATGATTTTTGAGAATGCTTCCAACAGCACTTAGTTAGTACTAAATGATAGCCTTTTTCATAATGATATAATTTGAAATTCAAAATTGTAACGCCGCAATATAACTCTATCACCCATAATTCTTGTAACAAACTAATTCCAGACAGATATTGCTTAGAAATTTGAAAATGCCGTTTACTCACATTTAGGATTTCTTCCAAGTCTTCCCAGAGATTTCCACGAATACAGCATCTAACTACAGACAAATAAGTAAACAAGTTTGGACTGCACTTCTGGTGAACCATGTGCTTGTAAACCTGCAGTGCAATTGATGACTTCCTTGCAAGCTCACAGGTCCTGATGACAAGATTATATGACATTGTCAAATTAGACAGTCCAGAAGCTTCCATTTGCCACAAAATTTCTATAGCTCTCTCCCACAACCTGAGCTTTGAGCAAGAGACTAAAACAGTATTGTATAAATGAATATTGAATTGAGATGTTTGATCTCTTTCAATCATCTCAAAAAGCTCAAGAGCTTTGTGATGCCTATTAGCCTTGTTAAGTGAACTTAGTAGGGCATTGAATGTATATGCATCTGGTTTAAGGTCCAATGATTTCGTTGTGTTGTAGATCTGAAATGCTTGCTTGAGTTCCCCTGCTCTGCCAAGTGAGTTAATTAATGCATTGCATGCAACTAAGTTTGGCTTAAGTTCACCCTTCAACATTGTCTTAAAGACACTTAATGCAACATCCCATTTTCCCTCCTTAGCACATACACCGATGATAGCATTTAATATATTGCTGTCTGGTTCAAAACCATTTTGAATCATTTCATGGTAAGCATAAAAAGCAAGGTCACTTTGGTCACATCGTACAAAACTATTGATCAATAGGCGATACGTCACACAGGTTCCAGCACACCCATTTTCCTTCATACTCCTCCACAACCTCTCTATTTCACTCCAATTGTCAGCATTTCTGCAGATAGATATCATGGTGTTGTAAACAATTGCATCAAAATCCTTCTCCACATCACATTCACTTTCCAGTTCTCTGAAGAATCTAAGAGCTGAATCGCAACCATGAGCTTTTGCATGTCCCATAAGAATCAAGCTATAAGTATGTCCTGTAGTTATCCCTTTTGCTCTTGTAAAATTGAACACTTTCAAGGAATCATCATAACACCCATTTCTCAAAAGGCTAGAAACAAGAGAATTACAAGCATGGATATTAGGAGAAAGACCCAATAATTGCATAGACCTGAAATAATCCATTGCACTTCTAATCTTGTTAGTTCTGCTAAGCACCACAATTCTATTAGACAACACATTCTCATCCATCTCCTCGAGAAAAATTGCCCTTTGCTCCATTATTAGTCCCGTCCCCTCAGAAGCTGATAAAGTAGTTTCCACAGGTCTAGAATAAAGGTGTCCATCATCGTCTGCTTCTCCCCAGGGAGCCAATTCCTTCTTCGCTCCAATATATACATCTCCATTTGCTATTCTTTCGGCATTGTTTCTAACAACATTACCATCTTGTGCTCCACCCCACGGAGGCAATTCCTTCTTGGCCACAAAATATGTATCCCCATTTGTTATTCTTTCAACAGCATCATCGTTATTGTAGTCAAAATCATCATCACCATCATCTGCTTCTGTCGAGGTGTGCAATTTCTTATTGGCCATAAAATAAGCACCACCAAGTGCTCTTCTGTAGGCATTGTCATTGCCATTGTTATTTCCGTCATCCTCTTCATCATCTTTAACTTCTCCCCAGGGAGCCAATTCCTTATTGGACACAAAATATGAATTAAAACCTTCTATTGTTTTATCATCACCACCATTATCATCCAATTCTGGATGTAGTCCCTCCTTGGACACTACAGATGTACCAAACTCTTCTCTAACCTCAATAATACCATCATCATCATCGTCATCCTCTTCTTCTTCTTCTACTACTTCCCATGGACACAATTCATCCTTGGACACTATAGTTGTATCAAATTGTCCTTTTCCTTCAATATCATCATCACCATCTTCCAGCTCTACTTCTCCCCAGGGAGGCAATTCCTTCTTGGACACAACAGAGGTGGCATCATCTATGTTTCTCCTCTCATAAACAATATCGTCAACACGTTCTTCCTCTTGCTCCCACAAACCAGAGTCAACAACAGCATGAACCGAGTGCCTAGGCTTTGGAGTGGATTCATGAAACCCTGTTGACCCAATTGAGTATTTGGGTTGTGACAAGAAAACAATGCCAAGGTAGCTATTACGCGTTCTCACATAAGCTTTGGTACGAATAGGAGCACTGAGAAAGGGAGAATAAGAAAGCTTGAGAAGACAAGTTTGAAACTGAAACGGGAAACTCAACAAAAGGGGCATATCCATATACTGCTATGGAGGAACCACCGAGAATAAAACAACAAAGCATGACCCACTCTATGAAACGCTAAGAATTAAAAGAAAAATGTTAACTTCCAGAAATTCAGAAATTCAGAAAGCAGAAAGCACCTGGCTATGTCTCTCGCATAACCAGGAAGAAGCTTTGGATAGAGGCTTGGTTGAAGATGAATCCTTTTCATGTGAGCCGTTGATGTGTCAGAGATTAGATGAACGGCAAGAACGCACGCAATTAGCCTTGAGATATTTTTATTATTATTATTATTACTGACCCAATAAAATTTTAAGAGACATGTTCTTCCACTCTTTTATCCACAATTGATAAAATATTAAAAAATATGAAAACTCAAATTTTATTTAATTATTTTCTCTCTTAAGTTTGCAATGTTAAATAAATTTTAACTATTAAAAAAATGTGTTTAAAAGGATGTTTTCGACATTTTCAAAATTTTATTCATAATTAAATTTTAAAAATTTTACTTAGAAATTTAGAACATAAAAAAAAAGCAATTTTAAGTATATATAAACAACAATTAATATTTTAGAGAATATATAAAAAGCAAAAGTTATTTTTTAGTATAATTTAATTTTGAAATGAACTTATCACTTTTTCCGCAACTACTCAAAATAATTAGTAATTTGGATTTTTGTTATTCAGATTTATTTTTCAAAAGCTTATATGAAACATACTAAAATAAAATTATAACTTACACTTGAAAAAATTTAGAACTGTCATTTTATGTAAAGCAAGAGTGATATTTCATGAAAAAAAAAATTAACGGAAACAAAACGAACACTTAATTTTGCTGAAAAGCAATAACTTAAACGAAATTCATTAACATTTAAGCATATGGAACGCTGTTTTTACTATTGAACCGAAATCTGCACATAATGAACATTAATTAGTGATGTCCAAAGCATAATTCTTCGCAGTTTAAATTCCACCTTTCACCAAATATAGAACCAAAACAACTCATTCCTACTAATTTCTCCAAAATATGTCTCATTTTGGATTCACAACACCAAATGAGTTAAAATCCAACTTTGATGAGGTTCGGTGGGTGATTCAAATACGTGATACTCTTAATGAAGTGCTTGAAGATGATGATCAATTCCCTGTGTCCATCTTCAATGTGCCTAAGCCCCTTATGGCTACTGATCCTGATTCTTATATCCCTCAGCAAGTTTCCATAGGACCTTATCATTATTGGCGTCAAGAACTGTATGAGATGGAGAGGTATAAAATTTCTTCAGCAAAAAGATTCCAAGAACAACTGCAAAACCTCAAGTTAGAATACATAGTTGAGCAATTGATAAAGTTAGAACAGAGGATAAGAGCATGCTACCACAGGTACTTAAATTTTAATGGCGAAACATTGGTGTGGATGGTGGCTATTGATGCCTCCTTTTTGCTTGAATTTCTTCAAGTGTATACCATTCAAGATGAAACAATGATGATACCAGGAGTTTCATCAAGAATGTCTCATTTGATGGATTGTGCTGGGAGGAGAATTGCTCATAATGCAATCTTGAAGGACATAGTAATGCTTGAAAACCAAATTCCACTGTTTGTGTTGAGAAAGATGTTGGAGTTCAAATACTCATCAGCAGAATTAGCAGATGACATGTTGCTTTCCATGCTGATAGGATTGTTTAAACAACTTTCTCCTTTCAAGGTGATAGAGAAGGATTGTTCAGAGATCAATGTCTCAGAGTGTGCACATTTGCTAGATTTTTTGTATGCTATGGTTGTACCTAAATTGGATGAACAATCAGATATAGAGGATCATCAACACAAAGATAATGAAGACAACGAAAAATCATTCTTGAACTATGCCAAGAAATTTCTCTGTGAGGCTTGGAGCTTTCTTTCAAAATTGGCCACAACATTAGTAGACTTAATTGAGAAATTCCTACACTGTAGAACCATGAAAGTTATCACTTGGTTGCCTTGGACTATAATTTCTAACCTTCCTGGAGTAGGACTTATAAAGCAACCTGTTGAATACTTGTTTTTCTCAGAAGATAAAAAAGCAAGAACAGCAGAAAATGGGAATTTAAGCTCAGATAATGCCACCAACAAACCACCCTTGATGGAAGAAATTGCTATTCCTTCAGTCACAGAACTCTCAAAATCTGGAGTTTGTTTCATGGCCACCAATGGAGACATATCAACCATTGGATTTGATGTAAAAACAGTAACATTGTACCTTCCAACGATTGGTTTAGACATAAACAGTGAAGTGCTACTGAGAAATTTAGTTGCTTATGAAGCATCAACTGCATCAGGGTCACTGGTTTTCACCCGTTACACAGAATTGATGAATGGGATTATAGACTATGAGGAAGATGCGAAAATTCTTAGAGAAAAAGGGGTTATTTTGAACCATTTGAAGAGTGATGAAGAGGTGGCTACCTTGTGGAATGGGATGACCAGGTCCATTAAATTGACAAGGGTGCCATTCCTGGATAAAGTCATTGAAGATGTTAACCAGCATTATAATGGTAGAATGTGTATCAAAGTTTTGAAATTCATGAAGCTTTATGTATTTGCTTCATGGCAATTTCTAATATTCCTTGCTGCCATCTTTTTTTTATTCTTGATGTCCTTGCAAGTATTCTGCTCTTTCTATAAATGCAATCACAGAAACCACGTCAATGAGACTAAATGAATCACTTAAAAAAGAAATTATATCTTCTTTGTTCAATATTTTAATGTCTTCTACCTTTTAGAGAAACATCAGGAAAATTTTTAACATTGTCAAATTAAGTCATATCAGTGATTTATACCAAGTAATTCTCAAATCTACGGTTCAATTTCTACAACAATAGAAAAAGATAAGAGAGACAGAAATATAAATGGAAGTTATAGTTTTGTCTCGTCCAATTCTTGAAATGTAACCATTTCTTTAACTAATTCATTCCTTTTCACCCAATACAATACATACAAATGCTAGCGAGGGTTTCTGTTATTACATTTGAGGAAGAACAAATCAGGGAAAGGGATAGAGAATATTGTTCAAAAAAACTTTCAACTATTGCAACAAATGACAAATTACACAGGAGGTTGGACGCATGTTGCAGACTGCAACACTTTTGAAGCACTTTTGTACACAGGGTAGCTTCTCTGTTTATTCAAATCAACCCATCGGATCCTTTCAGAAAACCCAGATTTCCTAATTGACCAATAACCCTGTCAATTCAATTGACAGCCATCATTCACGTGAAGTTTGGTTCTGCTTGAGCAAGGCATATGCATCACTATATATAGCCACCACGTTAGAGAACACAGCCAAGACTATCATAACAATAGATAAAATCTTGTCTGATCTAGTTGCAATGTTGTAGCGGTCCCTGCACGATTAAAATGATGGTTGGAAATACATTAAATAAGCATCAGCACAAGCATAAACACAAAAACAATTGTAGTACACAGTGCAGCTGCCTAAGTGGAAACTAATCCTCCCAAATTTTCGTCATTTTTCTTTGTATGGTACTATACATTCCACAACTAAGGCCTTGTTTGAATAAGGCTTAAATACATTTTTCGCGTCGTTTAAATCAGTAACGAAGCATTGTACAGGTAACACTGTTTGTAATACGTTGTTGTATTGGGGTGTATTACGTGTACAGTACATATCTCAAAAATCACGAATTTCATTTTTTTCCAAAACTCTCCACTTAGCCATCTAGCTAAGCCGTGCCACACCGACCAACTTGGTCATATGCAAAACCCACCGAACTCAACTTTTGTGCACCAAAACTTTTATGATACTCATTTGGGGGCATTTATAGACCATTCTAACCACCATATGTCAAAAACCACGAATTTCATTTTTTCCCAAAACTCTCCACCAAGCCATCTAGCTAAGCCATATCACACCGACCAACTTAGTCATGTACAAAACCTACCGAACTCAACTTTTGTGCACCAAAACTTTTATGGTACTCATTTGTGAACTCAAAATGAATTTCGTGGTTGACATATGGTGCTTGGAATGGCCTACAAATGCTCCCAAATAAGTACCATAAATGTATATTATTAACCTTAAAATTTCAATTTAGGGCAAAATGTACAATTAAGTATTACGTCGCTGCAATTAGGGATTGTCGTGGGTGGGAGGCGATTTCTTTATCCCCAGCTATCTCACTTTCACTATCTGGCCCACTAAGTAATTCTTCTTAAGAAATCGCCTCCCACCCACGACAATCCCTAATTGCAGCGATGTAATACTTAACTGCACATTTTGCCCTAAAATGAAATTTTAAGGTTAATAATCTACATTTATGGTACTTAATTTCTTCTCCTCTAACAAGTGCTTGCAGACAAAGCCTATAAAAACAGGCTTAAGTGCATTTTCAGTTTGCTATGTCAGGGATCCAACAATAATCAAAATCCTGGAAGTATTAAAAACAGTAACCAACTCACTTGAGAGTGATGGCAGCTGGAAAAATGAATCCTATACAGACAGCAGCAGTTGCTCCGGTAAATTGGAAAGCATCCCAAATGCTGGGTATGAAATTTGCTCCGAGAAAGATAACACCAATAAGGGAAATAGTCAGAGATGCAAATCTGAAATTATCAAGAACCAGAGGCCTTGATGAAGAGAAGAGGAGACCATCTATATTGAGCCGCAATGGATAGAAGACAACTGGGAATACAAGCATCAGGTGTGCTGCGTAGCTTATACGAACAGCATCATTGAGCACAGAACCAAAAGGGATTCCAAGATCGGTATCGAAATTGGCCAACACATCATCAAGAGTTCCTTCTCCAAATAGGAGGAAACCAAAGAAACTTATCATAACATACACAGAAGAGCATAGAATAAGGGCAGTTTGCACAACCCCTCGCATCTGTGATGAGTCCTCAAGCTCGTTGTCTATGCTGTGAACTGCAGAAGAAAAGGTGCATATATATCAGAACTTGTAAACTCTCTCCATGCAACAGCCTGACTTTCAAACAAATAGAGAACTAGCATATGAAAACATCAAAAGAAGAAAACAAGTACAGCAAGGGAAAAAGTAAACTTGGCACAAAGATTTGGAAACTTGCATACCATTGTAGTGGCAGATATAAGCAGTCACAAACACAGGAACTACAGTGAATAGTTTAAAGAATGATGCCGCATCTGTAGTGACTGGGAAGAGTCTGGGCATCGCAATGCCTCCACTTATTATCTTGACAACTGCAATTCCCACAGCAATGACTAGAAAAACAACTGCTAGTGCAACTGAAAGGGCAGATGTGAATCTCAATGAATCTGCAACCACAGAGTAGGCATGTAAATCCTCCAGTATTCACTTTAAAAGATGAAGCAAATAGATCAACATAAGACCACTCCCTTCACATGAACTGAACAATCAAAAGTTACTGCTCAAGGAATTTAATTCTGTTCCATCCAAAATGCAAGAATTCTAATAGAATATAAGGCAATAAACAACATCAATGCTTCCAAAATTCTCTTTACTTAATTTCTACCATAAATAGATATTTTCAAAACATGACTAAACTGTAACAGAAAGCTACCACTATTAACAAGCAATAATAAGAATGTTCTACTACTCGTAAACTTTAATGGTATTTTAAATTGGCTGCAATACTTGTAACAACTACTCTGATGAATAGTAGTATGACAACAGCCTTCAAGCAATCCCCTGTTTTCAATTGTTCAACCTTTGTCAAAACTAGAACTAATGCACCATGGTTACGCACGCATCCCAGTTATCTCAGTCATCTTCCCAACAGTACAATTAACCATTCTTTTGTTATTTCAAATAAATGAACAACACTCACCAATTCGTTTAAAGCTCGCAAGGGGTGCAAATATGGCGAGTGTTGTAATAAGAACAACAAATGTCCGTCCTGTCCACCAGTGCAGACCAAACCATCCTTCAAGGATACCGTAATGATGATCTCCACCTGAAGATGTTCCAGACAGCACATCACCTGCACGATGATCAATACTAAACTAAATTAGACAACCATACAGATCTTGGTTCTAGGCTTGATGGTTAAAGCCTAAGCCAATAATAACAATAAACATACACTAAAAAATGGGCCATACCAATTATAATCATGTAAACAATCAGCACACCGATGTTATTGATTATGACACATATCTGCGCCAGAGCTTTTCCATAATTGCCAAAGGAATCCCCCATGAGACCAGCATAAGAAACAGACTTCCCTGCTCGGGTAAACCTAATCAAAAGCTCAATTGACTTCTCTGTCAAGAAGGCCATGATGATGATGGCAATAAGGCCAGGCACCATTCCCAACTGTTTCAAGGTTGCAGGCAACGCCATGATTCCAGCACCAATAATTGTGGTAGATAAGTTAAAAACAGCCCCAGAAAATGAAGCTCCATTGAAATCATCAAACCCAGCATCACTCCCCTGACCCTGACTTTTAGGTAACAAGGGTGCATTTTCATTAACCACTGCCTTGTTCTTTCTTGATCTCTTCTTCTCTGTCTTGGGTGCTAAACTATCAATCGTCATTTTCAGGTTTCAAATCTTGGAAAATCTCAAAGCAACCTAAAAAGTCTGAAAAACAAAACCCAACATCAACAACAAAATACCATACCGAATTACTGAATGGAAATCAAGAAACAAACTTTTTGAGCAAAGATTTGTTCAGGTCAGTTCAATCCAATACCTGATGTAAAGATACCCCAATTCAAGGAAATCCTATTGAAAATCTACGAGGTAGTTGAATCCAGAAGGATAGAAAAGAAAATAACTTTCAATTCCAGCAACACGGAATTCACGACCCAAGAAAAAATCAACAAGACCCAGGTGGGGAAAATCAAGAAACGGGTCAGAACCCAAAATCTGCTGCTGGGAGAAGCAGAGAATCCAGCAATTCCCGAGAGATTTTGGGTTTGTGCTTGAAAGAAGCAAAGCAACCTACGACCAGAGAGATTCGATAAAGAAATTTAAGGTTGGAAATCTGCACCCAGAAGACCCCAAACGAAATGGAAAACCAATTTGTGGTTGGTGACCAATCGGCTTTAATTTATAGACGAAATTTTGAAAAGAAAAAGAAAACACGGAATCGTGTTATGATTAAAATAATACTACTATAATTTCATGGTACACTAATTAACATTAATATTGATTTAAAAAAAAAAACACACAATAACATTGTTAACGGTTACCAATTGGCTGAATTATGCATGCAAATTGGAATCATGAAATGATGTTGTGGTTAAAGTTGCTGACACGTTTGATGCAGACAATTTTAACAGCTGGAACTTATGTTATTTCAGGAATAAAAAAAAGAAAATGAGTTTTTGACAAAAACTTTTTTATAAACTTGACAAACTTTTTATAAATAAAATTAAAATAGAATAATTTTTTTATTTTTTTAACTTTGTTATAAAAAACTTTATTAAAGTATTATTTTCCATAAAAAAATTGACATTATACTCGATACTCTCCTGTAAAATAAATGTAATACTCTGTATTCTAGAATGTTAGAAAAATATTATCACAATGACTACGGTTTATCCACAAATAATTTAATTTGACTGATGTTTAAATAGTAATATTTTGCATATTTTTAAGTTAACCATTTTATCTGTATTAATTAAGTTTATTCATTTATGAAAATAATGAAATTATTTCAGTAAGATTGTTTTAAAAAAGTGATATTTTTAGTTGTCATTAATTTAATATCACCTTTCTCTATAATATTTCCTTTTTCCATAAACAAATATATGAGGCGAATATAGAGCAGAAGATAGTAATTGGAAAAAAATTAATGTTTTGTTAAAATATGAGAACATAAGTCATTAATGTTTTGTGTATTAATAAAATAGTAATTAAGCTTCTTAATGTATTCTTTTTACTTCTATTTCACATTCCTAAATTAGTTGAAAATTAAGTATAAAATAAAAGTATCATCAACAAAACATTAATGAATGACATCTTAAACTTTACTTGATATATAAGTATCAAGTTAACATCACTTAAAATAAAACCATTAGTTTGTGTTTAAAATATTATATTTATTTTATTTTTTAAAATAAAAACATGATTTTTCCTTTTTCATAAAGTTATTTGTTTTGGCATACATTATGAAAGTTTGGATTTTAGATATTTACATGTCTTATGCAAGCCTGAATTTGGTGCTGATATTTTGAAGCAAAGAAAAAAAACAAGGGTCTGTGATTACTTTTGATTCAACTTTTTAGATTGAGTTGTCGAATGAAATAAAAATTTTAAAAAGATATAACATTTCAAAAATAGAAAATTGGATCTGTAACTTGTGCTTAAAAGATAAAGGCAAGTTGAGAAACGTGTCTAGAAAAAGAGAGAAAAAAAAATACGGATATTTTCTGGTCATAGGTCTAAGTCGCAGATCAACAAATAATCTTATGTACGAAAAATAATTTAATAAAATATTGCAAAATAAAATAACTTGTATCGAATGATAATTGAAATTGGTTATGCTACGTTTCTTAAATAGATTCCTCTGATTCTTCAAAATCATCATCATGTACTATGCTACGACTCATGTTTTGTTCTGTTGCTATCCTAAAAGCAATCAATTACAAAAATTGATCCTTTATATTATATAGATGTAAGCTGAAATTAAAAATATTAAAAACTTCAATGATAAAAAAGTTAAATAACAACTGGGAGAGTTTTGAAATTGCAAAATTATAAAATATTCTAAAACATAATATTTTTTATTTATTTATATTGACTTGTTTGTTTTGGGTTTAATAATATTCTTCATTCCATTTTATTATAATGATTATTTTTAGTCTTATGCTACTACTTTTCATATTATTTTTTCTTTTAAAACGAGTTTATAAAATGTGTTTTTTATCAAACTGGTTTAATAATATATAGAATCACATACGACTAGTAAGCACATGACGGGTACATAAAATAAAAAGTTAATTTTAAAAATTTACATAACAATAAAATATTAATACATATAATTGGTTTAAAAAAAATTAAGTCAAAATTGTATAAGTTAAAAATAGAAATACATATATCAAATAAAATTACAAATTATTCTTCATTACCTAACGGGTATTATAACCCTTGTATATAATTCAACCCATCAACTAGTAAATAATTAAAATTTGTGTTAAATAGGATTGTAGTTAATAAATTTAGAGACAATATTGAAATTCATCTCTCGTGATAAATTTTGTTCAGGTATATAAAGTTAAGAAATGAAAAGATATAATTATTTTAATTCAATTTTATTAATTTTTTTAACAGAATTTGTCATTTGAATGTATAAACAAGTTAAATGTTAGCTTAAAAACTTATTTAACATTAAAAAAATTAACAAAATTTAATGTAGTTGAATTATAAAAATTATATTTATTCATTTTTAAGAATTTAAAAATAAAGAAATATCAAATAAATTATAAACATATTTAATCTTGGAAAATATTTATTAAATATATCCATTTAATATTTATTATAAACCTTATCAATGAATATTTGTAAATTAAAGTGATGACATAAATAATAAATAATACACATCAATTATAACTAGTTAATTAAAACCAGTTGTATATATTTAATATAAAAAATGTTATATTGATTATTTAAAACTAGATTAATAATATTGAACATAATACAGAAAATAAAAAGTTTATCGTTGTTAAAAAAAAATCAAGTATTGACTTTAGTTATTTCTTCTTGACCAGAATCTACAAAACATTTAAAGAAAGTGAAAAGTGTGAGCCGCGGAAAATAGTGCATTTTCGAAGGAAAGGGGACAGAAGAGTGAGGGATGCGTGACAGTGAATATGGCCATTTCTTAGAAGCCCATCAAATGACTTTTCGTTTCACATTGGGCCAAGGGCCCACATCTGTCGCCGTCAAAAAATAAGATGGGCCCACGACACCGACCAAAGCATTCCAATTGAAACGTTTCAATCTTTCTAACCTTTCAACTCCCCCACCACATTTGTATTCTACCTATTTTTTTTCTTTTCTTAAACACGGTATTTTCTTTTATTTCTTAAATTACTCTCAAAATAATAAATTAGTGAAAGTAATGTTTTACGCGCCGAATCATTAAATAATATAAGCGCTAATTCTTATATGTCATTATTTATATTATTATTTAATGGTTAAATATATTTTTGTCATAAAATTTAGAGTTAGTCCATTTTTAAAAAAAATTATCTAATTTAATCTTTCATGTTTAAAGATGTGTATATTTAGTCTTTATAATCAAATTTTGTTATGCACTTTATGATAATATTTTAGTTAACATTGAAAAAAAATGTGTCAAACGGGATAAACAATTCAAATACTATCATAAAAAGGGATTGAAACGTTAGCTAAACTTAACAACATCTGATTAAAATGACTAAATCCACTCATTTTAAAAGATGAAAACCTAAATTAGTCAAAAATTTTAAAGATAAACTAATTAAAAATTTAACTCAAACTTAAAGAACTAAAAATATATTTAATTCTTAATTAATTATTAGACTGAATTTTTTAGATCGTAACAGTATACGATTATAATTCGTACAAATAATAATTTTAGAATTGATTTGTACGAGTATCCATTTTATTATCGTGTTAATTTAATTGGTAATATTCGAAAATACATTTATATTGTCTTTTAACTTAAAGGAATGGAATCCTTGGTTTGTTTAAAGGGAAAGAAACAAACAAATAAGATACAGAAGTGCTTTGTACTGTGAAATTGTTAAATGAGTGTGTGTTTGAATTTGAAGTATGTGAAATTGCAGCCACAAGTTTATGATAAAATATTTTTGAATGATTGTTTAGTTTAAGCTAATTTCACCAGTTTTTTTAATGGATGTCCTATGATGTTAGATCTGTGTGCATGCTGATGAAGAACTCAATAATTAGTTAACATTAAAATGAAGATATTTTTAATATAAAATTAATTTTATGATCGACGTTTCAGAAAGATACAGATTATAAATAATAGTTCACAGTGTCAGTTTTTAACTATCTAGTGAAGAAGTCAAAATTGAGTTCTATTCGTCTTCTTTTCTTTAAGATCATTTACTTCAGCTTTTTATAGTATTTTAAGTGATTTTTTTTTATTTGTTCGTTAACTCATTAATTTAAAAAGCTTTTTCTTTCTTGTTTTCTTCTTAATTTGTTTTCAATATTATCTTCTTAGCTTAATTATTTTCTTCCTACTTTCTCTTAATTTTCAGAAAAATTGTGTTTTGTTTTTAACAAGATTGTAATTAGAAAAAACATTATGTAATGAGTACTTCTTCCACTTAATAAGATTAACAGAAGGAACAGTTGTTCTCCTTCTATTGACACCCACAATATAATAAGTTCACCTCTTCATTACATGTTTTCATTTCTTAGCCCAACCCTCCGCTCATAGTTTCTATTCTCACCCCCTTATTCAAAACCGGTAACATTGTGATAACTACGAAACTAATCTATACTTCAAACCCATACAAATACAAAAAAATATTAAAAACATTATATTTTTAATTTAGAGTCAAATATGTTTTCATCATCCAATTTTTAATAAAAATTAAAATTAGTATTTCTTAAAAATTTTAATATAATTTAATCTCTAAATTTAAAAAATGTATGAATTTAACCTTTTATACATATTCATCCTTTTTGATGAAATATTGCAAGAAATATACAAATTTGTCATCACTCTTGCTACTTCTCGATAAAATTAAAGTGGACAATTTGTACGTCACTGTGTTCGTTTAATATTCATTCTTTCTATAATATTTCACAACAATAATAAGTAATTGAAATATTGTACAATATACATCTTGGCAAAATAAATCGATTATATCATTTATACTCAATCAATTTAAATAAAATCCAACTAAACAGTTAATGCACTTAAGTTATCTTACCACGTTATTGAGTTGTGAATTTTGTTCAAGATGTTAGATTAATCCTTCTGAAAACAGATTTTAAGAAAGTGTTTATGTCGAACTTTAAATTATAATGATCTACCAATAACAATATTCCACACTTGTATTTAAGTATGATGATATATTAAGAATACCCTTTGACATTTCTTTTTGTCTATATTTCAAAAACCTCTTGAATCTCATACCGAGTTTTTGAATAATCAAATTGATGGTAAATAGTAGAAACAAATTGATATAATTTTGAAATTATATGCATAATTTTTTTATTTTTACATAATTCACTAACCAACAACTCTATTTTAATTAGCTATCATCTCATAAAATGGATTGAATTAAAATTCAAAGTGATACTAATATGTTAGATGAATTTATCAATCTACGGATAATCTATACGAGTCTAATAATATCAAATTAGAATGTTCATCATTGATTTATAAATTCTAGTAAGTTATTCTATATATTTTACATATTCTACTATTTATATCTTTATTTTCTAAATTTATAAATTATTTTTCATATTAATTTTATTTAAAATATTTATTATATTTTTACTCAACCTCTAAATCTATTTTAATAAACATACAAACAAACATTATAAATTGTAGAGTTATTGTTATATGAAGTAAATAGTAACCAATACTCAAAATATACTTTTTGTTTATCATCTTTATTTTGTTAATTTATATGATAGATGCAACATAGAAGTTTGTCTAAATTAGTGTTCAGCAACAACAAAAATAACACCTTGTTCCTAGGTTTTCTGGTTTGGTCGGTGAAAAAAAAAGATGATGTGCCACTTTTGTGTTTTGCACATTAGGATTAAG
>Ga0099823_1000904_pt1 | contig 22476 bp, 13 predicted proteins | sample CowpearedBW_FD_76831 | JGI IMG/M metagenome (GOLD analysis project Ga0099823, IMG submission 76831) | Root nodule microbial communities of legume samples collected from California, USA - Cow pea red BW | ecosystem: Host-associated > Plants > Roots > Nodule | place: USA: California | collected...
AATTGTTTTAAATAATTTATATACAAATGTTAGAGTTGGTTTAAAATTAACAATTTTATAAATTTAAATATAAAATTTTAAAACAATTTTGTAAAAAGTTAAAATAAATATATTTAAAAAAATGGACTGAAATGCAATAAAAATAACAAATATATGGACTAAATTGAGATTCAGACAATGATTTGACACATGTCACCTTACTGACTTGACACGTGGCACAATATTGACTTGACACGTGGCACAATATTTACGTAACACGTGTCATGAATAATTTCCAAAAAAAAATTCAAAAAAAATTAAAAAATTCAAAAAAATGTGAAGCTGACACGTGACACATCTTTAACACCGTTAACTCTATACTAACGGAATGGACCTAATTGTTACACATTTTTAAAAATATGGACCTAATTGAGACTAAAAAAAATCTTAGGACCTATTTGAGATTTTTCAACAAAAACATGAACCAAGGGAGTATTTTAACCTTATATTATTAACTTTATTATGACATAATTTATTATCATATATATTTTCAGGATATTTTAGTCTTTTATTTTATTTTTCCTATGATTATCACTTGTACAATCTATAAAAGTATTATTATTATTATTATTATTATTATTATTATTATTATTATTATAATTACTAAATAGTTTATCATATTTGGATCATGACATCACGAAATTATATCATCTTATTTTATTTATTTTTAGTACGTATTTGGATGAGAAAAAATTCTAGTGCGTATAATGGAGGAAAAGTTTATGGTATTATTTGGATAAAAGAATATATGATGTCATTTAAGTAAATTTAATATGAAAGTTTATGTATAACACGATGGATATATAAAATAAAAAATATATTGTAATGAATACAATTAGATGATTATCATTTCATACATGAAAATAAATATTATATAAAATTAAATGTAACTAATAGAAATTAGTTTAAAATAAAATTGAATTTGTTATTATAAAAAATTTATTATAATAATAATGATAATTATTATTATTATTTTACTGTTAATATTTATTTTATTATTATTACTATTATTTGGTTCATCTTCAACCATATTCGATGATGAATTTTGATCAAAAATTTGGAAAGGTGTCAAAATAATATATTCAAAATTTATATATTTAATCATTGTCACAAATATAACAAGAGTATATATAATTTAGTATTGACATCTCCTTGTATGTTTCTCCTTAAAAAAAATGATAATTTTGAAATTGTATTTGATATGAAACTCATATTAAATAAGTTTTCTAATCTCATCTCTTTTACTTAGTGGATATTCTAATATTTGAGAACCTTTTCCATAAATAAGTTCCAGAGAATTAAAGGATTAATATGAAACTTGCCACGTGAAATTCTTTGATTCTTAAAAAAGGGTTATCTAATTCAACAATTAGATCCTTATTATAATGTTTTCATGTTTGAAAATATGTGAATAAGTAAATTCGTATTGTTTTCATCTTCACTCACATATCTTTCATTTTATCACTCTAAAATAAATGAACAAATATATTGTTTTATTATTCATCAATGTACCTATTTAAAAATAAAATAAGATTACAACATAATTTATAAAAATATAATCGAAAATTGAGAAATGTAATTAATGAAAAAAAAATATGATAATCAAGTTAGGTTTAAAAATAGTTATGAAAAAACATACAATACATAACTTTTCCTTCTATGTCCATCCAAAAATATATAAAAAATTCATAAGATAAAAACAATGTTGAATATCAAACTAATATTTCACTATCAAGATACAAGAGAGAGTTATCTTTTTTATCTTACAAAATGAAAGAGAACAAATGAAAAAACGAGAGCAGAGAAAATAATTTTTTGTCTAACTTTATTTATTTTTTTTTTCAAAAACAAAAGAATTTGTGCAAGAGTAGAAGATGAATACAAAAAATCGATGAGAGAAAATCAAGAAAACATCTCAATAAATTTTATTTTTCTCTATTATATTTATTTTTATATTTTATTGTTTATTAATATTAAATATTATATTTTATAAAAGAAATAAAAGTTTATCTAAAAAATCAATTTAAAAAAAAGTTAGAAATTTTGGGGGAGGGCATGCCCCTCTATAACCCTGTGAAGATTCGTCTCTGATCATACTACACCCACACACCACATTTAACATCCATGCATCAAAACCACATCATACCATAATCAAGTTCGAATGAGCAAAATATATGGGACAAGAAAAATTCACTTTCAGTTTTCATCCCTTAAAATCTCTGCACGGATCATTGATGATCTTTCTCCCTCATATATGCACTTGCAAATCATCCCAAATCGATTGAAGCAATCGAAGTTCATAATTTCTCTTCCTTTCTTACCAACATGACATACTCCAAAACAAATACACACTTAGGCTTTTATCACTTCAAAAAATGTATTTAAAGAAAGGTGACAAGATATATTTGGTCTCAATTTGGAGAGAGACAATATTGTCTAATTTTGAAAAAGAAAATTGGACTAAATTGAATGAAGATAATGACACTTGCCATTCACACTAACAAGTGATATTGTCCTCTCACATAACATATCAAAAAAGACATGGGAGAGAAGATATTGCAAAAAGATTAAAAAATAAATAAAAAATCACATATTGACACGTGATATGTCCTTAATACCTTAAATGATTTGTTTTAAAATAATCTAATTAAAACTTAAAACTTAATTAAAACAAAAAGTTCAATCCTTACCAACTCATCTTTCCAACAAAAGTGAGGATCACACAAGCGGTTAAGAAAAAAAAAAGTAGATATAAGAATTTTAATGTAGTTCAATAAAGGGTAAAATAGTATATTAAAAGTTAGAGGGTGCAGAAAGAAAAACAGGATGTGCTGGGAGAAATATACCAAACAAAACCATGAAAGAAAATAAACTATGGCGGTGGCACAAGTTAGAGGTGCAGAAAGAAGCCTCCAATGAATATAGTGATGGATGCAAACTCTATTGGGCCTCTACAGAAGTCAGTTTTCACACCATTCGGTGTGTGAAAAAAACAAAATAGCCCACGATAGATAACAATAAGTAAGTTTAACAATTTATAAATAGGAAGACTCGTATATAAATTCATTGTATTAATATTTTTTTGTTGAAAATAGTATTTATGATATCTTACATGAACATATTCACGTCTCTGTCGTCTCGAATATCTCTTCTTAAAATAATCTCATCATAATACTAGTGCCAATAATTCATTCTAGTGACTGTTCAAATGAAATATGATATAAAATAGTCGAAGAATCTTAAACATAACTATTTGATGCATATTTACATTATTATTACTTAGCAAGTCCTTAAAGGATCCAGTAAACAAAAGACAATATTTATATATTATCTGAACTTCCTTAAATACAATAATGGTGTGTTTGGATGGACTATTTTAATGAAGTAATTCATCTTTTTTTGAAGAATTTAGATTTTTTTGTAATTAAATGTTTTGTTTTGATAGAGAAATTAAAAAGCATTTAAAATGCATGCATTTTTTTGAAGTATTTCAATTAGTTAAATTAAAAGAAATTCAAATATCCTAACAAACACATGGAATTTGAAATTCTTTTCACTCAACATCACACTCTAAACTCAATTCCATACGGATCTAACAAATTCGACAACCATGACGGGTTAGGCTGGCCAAACGAACTAGAGGGATTAGAGGAGCCTAACGACCCAGTCTAGCTCGTTTGGGTTTCTTAACCGACTTGGTCCGGTTGGGTCGTCGGGTCGGCCCAATCCATTTGGGTTGTCGAGTCTGTTTCCAAATTTGTCTTGAACTCAAAACATAATTAAGCCTAGAATAAATATTGTTAAAATGAAATTTTATCTCACAAAAAATTTAACTATTTTATTCAAATAAGAAATTGAAATATAAGGTATTTTAATTTCTTTATCTAAACAAGTTATTTAGAAAATAAAAAGAATCTAATTATAAACAATTTAAATACAATGCATTTTAATTTATCAACATTGTTAGAATGTTTCATCCAAACACAAGTTAAAGATTTTTAACATATATATAATAATATTTGTAATATAAACATAATTCATTGACAACAACATCGTTAACATGTTACTCATAGGTCTAAGAAAGTTATAAATTCATGTTATTACAAATAGTACACACCATCTAATAGTCACTTATACTCGTTTAAATCTCTTATACAAAGATTGCTCGACCAAATGTGATAAAAATATTAAATCTAAGGGTTTGTCATCATAGTAACAACTCAAACAAGTGTGATATAATATTGTTAAAAAATCTTAAAATTGGGGAGTTTCTTAGTTCAATTTCATAAAAAATATGTTCCCTTATAATGATAGTATAAAAGAATAATCATATGTAAAGACTCACATTTTAAAAGAAAGGTTATTAGAAATTCAGAATGAGTTACGAGTCAAAATAAATAAATTAAATAGTATATAAAGAAAAAAAATCTATAAACTGATTCTGTTAAGATTTTGAACTGTCAAATCTTTTAGGTGTTTTTCCCTTAAAAAAACCATCTCATTCAGATTGTCTTAAAATTTTAATTTAATTTATTGTATTTTAAAAATGAATGTGATATTGTTTTAAGAACAAAACCTAAAAATTTAAACACATAAATTGGGCCTGTTGTTTGGTTTGTAATAATAGGCAGTCAACTAAATTTGGACTGATAAGTGGTTCCAAATAGCAAGAAGGCACAATTTAGAAGCAAGCCTAGAGACAATTACTAGGATGAACAGAAGAGAAGAAAAGGAAAACCCAACAAACCAAACAAACAAAGAGCACTCATCGAAAGTAACGAAACCAACCTACGAATCAAAGATTGATTAAACGGCGCATTTATTTCCTATAAAGAGTGCAGTTATCACGCTCTCAACCATTTCATTTCTTCCAACACATTCTTTCTTCCTCTCTTCTCTTCAGATCTCTCTTCTCTTCTCTAATGGCTTCCTTCACTGCAACCTCTTTCTCCCTCACCTCATTCAACACAACAAAAACACTGGTATTTTCTTCATTTTTTCTTTCTTCTATGTCCATGCACCAAATTCCTTCATTCATTATGTGTACCGTTAGTTTTTCATATTTTCTTCACATGGTTTACTCTGTTTCTCTCATCACATCACAGATAAAGTAAAATTTGAGTTTTTATATTCATTTAACGCACTCATTTGGTTTTGCTTGTTGGATGAAAAATCAGGTACCTGGTTGCAGGATCTCTAACTCTGGTTCAGCTTTGGTTTCTCTCAAGGGGAGAACTTTTCCACCCATTATTCTGCAGAGTAGAGTACCTCGCTTCCAAATTGCATGTGCTGTAAGTGTAACACCACGAATTTATCAATTGCTTGGAGTTATCTATGACGGCTTGTACTTGTAATTTTTTCTGATTTCATAGATTTTTGTGTTACTGTGTGTTGATCAGGCCAAACCAGAAACTGTAGAGAAGGTTTGTGACATAGTGAAGAAACAATTGGCATTACCAGATGGATCTACTGTCACCGGAGACTCCAAATTTTCTGCACTTGGAGCAGATTCTCTTGACACGGTATTACCAAATTGTCTTCACACACAAAATTTCTCTTATCACCACATTCTCTGCTTGTTTTTTTTTTCCTCTTTCTATGTTATGCAGAATGGAAGTAAAAACAAAGTAATACCAGTTTTCCTTTTCACTTATGTATTTTGCATTACTCTACATGAGATGAAAATAAGAACACAACATAGATTTCATCACGATGAATGTATTGGGTCATAATTTAGAGTTTGTGCAGGTGGAGATTGTGATGGGTCTGGAGGAGGAATTTGGTATCAGTGTGGAAGAAGAAAGCGCGCAGAACATTAGCACCGTTCAAGACGCAGCAGATATGATTGATAAGCTGCTTGAAAGCAAGAGTGCTTAAACCACCAGCAAAGTTATTTTGCTGAAGAATCTTAAATTTTATATTTGGTTTTTTGTGTTTTCTGTGTTTCATTGGTCTTCAATTAAATGCTACGTGGTTTTTAAATATTGAAATTTATCTTACTTTTTACTCTCCAGTACATACATATCTGAACTTGAAATTTGTTATGGCGAACAAGATTGTGCGGTGACTTGTTAAAAACCGGCAAACCGCGTTTGAAGCCGAAAATATGTGCTGAGGACACCAATACCAAACCAAACCAAGTGGTGGTGATCTTTTTAGTTAGTTGCAGGATTATAGGATGCTAATACTTCAAAAGAAAATTTGCATGTAAATAATAATATATCATTCAAAGAAAAAAAAAATAATATATATATATAAGTATTTTTTTTATAATAATTAAATGATGATAAGACTAGTTTAATTTGAACCTTATTGATCATAAAAAAAATCATTATATTTACATTAATCATTATGTTAAAATAAATTTTAATAATTTAATTAATTTTTTATTATTATTTTCTTATATATATATTACAATAGTTACACATATGTATTCAATTACTTTTTTAAATATTAATAATTAATAATTATTATAATAATTAGTATTATAGAATAATATTATTATTATTTTTAAAATAAATATTTTGTGTAAGTGAATTAATTATATAAAATAAAATAAATTTAAATAAACGTAAAAATACAAATTAAATAGTTTATATTATAAATTATTTCAAGTTATCATTGAGAATAATAATAATAATTTATTTTAAGTTATTAATGATAATATTAATAAATTATATTTTTCTAATTTTAAATAATATATTTTTTTTTATTTGAATATCATCTATTTTATTTATATTGAAGGGTAAAATGATAATCATATAATTTACTCTATTAAAAATTATAATTTATTAAATTTTATTAATCATATCATACATAAATTTTCATAAACTCTTTAATTATATCTACTCAAATTATACAATATATCTTTTTCATCAAAAGAACCCTATCTTTATCTACAAATTAACTCAAATAAATGCAAATTCACTATCATAAATTTACACCCTAATCAAAACACAATATAAATTTAATCATATCACATCAATAATTAATCTCCTCTTATATTTATTTTTCTTTAATTATTTGTTATCTCTTGGATTTATGTTAATATTAGAAGGTTCTTTTACTTTTCTTTCATAATTTTTATATAAATTTAATAACAGGAGTAAAAACATAATATTATTTAACTCTTTTTGAAATAAAGTTAAAATATATTATATGCTACAAAATAAAAAAGAGATGTGATCTTTTTAAATATATATTTTTTCCTGAAATAAAAATAAGAAAATATTTTATAATAACAATATTAGGCACAACAATAATTAATACTGTTCCAACGTATTTTCATTCATAATTAGAGATATCGAACTATATTCTAACATGTAAGCCAACCTGGCTCATATTGGATTTGAACTGAGTTGGATTGAAAAAGATTCAATTTTTTAAAGGGTGGGTTTAACTAAATCCAACTCACTTAACCCATGGGTTCGAATCGGATTAAGGGTGGGTTGACACACTTAACCCACCAACATTTTTAATTTTTTTTGTTATAATTATTTACTACTTCTAATTATATAGTTTAATAATTTCATATTTTAAAATGTTGAAATGTTGTTCAATAATATTTGAATAGTTTGATTGTTTAATCAATTTTTTTGTCAAATTATATATGTCGATACTCTAATATTTAACTATTATTTTTATAATAATATTTTAAGAATTAAGTGAAGATTTTGATTCCACTATTATAAAAAATAAAATAAGTCATTTTTATCTTATTGTAATGCAATAAATATATAAATAAATTACAAAAAAAATATATTTGAAGTGAGTCAACTTACTAACCCACCAACATGTGGTAGGTTGGACCGAGTTGCAAAATTTCTGAATTGCCAAAAAGTAAATCAGGTTGAGGTGACCATTTTTTAGCTCAACCCGTGGTGAGCCAACCTGTGAGTCGGGTTAGCTCACTTTGACACCCCTATGTACAAATGTTAAGTTTACGTAGTTCTACAAAATTATTTGAGAAGATTTTTTTTTTGGATAAATCGAAAAGGACCGACATTGGTTTTATTGTTTTTCATTCACAATGAAAAATAAGAGATGTAGTTCTTAAAAAGAATAAAGTTGTTGAAGTGTTGATTTGAATTTTTAAATTTAAAAAGCTTGTTATTTTACAAATTATTTTAAAAAAAGTTAGACGTGAGCGATCATACAATCATGACTTAAATGAAATATCTCCTTAAACACTTCAAAATTCACTGATTGAGGGTATCAAACAAAAATCTAAACTTAAACAATACCAATTCTTTAGAATTGCTAATTTACCGATTGTGGGTATTAGATGAAAAAATTATATTAGTGATTTAGAAATGCATTTGATTAGGTGTTTCTTATTTTTTTCAACTATAAAAAAAGCTAAATCGCTTGAATCCCCAACAATATTCTGATCCTGCTTCATAAATTTGTTCATGTCAAAGCATAACAATTATTTTACTTTATATTTGAGATTGAAATAAAATGAAACTCCAATTAAATAGGTAAGGACCATTTAAACATAAAAAACAAAAACTCCAAACTCAATGTGTTTTGTAAAACACTAACCTCACACTAATGATTAAGTGCCAACTAAGTACTTGTAGAAAACTTATTAAACCAAGGACGTGGTGCTTGTTTAAGGCCATAAAGAGCTTTTTGAAGTTTGCAAACTTCACCAGATTTGTGAGAGACACATGGTGGTGGAATCATGTAAACTTCTTCATGTATATCCCCATTCAAAAAGGCATTTTCCACACCAATTTGAAAAATCTTCCATTGAAAAACAGAAGGAACAACAATCAAGGTACGAATAATAGTCATTTCTGTCGCAAACACAAATGTTTCTCCATAATTCATTCCATATTCTTAGGTATATCTTTTAACAACAAGTATAGTTTTATACCTTTCAACTGAGCAATCTAAGTTTGTACACCCAACGAGATCCAATAGACATTTTTCTGGTGGCAATGGAACTAGATCACATGTATGAGTCTGATGTTGAGTACTAAGTTCCTTAGCCATACCATTATGCTAATGTGGACCACAAACAACCTCTTTATAAGATGAAGAAGACTTATGAAGACGATGAATATAGGCAATAAAAGCACAAAATGAACCGGAATAAGAGAAAAAAACAAAATTTGGTCGTTAAGTAGTCTTACGATTACGACTAGGTCGAACATGTGGCAAAAGAACCACAACCTCATAAGATGATTGAGCAAGCGTAGTGGGAGAATCAACAAGTACAATTAGGGATGACAAAAATATTCGTGTCCGCAAACAAATTTTGCGGCGGTAAGCCTTGTTTAATTTTGTGATTAATGTTAATGATTAGTAATCAGCACAAATTAAACAAACCCTAAACCACAAAATTAAACAAACACTACCTCCGCGATGAAGATGTAAACTGCGACAATATCTTCACAAAACAAAAAACAATCTTTGATGGTTGGTCATGCACAGCCTCTGAAATTCCCAATTCAAAGAAATCTCCATATTGTAATGAATTCCTAAACCCAATTCAACAAATTATAAACCCTAAAACCCTCTAATTAAAATTAAAAGGCCAGCACAATAAAATAACGGCCACATCATTGAACAGTGCTCCACGTCACAAAAACGAACCACGCTGGTCACTATTCCTTTAACTATTTAGACGAAGTTAGAAAAAATGATCTAATTGAATGGAATTAACGAAAAGTATAATCAAATTAAAAACAATTTCAAAAGTACGACCAAACTGAAAAAACTTCACAAAAACTATGACCAAATGACTATTTAAGCCTTAAAAAAAGTTAAATTAAACACTTTATTTTCCAAAACATTTTAACTTTTGGTCTCATTTTTCTTTCAATTACTGCATTGAAAAGAAAAAATCAAATTCATACTCCACTAGATAATGCATATACGCGTATAATTTATTAATATTATTAATAAAATTTAAACAAATAGATAAAAAAACTCGTTATCCAAACCTCTCTTGTATAAATTAGTTATTTTATTATTAAATAAAAATTGCAGTAATTGAAAATAATTTCGCATCACAACCTAAATTATTCATTATAATTTTAAAATAGAATTTATGTTTTTTATTCATTACGATTTTTATTTATAAATTATTTTATATGTTATAAATTTTAGCTATATAAAAAACATTCACCGTTAAAATTCTTGTGATATTTTTTTACAACTAAAGTAAAAGAAGAAGAAAGTGTGTATTTTCTTTTCCTCGTGGTTTTCTTCATAAAATACGTAAAAAAAAAAAATGTAGAATTCACACGGAACTGGCCTCCACACTCGTGTGACATATAAGGCTTTGTTTGGGATCGTCTTCTCACTGTTTCTACAAAGACGGGGTTTCGTCTTCACAGGCAGCGTGATTCTTGAAACCAGATTTTACGACTTCTCTGTGAGACTATCCGTGTCAGCGCGCGCTTTTGTCTATGTAGGTAGCTGAACATCGTGTCATTTCTCGGATTTCCGAGCTTCAGGTAATCCTCTCCGATTCTCGACGCTCGCTTCTTGCCAATTGAATATCTGTAAGCGCAATTTCGAAATTCGACCTACTTTTTCCTTTTCGGGAGATTCCTCTTCGTTTTTCTCAGATTCGCTGATTGCGAACTTTGCCGTGTAGGGTTCGGCTTGCATTTGAAAGTTTTCAGGGATTTTCATTGTTTCAGTGTCGACTATGCGTCTTTGTGCTTTTCTTTGGGGAATTTCGTAAACAAGCGTTTTGTTTTGGGATGTGGAAGGGGAATGGGGGTTTATTCTAATGGTGATGGGTTTGGGGATGACTGGATATGCAATGTTTCGTTCGGAAGGTTTCGAGTTAGGGCATAAGGGGAGCAGGTAGCGAGTTGGGAACTGTTCGTTTCTTTTCCCAATGGATATGTTCCTTAATATGGTTATGTTTCCTTTGATTTTTTGTCTCTGATACTAAAACAGTGGCCAATTGTTTCATGTATTTGCGTAATTAATGTTTTTTCCTTTTATTTTTGGGAGCTTGGCATAAAAGCTTGCCTTACCGTGTTTATCTGTATGCTATTGACACTGGAATTCTGTTGTATTTGTGTTGAGTTTAGTCACCCTACAACAAAAGCCTTGTCCCACCAGGTGAAGTTTGCCATATGGATAACACTGTGTCATTTGGCTTGGTTAAAAACTAGATTTTCGGAAATGTTAACTTCCCCCATGTCCTTATTGGTGGGAATTATATCATTGTTAATTGCTGGTTCTCTTCTTTGGCTTAAAATGATAGGTTTGCTACCCTGATATCTCCAGCTCGTCTAAGTTTTTCTTGAAATCATAATATTTTGGTTGTGCAGTTCGGATGAGATGGCCTCTTCACAGAATGTGGAATTGGAGGCTGCAAAATTTCTGCATAAACTCATTCAAGATTCTAAAGATGAGCCAGCCAAGCTGGCTACTAAACTCTACGTGGTGTGTGTTGCTTTCTCTTAATGATAAAAAACTTAAACTTCAACTGCTTAAAAGACTAGGTATGCCTGTGATTAATTTGATGTATGTTTCAGATACTACAACACATGAAATCTAGTGGGAAGGAGCATTCAATGCCATATCAAGTGATATCAAGGTAAAATGCCCATCCTAATTCATCCATATGCAATTATTTAGCTGTTTTTGTTTAGACCTCATCTTTTTAAGTGAACTAGCGTAACAAATTCGAATATTTGATTCTGATTGTTCAATTGGGACGCATGTTTACTTTTTAGCTCGTCCTATCATGCTACTAAAGGTATGAGTAAAATATTTTTGTTCCTATACTTTCGGTCAAACCTGGTTTAGGTCCATGGCACATTTTTTCATGAGGATATTAACCAGCTTTTCCATGTGTGATGGAAAATGAAATAACCACCGGAATGGTTTGTTTAACTGCATCATGTGTAGTTTAAATAAATGTGATTTTATTTTATTTTTGTACTCTGTATTCTGTTTCCAGAAGGAAAAGAGGTCGGATGTATTTTGTTACTTTGTGTAATTTGGCTAGGGTAACATATGATTCGAACTGATGGCTATTTCCCACGCGAATACCTTGATTTGATTGCTTTTTCAAATAGATAACAAACATAATTCGCAATTATGAGGCTCATCTTGCGGATATAATGAAACTAATACTTGTCATTCTTGGCTTCAAAACTGTTTGTTTGGGAATTAGATCCAATATTTTGTTTCATGCTCAATGCTGTTTCTTCTGACTTAATGTTGCGTGTAATAAGGGCAATGGAGACTGTCATCAATCAACATGGTCTTGATATTGAAGCATTGAAGTCATCTCGTCTTCCGTTGACTGGTGGTCCTCAAATTGGTAATTAACAGCGAATGTTTGCTAATTGCAGAAAGGATCTTTGTGATGATTTTTGTTTGATTTTTGATTTCAATGTTTGATAATTTGCAGGATCTTCTTCGCAGCCAGTGAATGTTACAAAAGATTCTAGAGGGGGCCTTGTGGAAAATGAGGTGTCCAAAATGGACCCTTATGCTTCTGGTCGGCCACCGGTTGCGCCAAGTGGTGGAGCACCTGATTATTATCAAGGATCTGTGGCTCAGAGGAGTAGCCAGTCTTTTGATCAAGGAAGTCCATCTAGTTTGGATTCTAGGTCTGCTAATTCACAGTCTCAAGACAGACGTGATACTGCTAACTGGGACAAACAGTCAAATCAAAAGGATGGTAAGAAAGCTACGACAAAAAGAAAGAGGGCAGATACATCATCCCCTGTGGAATTGCACGTTGACAGTCCTCAGCTGGATCCTCGCAATACTGGTGTTAGTGCAAGGAAGGGGAAAATGACCAAGGCTGAATCGTCGGATGGTCTTCCAGTTAAAAGCGGGGAACTAACCAACTTTAATATGGCTCCAAATAGTGGTCAAATGGAGAATGTTTCAACTTTGCCTGGTAGCATGAGAACAATGCTTAGAGCAAACCAAGAAGGTCATCATTTATTGGCAAAGCAAACTGATTTGACAAAGATTGGCAATCCAATGGTGCGAGCACCTAATTCGAAGTATGCTGAAGACTCGGAAGTTTCCTCTGCACATATTGCTTCAGGAAAGCAGCCAGGTACTTCCTTAAGTTGTACACAATGAGATTGAATGTGTGATCAAAATATTGCTGGATTGCTTCTTATAAAAAATCTTATGTTCCTCTTCTTCTAATGTTGTTCCTGGTAAAACAATGGCAGAAAGGTCAATGCGGCAGTTACACCTCCATCCCTTGGCTTAAGCAAGGGATTTGGAGAAATTTCTGCCGTAAGTCATGATATAACTTGATGAAATTGAGCTCGTGGGATTAGGAACTGCTAACATTTTGGAATATATATATAATACTAAAATAACAATGCCAAATATTTGAGTGCCAGTGTTGAGGTTTGACTCAAGACTTCTTAGAAGAGCTTATGCGTGTGTATAATTAATGGAATGGAAGAAATTATGAGTCAAAGTTTTCTTGAACAGTAGTTCTGTTGTCAGTCATACATGGCCGTGCCTAAATCATTTGAGTATTCTGTGCTGTCAGATCATCATCACGATTGGGTCATTAAGGAGGAGAATGACCGAGGAACAATTTTGCCTGAATTATATTTGATAAAGGAAATAGAGCTATAATTTTGAATTTCTTTCCCACAGTTCTTGATGGAAAAAAAATTATTAATTTCAGGTGCTTATGCAAAGGTTCATGGAGGGATGGGATTTCCAGCTAGTGCATCTTCAATGGCCGAAGCTTTCTCAAATTCAATGCAGTATGGTGGTGCAGTTGAGCATGATGGGGGTAGTTCTACTAATTTAGCTGATGGACATAAAATTTCTCAGGTACTTGATGTTTACTATTTTTTTGCCTCATAGTTTATCTGTAAGCCGTATTACCTGCTCCCCCCACCAGCTATACTCATTGTACTTTAAAAGTTATTCTGCTTCTTTTATTCTCTATTGACTATGTTATTTATGTATAGTCAACTTGATTACTTGACCATGTAATTTTATTGACAGGTTGGCAGGCAAAATAGTGGCTCTGAAATGACTATGCTTAGACAAGGTGTTCCTCCAAGAGACACTGGAAAATCCACTGTTCCTGTCATGCCTTTCAAAGAACAACAGTTAAAACAGCTTCGTGCTCAGTGCCTTGTTTTTCTTGCATTTAGGTAGGCAGTTTGGCTACCATCTATTGGTTTGAGAAAATGGAATTGAATATTTTTAATGTGAAACTTTGTTTTTAAATGTGCAGGAATGGCCTGGCACCAAAGAAACTACATCTTGAAATTGCGCTTGGAACAGCCTTTTCTAGAGAAGGTGACTAGTCTTTATATTTTATTTCACACATTGACCATCTTCATTGACTAACAGATAATGGTAATACAGATGGTTCTCGCAAAGATCTAATTGACCACAAGGGAAAATCACAATCTTTTAATGAATCAAATAATGCCTCTGGGGTCATGATGCCATTCGGAGGCCCAAGCAATGTGAGACTGACAGATAAAAACCCTTCAGGTTCCTCTTCAGCTGGTAAAATTGTTGAGGCTGACTCTTTGTCAAAGGGAACGGAGAGCCCAAGAACGATGGAGGACAAAGGTAATCTACATGTCACAAAAAGAGATGTAGAAAGGCGGATCCAAGAAAGAGTGACCACACAGGCTTCCTCAGTCACTTCATGTCAGCAGCAAGATTCTTCTTGTACAAGAGGAGCTGTAGTTGGTAATCATTTTGATGATGTTGACACCAGTAATATGCCAGTAGGAAGATCTAACCAATCATCTGTTGTTGGTCCAAATAGCTGGACTGGTTTTTCTGGTGCTAATGAGGCTTCAAAGGGACCTCCACAGATCTCTACTATTCAACATGAGTTGCCTATAGAAAGAAGAGAGAATATTCCTTGTCAGTTTCAAAATGTTGGTAACAATTGTGGTTCGCGGAATCACAATCTGTCTTCTTTTTCCTTGAAAGAGCAATGGAAATCTGTTCCAGGGACCGAAAGTGATCCCCATGGAGCAACAATGATGAAGGATGGAAATGTGATGATAAAACATGTTTCTCCAGGTGTAAACCATACTCAATATAGCCATGCTATTACAGTCAGTTTCTTTACAGCTTAATGTTTTCTGCATTGATTACTTTTTTAATATGGATCGGGATTACTTTCAGATGGCTTTAAAACAGTTCCGGTTGATAATGCATTAAAGCATGGTATCTCTTTTGCTACAGAGCAAGATGGGAATGAGAGGTTGGTATCAGGCGATTTGCCATCTTCTCCAAAATATACAATGTCAGAGAGATGGATCATGGATCAGCAGAGAAAGAGGCTTCTAGTTGAGCAAAAGTGGGTACAAAAACAGCATAAAACAAAGCAAAGAATGGCTACTAGTTTTCACAAGTTAAAGGTTTGTTCTCTTTTAACTGTCACTTTTTCTGGTTTAGCGCTTAGTATGTTCTCCTTGAACATTTAAATAATATTTTCACCCTGCACATACAAAATGTGTTATTCATAATCACTGCACAGTATGTAAAATTCATTACCTGTGCTTCATTCGATGTATTGTAGGAAAATGTGAGCTCCTCTGAAGATATTTCTGCTAAAACCAAAAGTGTCATAGAGTTAAAAAAACTTCAACTATTAGAGCTCCAACGACGTCTCCGGAGGTAATTTCCGTGTTGTGTGGGATAAACTTGTTATTTTCTTCAATTTTCAGTTTGACAGTGTATTCTTCCTCTGTGGTCCAGTGATTTTCTGAACGATTTTTTCAAACCAATTACAACCGAGATGGATCATTTAAAATCAATTAAGAAACATAGGCATGGTAGAAGGGTCAAACCTGAAAGGTTTGAGCAGAAAATGAAGGAAGAGCGTCAGAAACGGATTCGTGAGAGGCAGAAGGAGTTTTTCAGTGAGATAGAGGTTCACAAGTATGTGTTTGTGGTCCCATTTCTAATTGACTTCTCTACCTCTTAATTTTTCCACTGCATTGTAGTTGATAACTAATCAGTGCTCTCCTTACTCCTTTCCTCAATTATTACCGGAAATCTAGGGAAAAGCTTGATGATGTATTCAAAATCAAGAGGGAACGGTGGAAAGGTTTCAATAGATACGTGAAGGAGTTCCATAAAAGAAAAGAACGCATTCATCGTGAAAAAATTGATAGAATCCAGCGGGAAAAGATTAATTTACTGAAAATAAATGATGTGGAGGGATATCTTCGTATGGTGCAGGTTTGTTTGTTTTCTTATTTGTTAGAAATGGATACAGGGCTTATATGTTTATACTCAATGCCATTTTCGTTGGTACATTAGGATGCGAAATCAGATCGTGTAAAGCAACTACTTAAAGAGACTGAGAAGTATCTTCAAAAGCTTGGGTCCAAGCTACAGGAAGCAAAGGCTGCTGCTGGGCGTTTAGGACAGGAGGTTGATGATACAGGTCATGTCAGTTTTCTTGAGAATAGTGAAACAGAAAACGAGGATGAAAGTGACCAGGCAAAGGCAAGTTTGTCTTATGCATCTCTTTCTTAGGTATCTTGCGTTATAAAACATGCGACTTATTTTTCCAATTCCTTTTGCAGCATTATATGGAAAGTAATGAGAAGTATTATAAGATGGCTCACAGGTACTCCTAGTTCTGTGCTATTGTAATATCTAATAAGAAAATTTCTTGGTAGTGTAAGTTGCTTATATTATACTTTTGCTATTAATGATAGGATAAGCTACATGAGAGACTGGGATTTACTGGTTTAGTTTTTGTGTCAAAGGATCAAAAAGTGTTCATAGTGCATTGATTCCTTTAGTCTATAAATACGTATGTGAAATTTCCACTATGTTTAGTAATCCTGCTTCATTCTAAGGATTTTTACTACCCTTGCAGTATAAAGGAGAGCATTGCAGAACAGCCATCTAGTTTGCAAGGAGGGAAATTGAGGGAGTAAGTTAAATATTTGCCTTTGTATAATGCATGTTATTTAGTTGGATACATATGCAGAATTACGGAAATAAAAAAAGAAATCAGTCTAAAAGTGAAAAAAAAAATTGAATCTTTGAGGGAGTAAGTTAAATATTTGCCTTTTTATAATGCATGTTATTTAGTTGGATACATATGCTCATGTGTTGCAATGGAGATCCAAATTTTTTTGTTGCACTTTTCGTCCTTTTTTTTATTTATGAAATTCTGCATATAATTTGTCTCAGTGGGGATTTTGTCCTTCTCACTTTTCGCATATCTTCGTTAGTTTTATTAAATCTCGTTTGACAAGCAAGAGCTTTGGACTTCCATTCTCCATTTTTTTGGGATATAAGGACTTATATTCTTTCTAATTGAACATTTTGTCCTTAGATATCAAATGAATGGCTTGAGGTGGCTGGTTTCCCTATACAACAATCATTTGAATGGAATTCTTGCTGATGAAATGGGACTGGGTAAAACAGTACAGGTACAATTTTGGTGAACTGAGGAGATTAGTATACGTAGTTGGGTTCCTATTTGGATCCTTCCTATTTTAATTATTATTTGGTAGCGTGTTATTTTCTCTCTTTATCCATGCTGAATATTTTTTTTTTCTTTTGGGGACTTTGCTCTTGTTATTTCAGTAAATGTGTATATGCTAAAGAGAATGGATCATCATATTGTAATAAAGAGGTTTTAAGATAATTTGTATCTGTAAAGTCCTAATGTCTTATTTTACAGGTTATTTCTTTAATTTGCTATCTGATGGAAACAAAAAGTGATAGAGGACCATTTCTCGTGGTTGTGCCCTCTTCGGTTCTTCCTGGTTGGGACTCAGAAATAAACTTCTGGGCTCCTGGTGTTCATAAAATTGTCTATGCTGGACCGCCGGAGGAGAGACGTCGATTATTCAAGTAATTGGACTTTAGGATATTAACTCCCTGAATCTGTTTTATTGCTTATGGCCTTGGTGTGTGTCTTATCAGTTCTTTCATATTTTAGGGAAAGGATAGTTCACCAGAAATTCAATGTTCTTTTGACTACGTATGAATATTTGATGAATAAGCATGATAGACCAAAGCTGAGCAAAATACATTGGCATTATATAATAATTGATGAAGGCCATCGCATAAAGAATGCTTCTTGCAAGTTGAATGCCGACTTGAAACACTATCAGAGCTCTCACAGATTGCTATTAACTGGAACTCCTTTGCAGGTTTTTTTCCCTTTTCTTTTTAGCTTTATATGTGTGTGTGTGTGTGTGTGTGTGTATATATGTATGTATGTGTGTGTGTGTGCACGCTTCTTGGGAATAAATTAAAGGTTCTGCTCAACCCTTATTGGAGGCTCTTGATATGCCCTTTATTTCACTTTTGCCCTTCTTTTATAACATTTAATGATATATATGACTACTGGTTTCATTATTTTATAATTTATATTTATATGCAGAACAATCTTGAAGAGCTATGGGCACTACTTAATTTCTTGTTACCTAACATATTCAATTCATCGGAGGACTTCTCTCAATGGTTTAATAAGCCATTTGAGAGTGCTGGAGATAGCTCACCGGATGAAGTAAGTTTTGGATTATTTATATACACACACAGTCATTAAATTTACATATTCTTGACTTCAATTTAAGCCTCATTGATTTTTATGTATTAATTGTGTTATTTTCTATTATAAATACTGAATAGGCTCTATTATCCGAGGAGGAAAATCTCTTGATCATAAATCGTCTGCACCAAGTTTTGAGACCCTTTGTACTCAGGAGATTGAAACACAAGGTTTTTAATACTGAACTCAAGCTTAATAAGTGTAGTTCCTGCTCCTCCTTGAGTTTCTGTATTCTATGGACAGGGTTTATTCTTTATCAGTATGTGGCTTATGATTTGTTTTGACTCTTTATATCAATACTTCCTTCTTCGTAGTATGTAACTATGGGCATACCCATATGTCCATATGATGTTATCAACGTATATGCCTCTTCTATACATTCATAATTCATTTTGTTGTTGTTGTTGTTGTCTTCTTCAGTTGTATCTTTATAATTTTTTTGATTATAACTGCTCTTAAATTATAAAATATGGAGTTAAGGCGTCATAAAACATTATAAAAATGAGCTTCTTAATGCTACTAGAATTTTTATGAATATCTTGTGTAATATAGAATTGTTGTTATATGGATGAAATGTTCTACATTGTTCAAGTCAGTCTGTTACTCGACCAAAGTCTTTTCTCTTTTTTGTATCAAGCTTTATGAATTGAATTATGATTTTTGAAAGCTGCACTTTAGCATTTCTACTTTGAAAAAATGCTTTATTTTTTCATTTCTTTGATTTTCTTTTAACTTAAAAAAAGGTTTTTATGTTTTCATTTTGTTTTCTGATTTTTTGGATTTGTGATGAAATCAAGTAAAACAGTTTTTTTCATTGTGTTTCACACGTCCTTGAACAAAGGAAAAAACAATGTGATTCTTTTGTAATCAGAAGTATAAGTAGAAAACATTTTCTCAAGCCAAGTACTTTTATATTGTCTGCCCTGAAGGCGTATTAGATTCTGAAATCCTCATTCTACTGTTCTTTTGCTTACAATTTATTTTAGGTTGAAAACGAGCTCCCTGAGAAGATCGAGAGACTAATAAGATGTGAGGCTTCTTCATATCAAAAGCTTTTGATGAAGAGGGTGGAAGAAAATCTTGGTTCTATTGGCTCTTCAAGGGTATCTTTTTGATTACTTTATTATGTGTTAGACGCTGTTTCTTAACCTTTTAATATTAGATATAGAAAACATACATGCCTTGCTCAGCTGGTCTAATTGAAATTTATAATTGTTAGGCTCGATCAGTACACAACTCTGTCATGGAGCTTCGAAATATATGCAATCATCCATATCTCAGCCAGCTTCATGCGGAGGAGGTATGTTTATATCTCATCCAGCTTCATCCAGAAAGAAATAAATTTCTTTACAGAGGCTATATGTTACACTTCCAAAATAGTGTGTTCTCTGTCTGAAGTAGTCAATTTTGTTTATTTGACTGCTTCGGCAGTCAGTGAAGTATTGTGATTATGTATTTGTTATTCTTTACTTTTTGTTATGCTGCAGTATGACTCTTTGCTCTTTGCAGGTGGATAACTTCATACCTAAACATTATCTGCCACCAATTATTCGACTGTGTGGGAAGCTTGAAATGTTGGACCGTTTATTGCCTAAATTAAAGGCTACAGATCATCGGGTATGAAGTATCCTATATAATCATTGCCAAACTACTATAGATTTAATTTATTTCTTGTCAGTATTGTTTTGACTTGCTATAACTGAAGATATTTTGGAATCCTATTTTCCATGCTTGCATTTGTTTGTTTAAGATCTACTAGCTGCTTTTAATTTGGAATGTGTTTGACAATTCATTCTCCCTCTGCCAAATCTATGAAAGTAAACTTGTTGTAATGGGTACCTTATTATTAACGTTTTTGTTTTGGAAATTTAGCTTTTATTGTCTTATATCTACATATTGCCTACGCCTTTCAGGTTCTTTTCTTTTCAACAATGACCAGGCTGCTGGATGTTATGGAGGAGTACCTAACCTTGAAGCAGTATCGGTACCTTCGGTTGGATGGACATACATCAGGAGGTGATCGCGGTGCTCTGATTGAACTATTTAACCAACCTGATTCTCCATATTTTATTTTCTTGCTCAGGTAACTTAAATGTCTACTGCAGCACTTAATTAAAAGAATTGAACTGGGGGAAAACGTTTTTGTTAGGGTTGGGGGAGGGTGGTTTTTAAGATATTTAGTTGAATGCCTACTATTGACATCTACATATATGGACTTTTGTTCAAATCTTAATCTATATTTTGTTATTGGAATTACATAATAAATTTTAGGCTCTATTTGGTTTTAGAATTTTTTTTTCTATTTGTCATGATTTCCTGTTTTCATTTTCTGAATACAATGTGTATTACGAGGTTTTGATGATGTAGAAAATGTTTTTCTTTTCTATTTTCTTATCATGGTTCTGTTTTTTTTTTTCTTTTCATGCATGAGATGGATTTGTGTATTATGGAGTGCCTAAGTTGCACATCAAGTAGAATGAAATGCTCAGTAGAGTATTTAGGTGCTTAGTTCTGCCAACTTAACAACTAACATTGAAGGATGAGTTCCCCTAGTGGGTTAGTGCTTATCAATTGGTACCTAAGCTGGTTGTTGCTGTTGTTTTCTCAAAAAGAGCTATATAAGTTCATTCAGGAATATGCTGCACCACAAGCTGCTTGGCTAGAGCCTTTTCTCTGACAAAGAAGAGATCTAGTTCCATACGTTTAATCTAGGCTGGTAAAACCGAATTTTGAGTTAAATTGACTGCACTGAGATGATCACAACAAGCAATAGGAGTGAGATGAGGAATAGCAAGTCCAACCTATGAAGCTCGGACACGTCTCATCAATGGCGTGTCCCGTGTCCGACACATATCGGATATCGACACTCGTACGACACGTATCAGTAAAATGTCCAATTTGAAAGATATTTTTTTTTTGTTTTAACATGACTCTAACACAATGTTAATAACCTCAAATTCAATGATTTTCTAAAAAATCAAAAAACTTGTAAATTTATCACATAAGTTTCTATTATGATTATAAAAATAAGGAAAAAGTATTATATGATCACTACTTTTCACTTTTTTGGATATTAGATAGATAAATTATATTCATTTTTGTGTTAATTGACAATGTGTTAGTTGAAAGTTTGAAAATAATATGTAGATACATATTGTGTTCCGTGTACTATGTTTTTCAAGTGAGCCGTATCTTCGTGTCCATATCCGTGTCGTATCGAGGCTTCATAGAGTCCAACTAACAAAGTTTGAATCCAAAGATCCAAAGACTCCTATATTCAACTTCTGGGCTTGACCAGGCTAAAACAGTTTGTTTCTTGATCACCAATAGTCTATATTAGGACCTAAATAGATTGCGGCTCCCGAACTTGATCATTTTATTATCAATATCAACAGCATACAAAAGGCACCGATAGACAAAGGCTGATAAGGTATAGCAGGAGAAATAAGGAAGCCACATTGAAAAGTACCTGGTGGCCATCTTTGGTGGTATGTGACCATTCTGCAGTTGCTCAGTCTTGTCTGGGCTTGCAAAAGGTTTTCTAGAGAAGATATAGTTTGGGTCTGTGAGTAGGTGACTGCTGGATGGCTGATGCGAGAAAGTTGCTAGTTTTTTTTGGTCTATAAAGTCAGGTAGGATGTTGGGCCCGAGTCCCCATTGAACTAAAGCAGTCTAATAATTAGGGAAGGGTTCTTTTACTGTTTTTTTTTTTATGAATTATATGCTTCTGTAAAAATATAAAAAAAATCGTAATATTAAAAATATAAACAAGGCATTATGCATAAGTATATTATTTAGTTGTATTGTATTATACAATAGAGATAATTGCAACGTATAATATGTAAAAAATGTAATGACTATACAGAATTAATGAAATAATATGAATTAGAATAACAAAATAT
>Ga0099823_1000906_pt1 | contig 22454 bp, 9 predicted proteins | sample CowpearedBW_FD_76831 | JGI IMG/M metagenome (GOLD analysis project Ga0099823, IMG submission 76831) | Root nodule microbial communities of legume samples collected from California, USA - Cow pea red BW | ecosystem: Host-associated > Plants > Roots > Nodule | place: USA: California | collected...
CAAACAGTTACACCGTGTCACTGTGCCGTTAAAAATTTTAACTCCGTCTGCCAAAAGGACTCAATTGAATGCGATTTTACCAAAACGAGGACTAAATTGAACAAACAACCAAAATAGGGACCAAATTGAATAATTTTGACAAAAATAAGAACCAAATGTGTATTTAAGCCAAAAACTTTTCTTCAGATCGGCCTTTTAAGAGGCTCTTCCTATGTCTTTTATCCGATATCTTGAAATTTATTAGAAAACACAATTTTGATAAGTTTTAGTTAGGGGTGATAAAAATATTGTGTTCCTGAATATTCCTTGATACTTAATATTTGCTGGGTATTTATTATCCATAAGAACATATATTTTAATATTTTTTTATAAAGATTAGTCTGATTTGAAAATTAAAATTAAAATTTGTTTTAAATTTAAGAAAATAAAATTATATTTAACATTTATAACAAAAATAATTACAATTAGTTATTATGTAATGTATTTTTTTCTAATATGATGAAACTTATCCGTATTAAAAGTTTTATTCTATAAAATATTGCATTCACGTAGTACAATAACGAAACACGTAATAATTTTGAGATATAATATATTTGCAACCTCTAACAAGTTTAAATTTTTGTTTTTGTTTCTAATGTTCATTTTAGCTTTTCATTCTTGTTAAATTTTCTTTTATTTTTGTTCTTGAAAACATCATCTAAAAATAAATTTATCTTACCGTTCAAAGTGTTGTCCACATAAATAGGAGTCAAAAAAAACAATACGAAAGATAAAATTCCAAATAAAAACATATTTAAACTTAATTTTAATATTATTTGTTTGAAATAGACGTGAAAGAATGGTTATTCAATTTGTTTGTTAAGACGATGGTATTTATCCGACGACATTGTGAAAATGTTAAAAAGTTAAACAGGAAAGTGTTTCAAACTATAGTAACTAATAACACAATAATAGTTGTTGATAGAAATCAAGTTAGGAATATTCCTAACCGACAGTCAAATCTCTTCCGAGTGTGTGTGTGTATATATAATATATAACACACACAACTCGTAAATAAAGTCTTTATTCTAGAAATAGTAAAAAACAAATCGCAGTGAAATTACTTCTAAAGTCCAAGTATTTAACAAACGTACTGAAAAGATTGTTAGTGCATGCAAGGGATAACATTTCTTAACTTTTTAGCCTTGTATGCGGGCTGTAGCATATAGCTGAAAAAGAAACTAAAAAACGAAAGGAGGTTCGGGATTAGAATATCTGAGTAAAAATATGTAAGTACCAACTTTCCAATATAACAACAATAAAAAAAAATGAAGACAATTATCTACCTGCAAGAGTCGCCCTACTTGTCCAGGGCGTTGGCATGTTCATGTTAAGCAGGGGAAACATGACTGGACTTGTTTCTGGAGCCATGGCAAATGAAAACAATGCCAATGGTGCATATAACTACATCAACAGGGATATCACCCTTTAACAGAAATTTGAGATGCCCGGAACCAAAATTTTTCTAGGCAAAAAGAAAATAAAACTAATGCTTCTCCATCTATCCGGCTATATCTGTACATAACAATAGAACTAAAAATCTGCTATACATCTTTTGATCATTTTTTTCTAACTCGTTCTCTTCTGCCATCTACTTTTGTATATATGCAACACTCTTCATATTGCCAGTGTGCCTTCAGAAACCGGGGTCTCATCTAATGAATCCGTTGATTGGGATTTTGGTTTGCCCGCAATTTTATTATTATTATTATATCCATAACCTAGCGAATTTCCGCTTGCTTCACACAGCTGCACAGATAGATCAAGAACAACGTCCATTCAAATATCCAATATAAAAGAGTGATATAAACTGTGAATGTTTATGCACGAATTCAAAAGGAATATTACCTCTGAGAGCTCAGCCAGATGTCGAGATCTGAATTCATTTATAGTTGCTGCAATCTCCGACGTGGGGAGTTTGGCCTAAAGAAAAATGAAGATCACCCACCATTGTGTCATAATTTTCATAAATTATTAATAAATATAATAAAAAAAATTAATAGTTTACAAAGTAACGCCTAATTACACATCATCTGACATTTTCATTTTATTTTTTTCTTCTCATACTTACAATTTTATAAACGGAACAGCTAGTTCTGCCAACTAGATGTGAAGAATGCGTAAAAGAACAAAAGTTTGTTCAAACCATTTCTAAGAAAAGTTAATCAAGATTCAAGTAAACTAAATATAAAGAGAAATTAACGATAGTGAATGCACAGGATTCAATCGCAACAAGAAATAACCAATAATCATTTGCTACTAACTATGACAAATTTCAATATGACTATTAACATAAATACGAGAGAAGCGGGTTAAGGTATTTTCTATTAAATCAATATTTTGTTTCAATAAAAATATGATATTCAATGAAAATTGTAACCTGAGAAAGCAGAGCAGCTGCTAGTTGAAGACTTGGTTCCAAAGTCTCTGGGACGACCTGCAAGTAGAAGAAAGTTCTCTAGAGTAAGCATTTCACTAACCGTGTGTTTTTCTTTTAATTTTGCTACAATAAACAACAGCTTTTTTTCCTATGACAGCATTTGGTTGCAGATAGAATAGAGTAGAATGCCTATTCAGTTTTCTTGTTTAATCCTTTTAATGGATTCATAATTTACCAAACATTTTAATGCGATGACCAAATGCTACACTATCATGGAATTGTATCACCAGGTAATCAAACAGGAATACTAGAATAGGTACTAGAATATTACAGCAGTGGCTCCAGCCTTTTCTAAATTCAATCCATGATCAACGTCATGGGCACGGACAAAGGTCTTCACGTTTGGGAAGTACTTGCTCAGAGCCCAGACTGTTCTATAATTTGCACCAGGTGTATCGAGTGTTATTGCTGCAGCACATGCCCTTTCAGCTCCAAGTTTATGTAAGACCTAAACACACATCCCAGAAAGAATAAAGATAAAATCAAGTAAGAACTGTTATGCGACTAGTGTTGCTGAGGCGACGTGCACTACCTCTCTACTACCAGCATCCCCAAAATACACAGGAAGACCCAGACCACGGCCAACTGCCACTCTATCACTGAAGATAATAAGAAATATGATAAACAAGTTAGTTCATCATCTCTTTAACCTCTATCCAAAGCCACCCATATCTTACAAGCAAACCATATAAAAAAATAAAGATATGAAAACATTCTGTTCATGAGAAAAAAAATTATGAAAAAAATCATGTGAGAGTACTCCAATCTTCTGGGTATCATACAATATATGAATGTAAATTGCATATAGATCATTGCCAGAAACAATTGTGTCATGTCTTGTCAATTTATTTACTCATGTACAATCCAAGATTGTCTCTCATCCTAGACTTCAATTATCAGAAACATTGAACTAGAACTAACTATATATAGATGCTCCAATTAAGTATAAAACACTACACTCGAACAAACTATTGTGAAAAATTAAAACAAATATTATTGTGATAATTTTATTTTCTTTCCCCCAGGAGACAAGCCGGTATTGCATCTAACAATGTAGATATCAAATCATTCATCCACAGAGAATGAACAATAATTTCAATTAGCAAGTTGTTACCTTCTTACATCTAGTGCGACGAATGGAATAAGACGCTCAGAAAGAAGTTGGGCAATGATCTAAACATAATACAGAAGTAAGTCGTTACACCTAAATCAGTTATATAAAAAATAAACTATTTAATCAAACCAAAAAAGAGTTTACCTGTCCCACTCGTCCAAATCCACAAATAATAATATGATCTTGCAGATCATCTGTCTGTAAAAAGGTGTCATCCAAAAAGAACTCAGTCAACTACCAAATTTTCATGTTACTCTGAAATAAACGAATTACAAAATGGTAAATCCAAATGGGATAATTGCATCCACTACCCCATTCTGGTTTAGGAAGAGCTCTCCTTAAACTACTACATAGTTTTTAGCTATAAATGTCAACTAAATTGTTAATAATGAACCAATAACATTCGTGTCAACTGATCAAGATGAAAAAAGTTAATAAAGAACCTATAGCCCAAAAAATTGAAATGAAAGAAATAAGCACTCATAATGTCAAAAAGGTATGAAGGGTATCAAAGTTCGCCATTCAGACATAATTATCATTTCTCTGATTAAGAATTCTATCGAAACGTGCTATCCCTATGGAATCAGAACAAACTTTTAACAAGGGAGTGAGGACTTTAGTAACTATAGTTAACTGACTTCATAAAAAACTTCACCAACTGAGCTAGGTTTATAGTTTTCAACTTATTCCATCCCTACACTTTTCTGATAAGATATGTCAAACTAAAATGAGTTACCAAACTGAGCTCTGCGGTGCTTGGGCATGGTTATAAACCGACTCCAAAATATAAATAGGCATATATAGTGCTGTGTCATATTAGGTTTTGATATTCATTGACCAATGGTATAAATGTTGTTATTTACTATAAAGAAAAATTAAAAATTTTGAACAATAAATACAGCTAGCATTTTATGTTACCCATATTTTCAATCACATGAAGCACCAAGTGATGATCCATGTTCTTCTCATTCAGTCACCCACACAACATATCCCAATGATGAAAATTTCGGTTGACCACTATTTCTCATGAAAGGTATGATCTACTTGGAACCTCCATTCTATTTATAACTTTCTTGGTTATCATTGCTTGTCTCCCTCCTATCTCTCCTTCGTATTCTTTTTTTTTTTATTGCAATTACTAAAAGTATTCGTGAAAAACTTGGCAAATCTGATGGCGACAAGGGATTGATAAGATACATGTTTTTGAATGCAACGATACTTGAGATTTGGTGCTTGCTCCCCTTGAGAGAAAGGAAATTGGTTTGCAAGTGGGTGTATGCTATAAAAGTTGGACCAAATGGAGAGGTAGACATCTTAAAGCTAAGTTGGTGGCAAAAGGATATATTGAAATCTATGGTCTTGATTACATACTTCAGTAACATTCTTTCTCCTGTGGCCGAAATCACTACAATCCATCTCATTATTGTTATAGCTGCTATCAATCACTAGCCTCTTCATTAGTTAAATATTGAAAACGCATTTCATCTTGGTGAGCTTGAAGAAGAAATTTATTTAGAGCAACCTCATGGTTTTGTTATTCAGGAGGAGTTCTATTTGGTTTGCAAGCTCCATTGATCTCTTTATTGAGGAGGGAGAAATCGAGAAGGCACATGATGAATTTTGTGTGTTTAGACCAAAATGGAACTAACCTATTTATAGGGTAGATAATATAATTACAAAATATTCAGCTACCTTATTTTAGGCTAATAATAACATAAAAATAAAATCAATTTAATTGATCCTAATATTATCATATGTATAAGATTCTAACATACCTACACTCCCCTCAATCGATCTATATTTCGGGAAATTGAAGAATGATTAAGCTAATCCAATACTTATTTTATGTACTACTAGATAATAGTAGATGCCTCTTAGTTTTATTGGGATCTATGAATTGAGGGAATTTCACTTGCAAACTAGGATTAAGATAATTCAACTGAAATATGTTTTAAATGGCTGACTGAAAATCCATGACTCCATGTGGTCGGACATCAGTTTCTGCACAACTTTGATAAAGACCAAATACGACAACCACATTATACCTGCAGGTCCAAAATTCCTATACCTACGAAACATAAACAATTTATTTAGCTCTAAGAATTTGATAAAACAATGCCCAAATAAGGGTGCCCAATCATAGATACTTCTTAATCTAAAATTTCATGATCATTATTAACGAAGCTAACAGTCAGCTACTCGTGTAAGAGAATTTACCTCACTTTCTTCAGGTAATAGTCTTCTAACATCATTCTGCTCAAAACGGGAAGCAATCAGCTGGCCGCCTGCTGCTAGCCATGGTGTGATGGCCATTGAAATGCCCACAACCAGAAACAGCAAAGATGACAGCTGGGAAGACATTATGCCCTGCATAAATACCAATTAGTGGGGGTAAACAGCTCTTTCATTTGCAAACTATTAAGGAAAAACCCAACTCTTAGTGGTGACTAGTAAAGAGATTTTTATTTGCAAACTATTAAGGAAAACTCCAACTCTTAGTGGTGACTAGTAAAGTGATCTGCATTTTGTATTTTTCAACTTACAAGGAAGACCAATCATTAACAACTAAAGACAATACAAAATTCACAAAAACAGAGAACTTCATCTTAAACAAGAAACGTGCTAGCCAAGCCCCACACCCTACTTAAATATCATTCCCATAAATGTTGCAAGAGCTGAGCACCAGAAAGAACAAAGAAAGATATAATTCAGCCTAAGAAAAGGATATAATCATTCTCAGACTTTAGAAAATATCAAAGCTTCTATTCCAAGTAATAAAAATATAACACATCTCAATCTCAACTCATAGAACGTTATCGATATAATCTACCTAAAACCTCCCCGGCAATTGGAGGAAATCACCGGAGGTTAAGGCATGCATCAAAGCTTCCCAATAAAACCACATATTGTAATCCTATAATATCCAAGGTAACAAGCAATGCAGGAACAAATGTTCATGGATCTCAACTCTTACTACACGTCTTGCTAAAACAGAACTTATTTTATGAACATACGTTTAACCCAGAACCCATTATACATACATTTATTTAAGTAACTACAGAAAAGTGGCGTATTTTACATGAATATCAAGTCCTAGAGTAAACTACCACAAATAAAACACAACTCTTCACATAAAAAACAGTTTTAAGGACAAAAAACCTGATTAACGGCATCACCAAAAGCCACAAATGCAAACTCTCCACCAGGAGCAAGAAGAAGACCAGCTCTGATGGCAGAAATAAAGGAAATCCCAAACATTCTACCCATCAAAGAAACCAAGATAGTCTTGCCAAATATTAAGAGTCCTAGTGTAACTCCGATGACTGGGAAGTTTGATACAAGAAGTTTTGGATCTATTGACATTCCAACCTGAAAAGTCACAAAAACCAATTGTCATCGATTATGTAGATAAAAGCTGGCTGATCATTAAGACACAGATAGTAACAAAAAAATCAAGAAAAATTCACACTTAAGCAATCAAGATTTCCAATCAATATAGCATAATTGTTTTTGTCTAGATTCTAGATCGATCAAAGTTCAAAATGTTATAGGTATACAAACCCATTTTTTCTTTAGACAGAATTAGCTTTCTTTCAAGTAACAAAGCTATCCCCAAGTGGCCAAGGCCAGCTTGTGGGATAAGGCTTGGTTAATACTGTGTAAGTGTGCAAGTTCTAACTATAATAGACCATGGCATAACTAATGTTTTCCTATTGTCAGATCATCAGTACATAAGTAACAGCTACAGACAAAGAATTGTTCACATAAACATTCGCCCCTTTTTGTCAATTGTTATAGAACTAGCATACAACCCAACTAAAAGCAATACTTCAAACTAAATTATTTTCACAAAAAATTCAGTTACAGTAGAATCTAAAATTGAATATTCATTTTACAGAGTTATTAGTTGACTTTGTGCACGCCTAAATAAAGGAAATGGTTTGATCTCTAAAATATTCAACTTTGATTCAGTTTTTCTTCTGGTGTTTTTCTGCATAGAGAAAACTACTTTTAACTTCGATTTAGTGCTATGAAGTCCAGATGTGTGTCTGTGTGTGTATGTCCACCACTTCCCGCACAATTAGATACTAATGAAGATTTCCAACTCTTCAATTCATTGCTTTTAAATATTCTCATATGAATATATCTCGCACAAGTACTTGACTACATGCTTTTAAACTATGGCCACATATTGGCTTCAAAGAACTCCGAATCCACATATCTTGCTACAAGAACCATAACCCAAATTTTAAGAAAATAGATATGTTTCAGATGAACAAATAAAATAATACAATTAACAAATTTGTGAATTCCGATATTTAGAACCTACCGTCATAAAGAATAGCCCTAACAGAAGGCCACGATATGGAGCAATGTCAGATTCAACCTGTAACGAAAATTCAGTTTCTGCCAACAGTAAACCAGCCAAAAAGGCTCCTAATGCCATGGAAAGTCCTGCCTGTTTTATTTAAAGGAAAACAGAAACAAGTCAAGATCCAGTTAATGAACTAAAAAATATAGGATTTGAAAACTGGACCAATCACCAAACTAGGTCACAGTTTAATGGTTTAAGCATAGTTGAATCAGAAATATCTACATTCATCTTAGTAAATTATATCAAACTAAGTTTTATTTTATGGAATAGGATGAGTGAAATGTTATTTATCCACCCAACCCCACACCATGAACGGCTACTGATAGAACCAACCCAACTGGCCAATTGATTTCCAGGCAATGGCTGGACCAAACAATCAAACCTTCAGAAGCCTTATCAATCCCCAAAATGCTTATTTAAAACATGAAAAGTTGTTCGTTTCTACATAAACAAAAGCACAAGAATGAACTATTCAACCAGTTAAAACCCAAAAGAAAGGATAAGAATGAAAAGGAATAGGACAATCACATACCCTGGCCGTAAGAAGACTTGTGCCAAGAATAACAAGGAGTGTATTGGCTGAGAAAATTTCAGCATTTTGATTTTCTGCAACCTGCTTGTATATTGGTCGAAGGAGCTGTGAAGAAGAACAGAACATTCAGCACAAAGCATACTCTGCACCTTCAATTAAAGTACCACCTTGCAATATCTTCCAAATGAATCCCAACAGGATATCACTTGTCCTATGAACAAATCATTTTTAATGATATATATATTTTATGATTACCATCTCGAGTCCTTGAGACAATTATCACCAAATATAATAAATGGTCATTCTATTTAATGTATATAGAAACTTCCACTAAGATCACATAAGTTCAATCACTACAGTCCAAAATTTATCTCAAACTATGTAAGCAACCGAGTCTATGTATTTCATGTATGGTACCTTATTAGTAACTTCCATTAACATATCAGAATGTTTCAATTTCAAGGAATTATATATATATATCATGTGAGACTGACACCTAAGTAATAGAGAGGCTGCCCTAGCATCACGCTTTATGTAAATGCATGTCTTGAAAAGCATACAAATCAAGACTTAATTACATAAAATATAGTGACTAAAGAAGATTTCCCTCCAAGTAGAAAAATGTAAGCATCAGTTATCCTAATTAGAACTACATGTTAGTAACAGTTATACTGATGAGAGATTTCACAGTCCACTTCCGAATACCACTTACCAATCGTCCCCCTGCAATAATGGCAGTGATTGCAACTGCTGCCTTAACAGCAGCCATTCCAAGTGCTTCGGCAATTGCTTGAAAACCAACCTGAATATATAGATTGGTCTTTACAATGAATGAGGGGTTCAGAAGAACAAAGGCAGAATTACAGAGTAAACATGTAAGAAAAATAACAATGAAAACCTCAGAAGGTCACGTGCTGACCTGAATATAAATAAAATATGAAATTAATTGGCAGACCTATAAATAGTGATTAATTACCACATTCTGTTCCAGGCCAGTAGAAGGGAAATAATTAAAAAAGAACCTGTCATATGCAATGTGGTTATACTAAATTTATTGCTGAAATTTCTGCTTGCACTTTTATTTCATGTTTTCATACTTCTTTCAGCATGTTAAATTTAAGTGTTTCATGTCATATACTGTCTCTCAGACTTCACAGGAGTCTAGTCTACACAACTTAATCATGTTCTAAACAGCCAAACCTAGTGTCCAAGAGCTTAGAAAAAGATTACCCCTCCTTTGGAAGAATTAGGAGAAATAAGAGGTATGAGTATTAGCAACACCACAACAGCCAGATCCTGAATAGAAACATACAGAAAGTTTGTGTCAAAATATTGCATCCCCAATACAATAAGAAATAGAAGGCATTTAAGAGCTAATAACAAAGAATCAAAGTCAGAAATGGCAAATTCATATAACTATAACAATTGCCTGATACAGCAGACAAAGTAGAGAATGCTTGTTGAGGATCTCTACAGAAAAAAAAAAAAGTGCCTAAGGGACAAATGATTCATCCAGTCATCTGCCCCAACATCCAAATAGACATGATAATTTTACAGTTTAATCCTTGCTTGTTAGGAACATGCTTGTTTAGTGTCTCTCAAAACATGGTACAAAAATTCTAGACTGAGCAAAGTGCAAAGATAATATGCTCATCCAATAACATACAACTATTGGAAATCATGATTAATTTATCCAGAGCAGTAGCAGCAAAAGTATTGCCATACTAAAGAAAGAAACATATAACAATCATATGGCAAAGTTCAGCCATATGTCACAAGAATAATATTCTCCTTAAAATCTAGCACAACATTTAACAAAAGAAAAATCTTTCAGTATTTAAATAGATGGGTAAGGAATAAAATAACCTGAAAGAGTAACACAGAAAAAGTAGCTCGGCCATGCCGTGATGTGCTCTCACCTCTCTCCTGCAACACCTGCAGAACAAGTTCACTGAAATTATTGCAGCATGATAGACTCATCAAAAATAAAATAAAAAGTAGATAGAATGCACACTTCCTTTTTTTACCATTTGAATGTATGTATAATGTATTACTCATATAAGGGAGCCTTTCAATGATGTGCATTTGATACAGCTAAGGCATTAAGTTTTATTAAGCAGTAATAAGCATTAAAACGTCTATTATTAACAGATCCAAGCTACAACATAACTTCAGCAATCACTTACCTAGTATTTTCAGTTAATGTTAGTCAATATAGATAGATATTACTTAAACATGCAAGCTTAGGTTCTTTACCTGCAGAACAACAGCAGTGGATGATAATGCAAGGCCATTCCCAACAACAATAGCAGCAGGACCAGGTTGGCCACAGATAAAATGAACCACCAAACCAATAGCTACAGCAGTTGCCAAAACCTTCATTTGTTCATACAGTTGGTTAATACAGTACTACAGTATAGCTTGTGCTGAACAATAATAACGAAGGTGGGAGGGACGGGGTTTCCAATCACCTGTGCAGAGCCTAATCCGAAGACATATTTCTTCATTGAACTAAGCCTTTCAACAGAGAGCTAAAACAACAAAGAAAATAAGAGCGTCAATTTAGCTCTTCTAATAATGGTTATGGTCAAAGTAAACATAAACTGAATAAGAACCACCCACCTCTAGGCCAATATTGAATAGAAGGAAAACAACTCCAAATTCAGCTACTGCTTTTGTGCCATGTACGTGACGAATGATAGAGAGACCATAAGGCCCAATCAAGATACCAGCGGCCAAATAGCCAAGAACAGGACTGCCTAAACAATGTTGCGAGTAAGATAGAGGGCATAGAGTTGGCACAAAAAATATGTGAATATGTAAGGCAATTAATTTTATTGAGTATACCTTTAAAAGAAAATTAACATATCTAGGTAATCGTTCGATGCTTATGACAAAAGCATACTATTCAAACGTAAGTGAAAATTTTTCCTTTAACAGTTTCATATTGCCATAACCATAATTTTCAAAAAGCAAACATGGGTAAGATAAATGAACCAAGCCACCAGTTGGTCCAGTCAACCTAAAAAACTGTTAGAAATCCCATGTTCGAACTAGTGAACAACAGATCAAACCATGAAATCTGGACATGATTTTTCATTTTAATAATGATCATTTACAACAAAATGCCATTTACACTACGCCAAGTTTTATTTGTTGTTTAAGTGTCACAAGCATGGTTAATTTTAGAAAATATTATATTTTTTCTTTTTTTGTTTCTAGGCTTGATTACTAATTATATTATGCTATATCTATAAAAGTTTAAGAGGTGCTATATTTATTATAATTTTTTCAACTGTTTTTTAATAAAGTCACATATTTTGAAGAACATTTTGGTACTTGCAAAACCCAGTTCATCCTCGACCACACTCAAAACCTTGAATCTTTCTTATGCATGACCAGTCTGAGTTTGAAAAAATTGGCCATAACCATACTAAGAAACAAACCAAGAGCTAAAAGGAGTGGATATAATCTATGCATCGAAGTTTGATTGAACCAAAATATGTGGAGTTTGGTGCCTAATCACATTCTAACAAAAACATCTAGATCCTACACAACTTTGCCATACTTGGCAGACTATGTGCAATTCAACTCTATGAAAACATTGCAAAAGAGTTACCTCCAGGGATTTTCTGAAATATTGGCACAAATATAACACTTGCAAGTAATAGCCAAAGCATGTCAAAGAGGGAGGCTTCTTCCTCATTCACCTGGGAATGAAGTATAACATAGTCATATAATATTTATAAAATAGCGCACAAGACTAAAGGGGAAGAATGAAGAAAAACAAACCTCTTGATGAGGTAATGACGCAATGATTTTCTTGATTTTCTTGGGCAGTTTCTGTAGGTGTCTAACCAGCGGCTTTGCACTAGAGGAAACTTCTTCAACACTGGTCATGATAACGTCTGCCTGGGGAAGCAGCTGAGCATTCCTATCCACTTTATTAGCAAAGAAGGTAACCCTGAAGTAAAAATTCACCGTTTACTGAATACTATGTTAAATCTTTATATTAAACCTTTGCATGTAAATTTTTATATTATATGTCCTGGTCCAAAGTCCAAACAAAAGCAATTTAGCTTTCAAAAAATATAATCAAACAAGCCAGTGAATATTATGCCTAGATATTCTTAATCGTGTTGAGCAGAAAACTCAAAAATATCATATTAGTACTTTGTATCATTACTCCTATACCATACATATTATGCCAATCACATAATGTGTATATATTCACCTAGATAAATTGCTTTAGAAGGATAGAAATAAACGATAGCAATAAATGAAAAAGATGTAGCACGATTATACAGACCCTGCTCCCATTAACAAGACCCCAAATATCAGCTTGGGCAACTGCTTCCGTACAGATATTATAACGCCCTGAAAGACTGACGCTGGTGTGAACTCAGTCCCATCTTCATTAAAAGAAAAGTATGACGCAGAAAAGAATCGAGAAGACTTTTTCAATAATGCCTTGGGAGCAAAAGGTGAACTATCTTTGGCTAAATCTTTCTGTGTTTCCTGCTTTTTCGCTTGCACAGCATTCTCATTATCACTTAAATAATCAGACTGTGTTTTGTCTTCCAAAATTTGGTTGGCTTTATCAGATAGTGTTTCAGGTGATAAATTTGAAACCAAAGATTCATCATCAATTGACAAATCTTTGTCTCTTTCAACATTGGCATCACCAGAAAAAGAGTGAACCACTTTCTCCTCCTCAAGAATAGCCTCAACATCGGGTGCTTGGGTAGTTTCTATGGTATCAGTATTTGAATTAGAATTAGACTTATCTGCTCGTTGTAAGGCAATCTCTGCATCATTCACACGTTTTGTTGCCTCAAGTTCAAAGGCAACAGCTTGCTCAGCCAAAAGCATTATGTTTGTAACATCCTCCTCAGCTTTCACAGCATTCAGCTGAGCCTTTTCAGCAATTTCTTGCAATTTGCTCACTTCCTTCTGCAACTCTTCCTTCCTACTTTGCAAGCGCCTCAGCTCTGCCTCACAATTGGCTAAGTTAGCCTGGCATTCCTTGATATCTTCTTGAGCAAACAAAATAGCTTTCTCATGTTCCTCTATATCCTTATCACCATTGCTCTCATTAGAACCTTGTGCTGAATCAGGAACTTCTTTTGTGGGCTCCAAAGATTCTATGGCTACTTGAAGTCTTGCCTCAGCTAATGAAAGAGCCATTGTTGCAGTTTGGACAGCTTCTTTGGCCACAAGCTCTTCATTGTCTATTTCTTTGATGGTGTCAAGGGTAGAATTAAGAGCATTCAAAGAAATCACAGCTTCATCATGCAAAGAAATGGCAGTCTCTGATATTTTTTTAACCTTTTCCTCAAACATGGTACTATTTATTTGAGCTACTTCTAGCTCCTTCCTGGCCTTTTGCAATAGTTCTTTCAATTCATCCACACTTAGTTCGTCTGATCCTATTTCACTCCCTCCCTCTTTTCTTCCGGCTTGCTCTTCTTCTTCCAAAGGTGCATCAAGTTCAACACTAGAAACAGGCCCCAATCCTGCATCCTCACCCGAACCTTCCACATAATCAACAGTCCGACCGTTGCCAGTAACATAAGCTAAAGAATCATTACCCTGGCACTTCGACCAAACCACTCTAGACCCCGTAAAAAGACTATTATTCTTACAAGACAAACTTCTCTTAATATTCAAAACTTTAATCTCCCTACCAGTAAACACCCTGGAATTACTCCAACAAGCAGAAGCACTCATTCCACTAACACGAAATTTTGAAACACTTCTCGAGCTGTCAAAACCAGCACAACCAACACCTCTCCCTCTAAAATCAAAACAACCTAACTGACCAACTGATCTGTGTCTGTAACTCGTCCCCACACCTCCATGCAACACTCTTGACTGCGGCAAACCACAAGCCATATCCATATTCATACTCCTCAAACTATCACAACAGAGAGACAACACGTGTTCGTTCAACGCATTTTACGTACACCAATCAGCAAATCGCCAAAAACCTGTTCCGAAAAGGAAAACAAAATCAGAAACGCCTAATACGACACTCACTCCACAATCAGCTAAAACAAATAACTCACTCAATACAGCGAGATTGAAACCAAAACCGCATCTGCATTCAGTATATCCACACACACCAACACTGTTCAACACATTCCCCCAAAACTAATCAGCAATTAACCGTACACCGTACACCAAAATTATCCGAAGCAAAAAAATGAAAAGCCGCCAAATCCAACGCGATTTTCATAATAATCAGATGCAGAACACTTATTCGGCTCTTCAGCACAACATTAGATTGTAAGAGATTAACAGAAAGTACGCACGCAAGAGTGAGTGTGTATGCACATACCTGTGCATCGAAGGATAGGTGTTGGTTGTTTGGAAGTGGAAAGAAGAGTGTGTGAGGATTGATCACAAAGAACAGAGAATGACGAAAAACGAATCGGCAATGAACGCGGCGTAGTCTTCAAAGAAGTTCGAAAGGTTTTCTTGGCTTTGCCCGAAACGGTGAAATTTATTACAACATTTTATATTCCAACTTTTTTTTATTTATTTATTTATCCTTTCTTACACCTACCTACTACTACTCCTTGATACTACAACACTTACTCCGTGTTCGTTTGGGAAAAAAAAAATCAGAAACCCGGCGGAGGAAAACGTGCACTAGAACGAGGGAAACTTTTCTTTTTTCTTTTTTTCTTTCTTTTATAACAGGTTTAGCATGTGTTGTGGCGTTATTATAATGTGTCTTTGTGTTATTGGGATGAATGGCCCTTTTCATATTTTTGTGGGATGGCAACAAAAACGGCCATTGAGTATATGAGAGGGATATTCTTGAGGTCATTTTTGCATTCGCACACGTGTTCAAGTGGTTGTAGAATCGGACATGGTTAACAAATTTTTTTTGTATGATTATTGTTATTATTTTGGAAGAGAGGACAAGTCAATAAAATGAGTCACGAAGAGTGTGTGATTTCATGTAACATGTAAGGAGAAAGGGTAGAAGATCATGAGACGGGATGATTTGAGTGGTTTAAACTCGTACACACACTTTTCTTGGTGGTGTTAAATTTATGGCTTTTAATGTGTGGATAAAGAATTCAAATCTCTTGTGGTAAGTAACTCTTAAATGTTGTATGCGAAAATAAGTTAGCTTCTTTACTTGATTTGTCGGTAGTACTTTCAGATTTTTTTATTTATTTTTTACTATGTTTTATACACTAACTTTGGATTTCAAATTTTAAAAAAAAAAATCTAATTTATATGCTTAAAAGTTATTATTTTAGTTTTATTAATTTACTAGTTGAATTCATGACATGCGAAAAGAGTATATAATATATCCTGAGTTATTTTTAACTTATCTATTTCATTAAACTTTTCACCTAAAAATAGTGTATAATCTATATCTATGTAAAATCAGTTTAATCATATTTTCTCCTCAATTATGAAAACAATTTGATTCAATAAATACATATCCAATTAAGTCTAATTAAAACATTTACCAAGTGGCAAAACAAACAAGGTTAGACAGACTAGACTGTTAGCCTGTCCAAACAGATTTAATTGAAGATTTTACATGTCAATTCGTTTTAGATCCATTCAACCTGTCAATTTGACATGTTAAAATATGGACCAATTCATTGACAGGTTGACTCGATTCTCTTTTTAAATTAAAAGTTAAAACAAAAAATAATTAAAAAATTATTTTTTTATATTATACTTTTTAAAAGAGTGTAAATATATAATAATATTGTAATTTAAATCATTAACACTTACACATAATTATAATTATTAGTTATAATAGGGTAATACTATAGTAATTATTTAGTTTTATCGAATTAACGACTTTAACTAATCAATTCAAAGTTTAAAAAAATATTTTATATGATTAAATATATTTTTAATAGTAATTTATATATATAAACAAATCTTAAAAACTAAAAAAATTTCAAAATTTGAAAACAAATTAAAAAAATTAAAACAAAAATTTTAAAAAAGTGATAGGCCAGCCTGTGTGGGTTACCATTATTGACCTGTGTCTGTTTGATGGGTCAGTCCAACCCACCTTATTTTTTACGAGCCATAGATGTTCTAGGTCAAAACGGACCGAGATATCCCATTTTGTCAACCCTACCCTTATCCAAATTCTAGCCAAGGTGAACCTCTGAAATCATAAAATTTAGAACTAAAATACGAAACAAACTAGATTAGAGTGATATCCTTAAACACGTGACCACCAATGTTAAATGCAAACTCACTAACAACCATTGTTATTGAAATAAACAAGATATCGCATGTTAATCTACAATTATTTGGATAGCGATGATCCTCCAATAACTCAAAACATCTAACTTTGAAAAAATATTTTGGCTCAAGTGGTGTTTTAGTTCAATATAAATCCAACTCAAAATTGTCAATTACATTCACATTTTAGGTTATATAATTGATATATTCCTACAACAATGTAATGCAAACATAAAAATTAGTCAATAAAGATTACATAATAATAAATGTCAGCCTTCACCCTAGCAGTCATGGGATGAATATTACTAGCGGGAGATGGCGATGAGGGAGAAGACAACACATAAGATGAAATAGTAGAGAATAAAATGTAGGAGACATTGCATACGGAGGAAAGATAGATTCTATAATACCCGTCAAGATGCTACTAAAACACTTAGGAGTTTTTAGCACATTTTCTAAACATATTTATTTCACATATTAAAAATATATGGAAAATAAAACTTTCATTTATTATAACAAATAAAATTTTTGCACTTACAAATTTGTTCAAAAACATATAACCATATTCGGTAATTAAAATTGTTCAAAATACATTTGAAATTTTTAAAAAAATATTTCTTCCCAATGCAACTCCAAACTCCTAACTAATGTGCATCCAGAACATCATTTGAAACCCATCTGTTTACGTATAACATAAGTTATTTGATGCAAATATTGTGTTAACTCCAAGGAATTAGAATTTGTAAGCTGGTGGTATGAATGTTTGAGTTGTGTTAAAAATATATTGCGTAAAGTATTACATTGAGTTGAGTTCATAAAATTCAACTCAAGTGAAATTTTGCCCCGATCAAGTAATATGACTTTAATTTAGTATATTTATGTTCAAAATCATATTTTTTGCGAAATTCGAATAAATGTTTTGTCATATTATTAGTTTGAATTTGTATAAATACACAATTAACTATACACGGATTTTCCAAATGATTATTTGCATGATCAGTGGTGGAACTTAGACAAAAATTCAAGGGGGCCAAGTTATATTTTTTATTTATAAATTATTTTTTCTAATTAAAAAAAAGGTTTTCATTTTTTTTCATCATTTTCTCTACTCAAAACAAACACACATGATAGTAGAATCAAACAAAATATGACAACAATATTTATGAAAGTGAAACATAAAGTTTATCATCAACAATAATATATTAAAAAAAGAAAAAACCACCTTTAGTCATAGTGTTGCTCTACGCTATTTCAATTACTTAAAATCTTCAATAACTGAATCAGAACTAAAACTTGTTACAATATCCCTTTTAATACAAATCATCATACTACTTGTTAAGAATTTAACCTCCATCTTATTTCTCAATCTGTTCTTGATTATTTTTATTATAAAAAAATATCTTTCAGTTGTAGCTATAGAAATGCAAAGAGTCATGATATAGACTCTATTTTATGTAAGTCATTCGTACCTCGTCAATTTGATTTGGTGTATATTATCAAATTTGAAGATATATCCCCAAATCACGAATCACGTTCTAAAGAATTTTATAATTCATTATATGTAACTGAAGTTTACTTGACGTAAATACATTTTTTTCGTCTTCATCAAAATTCTTTCTCTTGCAAAGAAAAATCAATTTTTTAATTCTTTATCATAATTTTTTTAATATGAATTTGTCACATCTCACATATCTAGGAAAAGAAAAAATTATGAATACTCCAACCTAAATTTCAAAACCAAAACTCAATATTTTAAGAAAATTAACAACTTCTAAAGATTAGCTTCCCTGACCTTGAATAGATTCACAATATTGCTCTTCCCTTACACAAGCTCTTCCCTTACACAACATCAAAGCCTAAAATAACTTCATCTACACAAGAAAGAGTTTGATCAATAACTAGATCATGTTTTTATTATCTATAACAAATTAAGATATTCCTATAATGTAGAAAAATCACATATATAAAATGAAAACATATTGATTCAAACAAAAAAAAAGGGTAAAAATTCAATCTACTCAAAAGATATTGTTTAGTCCAAAATATTCTTTAGCTTCTTAATTTCATCTTGATGTGATTTAATTTTGAAAACAATGAGAGATTAAGGATAAAAATTGATATTGAAAGAAAATGTGATAAAGAGAGGTACAAAAAAGAGAGAAAGCAAATAAAAGAAGAAAAATACATAGTTTTTAATTTTTAAAAAAGCTTTTTTAAACTAAATTTATATAAACAATAAAATAAAATATAAATATATTTTAAAAATATATATAAATTAAAAAAAAATCGGGGAACCTAACTCCCCGTCCCTTAAAAGGGCACCACTGTATACGATTTGGTACACTTATGAATAAGTTAACATGATTGAAGTTCGACGTAATTAACAATGCACTACGTGGACAATTATAAGATGAAAACAAACCGAACAATATTGAAAAATGGTGGCACTAAATTCATTAAGTCACCCAAATGATGAAAAATTGGGTATCTACCATGCTAATAATCTTCCATCCATTTCTCTTCGGAAATATAATTTGGTTTAATAATTTATTTGATCTTTGTTTTTGTCTAAAAATGTCAAGTTGGTCCTTTAGTTTTTTTGAGTTTCAATTTGGTTTCAATTTGTGAAAAAGTTGATGTAATTTAGTCATTATTTGTGAAAAATTGATTCAATTTTGTTATTTTCGTTAAATTTTTTGAAACGAAGAAAGGATGTAATTAATATAATCTTAGTGTCAAATTTGATAAAAAATCATTGATCTATTTTATGAAATTTATTGAAAATGATTAAATTGTATCAATTTTTAAAAAATCAAGATGAAATTGGATTAATTTACACAAATGAGAACCAAATTGAAACTAAAAAGAATTTAAGAATTAACTTAACATTATTAATCGAAGACATGGACCAAATGAGTAAGTAAACCATATAAATTTTATTCCTCTTGATCAAATGCTTCAATTATAAATGAGATAATGACGGTTAAAGTTTTTTTTTTTTAACTTCCTACGATTTTAATTTAATAATGCATTTTCATTTTCAAATTTGATGTTTCTTTTTACCTATTTTATCTATGTAATAATAGTTCCATCCTTAAAAAAATTTTACAGTTATTTTTAAAATTTAAAACAATGATAATCACTAAATTCAATTTACGTAAAAATAAAAATAAAAATTTAATATAATAGAGTTTTTAAAAATTAGTTTACATTATTTTTAAACTAACGAAAATATGAGTTGCCAAATATCTGCTTCACATTTTTATTATATTAAAAATATATGCAACTTTATATTTTAATTATTTTTATCAAATTATTTGTATTGAATTTTGTTTTGATATTTATTTTGTCTTTTCAATAATCAAAGTAAAGAATATAACTCATAAAAAGATCAACACTAGAAGAACACATACAAAGATCAACACTAAAACCACAAATATAAAGATAGAATTTTGTGGAAGTGTTTGGTTGATTAGGATCACAGGATTCACTTTATTCAACAAACTAATTTTTTTTAACTGTATAAAAGTTGGGAGTGGTGGGACTTTGGGGCGTATGCATTCCCGCGGGAAAAGATGAAGTCTTTAAACAGTGGGAGTTCACTTGATCCAGTATTATGTATAAAAATGTCAAAGAATCAATAAAACAAGTGTGCTTGAAGACATGCCCCAGAGCTTTCTACAACAAGAGATGTTCTGGTTGCCTAATAATTCTTTCTTAATATTTAAGCCTTCAACACGATCTCAACCAATAGAACAAGCGCAATCAGGCTAACATTTATTGCGCATATTTAAATACCAGAACGGATGTTTTGTATAATATAGTTGCGAGTCCTTGACCGAAGTTTCATGATAAACCATGCCTGCCAGAAGAGAAGAAAGTAAGAAAAAGATTAACACATAACTAATTACTCAAACCGGGTCATCATAGCAGATTCTAAACCATGAGATCAAGAAAAAACGATAGAGTAAATAAAATTTTAAGGTGATTCCCATACTTTTTCCTGTTCAAGTGCATCATTTGAGAGCATGAACACAACTCTGTTCTGCATTTCGAATAAACCCGGGCATGTTCCAGGATTGATTGCCTGGTACAAATTTTAGAGTGAGTTCATAATAATTGTAAAAAGGAATCAACAGAAGAAAAAGATTCAGCTATCTATATACGATTTTGTAGCGGCCACTCACGATTTTAGTGGGGCATTGTTTGCAACTTAGTCTAGCGACTAATACAAAATGAGCACATCGCTAGTACTAAAAGCACATTAGCAATTTAGGCATCATTAAACCTATGTCCTACTAATTCTCATTTTATGCTAAAACTTATCGAGTCAGTAACAATTACATTACCGTGAGCATAATCAGTCTCTAACCAGTGAACCGGAGAAAACTCGTCGCAAGACAAAATAAAACATATGCCCAATTAGCAATTCCATCCGTAATCCGTTATTAGAATCAAAGTAGTGCTCCATCAAAGGAAACTACTAGTTCTCCATCAAAGTAGTGCTCCATGGCATCAGATAAGAATTAGAATCAAGTCACTTGCTTGACAAATTGAAGTTGATAAGGCCATCAGGTCAGGTTCAAAATTTTCAGACCTTTTGGTTTATCCTGTACATTGCACGTGCTGTCCCAGAAATGAATTCAATTTATGAAGTAAAAAATGAATCTTCTAGAGAACAGTTAATTCACTCTTCTGTTGATGTTTCATAGAAGAATCTTGAGAACTGTTTGGACCATTTATTTCTATGAAACTGCTACCTGATGGTTTCTGAACATTACTCTTATCCATCAGTCCTCTCATTTTAACGACATCTTCCCATCTATTCGAGCCCGCATAAGTATTAGAGGAAAGTACATAGTTACCACTATTAGAAGGATCCAGTTCAAGAAGCTTCTTTGTGGCAATCTCAGCCAAGTGAACATTTCCGTGAACCTGAGAAGCGCTCAGCAATATCCTCCACACTACCACATCTGGAGTCACAGGCATCTCTTTTATGAATTCATATGCCCTTTGTAAATTTCCAGAGCGACTCAGAAGATCCACAACACATCCATAATGTTTCATTTCAGGTTTCAGTCCATAAATTTTTCCCATACTTTCAAAATATTCCAATCCTTTGTCAACCAATCCAGCATGAGCACAGGCTAGCAATACTCCAACAAAGGCACCATGAGATGGACAAACACCTTCCCTCAACATCCGGGAAAAATAATCAAGTGCTGAATCTGCAAAGCCATTAACTGCAAAGCCTGAAATGATCGAAGTCCATGACACTGAGTCTTTCTTCCTCATTTCTTTAAACACTTCCAATGCTTTCCCAACTACACCACATTTGCAGTACATATCTATCAAGGCATTGCCAACATAAACATCAGCTTTCACATCATATTTCCGTATGTAGTCATGAACAGCCTCCCCAACATCAAGTGAACCAATATGAGCACATGCAGAAAGCACACTGGCAACCGTTATTTCATCCGGTTTCACCTTAGCTTCCATCATTTCCTTGAAGAGCCTCACTGCCTCCGTAAACTGGCTTGCTTGAGAGTAACCCGTGATCATAGAAGTCCATGATATCACATCTCTCTGCAGCATACAGTGCATTTCATTACTTGGCGTTTTAGTTCAACATCTACTTGGCCACGCATAAATCTGTGCTGATATTCTGTCTTTTTTGTTGTTGAATTTTGTGTTGTCTGGGTACAGGTTGTAACAG
>Ga0099823_1000907_pt1 | contig 22449 bp, 13 predicted proteins | sample CowpearedBW_FD_76831 | JGI IMG/M metagenome (GOLD analysis project Ga0099823, IMG submission 76831) | Root nodule microbial communities of legume samples collected from California, USA - Cow pea red BW | ecosystem: Host-associated > Plants > Roots > Nodule | place: USA: California | collected...
TTTAACTAAACTTAGCTATGTTAAAAATATATAATAAAAATATCAATTTGAATACAAATATCAAATTTAATAAAAATATTTGTATAACATTTATATAAAATTAAATTTTGTTTCAATTTGAAGAGGGAAATTGCTAATTTTTACAAAAATTAGGACTAAATTGAGACAAATTAAAATAAAGGGACCAAATTGAGACTAATAAAATGACACGTGGCGTAATACTGACACGTGTCACTGTCATTACCACGTGGCACGATGACAGCTTGACCCGTGACAATTTTTTGATTTTTAAAAAAAATAAAAAAAAATTAATAAAAAAATTCAAAAAATCAAGGAACTGACACGTGACACTCCCTCTAACGGCGTCAACCTTGACTTAACGAGAAGGACAAACATGAGACGTTTCAAAAAAAAGGAGACGATTTTGAGACTTTTAAAAATTTGAGTACCATTTTGAGATTTTGACTCCAAAATGGAGACCAAAGAGATAATTAAACCAAATTTTAAATACTTAATAAAAAGATAATAAAAATTCAATTAAAAATTTCACACTTATAATAAACGTAAAACTTAACAAAACCTTCCATAAATAAAGCATTAAGTTGAGATCAAATTAAGAATACCATATCAGAATTAAAAAGTTTAATTTTAAATAGATTATGAAATTCTATAATTTAAACTGATTGAGTCATTATGATATACTGATGTAATTTTAACTTTTTATTAAATTTGTTGTCCGAAAACATATTTTAATTATTCAAGTAAAATATTTTATAAGAATCAATTACTTGAGAAAAAAATTCTGTACGGAGAGAGGTGAGATTCATTTTCAATTCCTTTCAGATTTTTCTTTATGAAAGTATTTATTTTCTATTTTTCTCCGAAGCCTGTCTGAGCCTGCAACGATAGTTTGTGTGTATACTAGAATAAGATAATAGCGAAATCCTGAAAGCACAAAGCAACACTATAATTGAAGCCTCTCTCCTTCTTCCATCATAGCAATAATCATGGCCCCGATGCTGGAGAGTGAAAAAGACCCTCCACAACCACCTTCACGTGCCTTTCTGGACACAGTTGAAGAAATCACCACAATTTATAGGTCACTGCCACCTCGACCTTCCATTGAAGAGGTGGAAGCTGCCACGTCCACTGTGGATACCCTCAACAACGACGAACAAACCAAACTTCACGAAATCTCAAAGCAAAAACCCCCTCACGATGTTCCCGAGGACCTCTTCTCTGTCCTGCAGCAACTCAAGAAGACCATGGTCCTTTTCCATACCCACCAACACAGGAGAGAGGCTCTTCAACTTCTTGAGCTCGAAAAAATGTTTCAAACATTCGCTGATCTCATTCAGAGGGCTTCTGAATTGGTCTCTGGAGATACCCAGAAGCAAAGCCTTCCCACTATACCCGAAGAACTCGTAGTGATCACTGACCAAAGTGAAACTTTGGTCAAGGAAGAAGAAGAATCGCAGAAGAATGATTCACAAGTGATACAGCGCTCCTTGTCTACAGGTTAGTATTATGGGAAATAAAAATAACCCAATTTCGTTTTTACTTGTTAGTGTTATTTCGTGATTATGTTCTGATTATTGTTCATGGATTATGTATGGTTAAGATTTGAAGCATCTTTTTGTTTTTCTCTCTTACGTCTAATTTTAATTTTGTAGGGGGTGGAAGCACTGAGAAATTAAGTCTAATGAAAGTTGCTACTGTTATTGAAAGTTGTGCTGGTAGTGGAGCTACAACCCTTGAACTCAGAGGGAAGTTGGAGGATCAGATGGAATGGTTGCCGGTGTCAATTGGGAAATTATCTGGTGTCACTGAAATGGACCTATCAGAAAACAGAATCATGGCTCTTCCTACAACCATTGTGGGTCTCAAGGCCTTAACAAAGCTTGATCTTCACTCAAACCAGCTTATAAACCTTCCCCATTCATTTGGTGAATTGGTAAACCTTGTTGATCTTGACCTCCACGCCAACAGATTGAAATCACTTCCTGCCACTTTCGGAAACTTGACAAACCTCATTGATCTAGACTTGAGCTCAAATGGGTTCACAAATTTACCAGAGACAATTGGGAATTTGAGCAGCTTGAAGAGACTGAATGCTGAGACCAACGAGCTTGAGGAACTGCCTCACACAATTGGAAATTGCTCATCGCTATCTGCGCTCAAGTTAGATTTCAACCAGCTCAAGGGCTTACCTGAGGCAATTGGGAAGCTTGAATGGTTGGAGGTTCTCACTTTGCACTATAATAGAGTTAAGAGGTTGCCTTCCACAGTGGGTAATCTACGCAATTTGAAGGAACTTGATGTTAGCTTTAATGAGCTCGAATTTGTACCAGAGAACCTGTGTTTTGCAACTAATTTGAAGAAATTAAACTTGGGGAAGAACTTTGCGGACCTAAGAGCCTTGCCAACATCAATTGGAAATCTTGAAATGCTTGAGGAGTTGGATATAAGTGATGATCAAATAAAATCTTTGCCAGAGTCTTTCAGGTTCTTGTCCAAGTTGAGAGTTTTTCGAGCTGATGAGACCCCCCTTGAGGTGCCACCCAGAGAATTGGTCAAGTTGGGTGCTCAGGTAAACCTTTAGATTCAATTGTTCCTATTTTGTCACCTTTTCTATTTACTAAAACCTTTGTTCATTGTTGTTCACCAGGAGGTTGTGCACTATATGGCTGATTTTGTCACCAAAAGGGACGCAAGAATTGTGCCATCAAAGAAAAAGAAGGGGTTCTGGTCCTGGTTTTGCTCCATATTTTGTTCAAAGCTTGAATGATGATTGGACAAAAACAAAATCTATGTTAATGTATGTTTCTTTTGCTTGTACTTTTGTGTGTCCGTTGCATATGATTGAAACACCTTGTTTTTCCCTAATAGAACTTTGATTTGCCTTGTAAACTTTGTTTATAACTTTGATTTTCTGCAAATATTTGTGTATACAAGGAGTATTTTTGTAACTGAAATCAAAGATATGGCAATTCCTGGGTTTTTAATCTGCTGTAAGCATGTCTTATTTTCAACGCTTTGAATTTCATGAAAAAAAAAAGATAAGAATTAATAGCGTAAACCTTTTTCTTTCTCTAAAATTAAAGAATGTGTCAAATCAGAAACCTGTCATGAATCATAATCCTTAATCCAGTCTCATATGGTTGTGCTTAATAGACATGAGCATCTTTGGTCTGCATATGACTATTTCTTTTTTTTCCAATTTTGAATAGACCGAAAATTACTCATTATTATTAATAGACGTAATATTTTAATCTATTGCTGGCTTCAAGAACGGTTGACTTTGTTAAATATGTAACTGCTGTTGGAATCCATGAAGAAATGTTTAATGTTAATACCATGGGCTTAAACTCTGGTATTAGTATTTTGGTGACATTCATTTCTTCAACCGCAAAATTTTTAAGAAAAGTCTTGACTTTGGACTGCTCTAAAATATCTTGATACTAATTAAATAACCTAATTAAGCTATGTCCACTTTAAGAATTATATTATGGGGTAATGTTTAATTTCATGTAAGTCTTATTGTGTCATATTATTTTAAATTTTTTTATATGTTTTGTTCTAGTAAAATAATTTTATGAAATTTACAGTTTACTAACATTTTATTTACATTTTAATTTTTCAAAACTCAATTTTTTTTTTATTCTTGTGATTCAGTTTTTTATAATTTAAAATCTTAAATTTCAAGGTATATTTGAATACTTCAATGACATGTTTAATCTTAAACCTGTGACTATGATTAGTACCTTGTATTATATATGCCTTAAATGTTATAAATTAAAATAATAATTGTGATAATCTCCCTCTCAACGATTGTTGATCAAGATTGAACTTGTAACATTGACTCTAATATCAATTGTTACGATCAAATGCTTAATACTAGACAAAAAAATTATAGTCATTAGTCATGACATAACTCTTTTTCTTTAAAAGTATAACATAAACCCAAGCCTCTGATGCCACAAAGATGAATTGTTGCCAACTTCTGCAACTGATATCATATCCTCATCTGCAATAATGCAAAAAGATCCTTGCTTCTTTCCACGAACAACAACAAGATTACCTCTCATTACCTTCCAATGTCCATCATCTCCAAAAGTGTCTTATAGATATTAAATTTTTCTTTAAGGCAGGAATTTGTATGACACTATTCAAAGTTCACACACTTCCATTAAAGTTCTGATATTAATATCACTTCTTCCTATAATATCAAAAGCCAATTTTTTCTTAGTATGCTTTGTGGTTGCAGCATTGTCTGATCTTCCACATAAGTAAAGATTTAATTTCTTTTTTCTTTTTGGGAATCTCAGTTTAGAGAAGTAGTGGAAGCTTAGTCGGCTCACATGTGTGCAGGTCCTTGTATCGAAAGTTTTCCTGACAAGAGTTCTAGATAAGTGTGTACCGTTAAGATCAACAGCGGTATGAGAAGGGGTATTCCTGGTTGGGAATTGCTTCCGCTGGAGGGGAAGTGTACCTATGTAGTGGAAGGGACTCATCTTTGAGGAAAAGATTGTTAAGAATCCAAGTGTGAGTCTAAGTCCCACATTAGCTAGAAACGGTAAAGTAGAGTAATATATAAGGATAAAGACTCATAAACTCATTACTTTAAGATTTTGGGTTGAAAGTGGTGTCAATGTCTTATGTGGTTGAACTGATGTCTCATAAGTATTGTATCTCTGAACATTAACAGGTGTTTCATGAGTTCATCGATTAAATTAAGTCAAATTTTTTTTCAGTAATTAATTAATAGTACCATAAAATATTTATGAATCTAATAATACTCTGTCAATTAAATTTCACCGTTTAAGAAAATGGAAATCCTTAATTTTTTATGGTACTTTGTTGAATTTAAAAAAAAAAAACATCAAAATTAAGTCTAATAGAAAATGTGAATCTTTTACAACGTGGTGAAATTGAGGTTGAGATGCACGTTTTACTGGGAGAAGGAACTTTTAGGGTATGTTCATTTCAACAGACGAATTTGAGACGATTTATTGTTAGCATAGAAAGCACAGTTAACGAAAAGAAAAAATTTATAAAAACACAAAAATCAATACAAATTTGTTACCGTATACTTTCTTCCTATAAGAGAAGAGATTTGCAGTTAAGTTTGAGAAAATGTCTTAAAAGACCTCACCATAATTTATTATATTATATATATAATAATTTATTTAACTTAATAAACTATTATGTTTATAATAATAATAATATAAATAATAAATAATATAATATAATATTATAAATAATAAATTATATAATATAATAATATAAATAATAAATTATATAATATAATAATATAAATTTGATAGTCGAGTTTACAGATTATACAATAGTGGAATTTCATACTAATTTTTTATTTAAAATAAAATGCCATTCACAAATGCTTCGTAACATTTTTTTAATACTATGGAAAAAATTAATTTATTTTATTAATTTTTGTAATTTATTTCTTTAAAGTGTAGCATTAAATAAAAATTTAAAAAATAATTATAACTCGTACAAATACTAATTTATACTACATATTACTTAAAAGGTAAAATGGTAATTTCTCTTATATATATATATTAAAATATTTTTTTATTTATCACATCAATCAAATCACTCACAAACTCTCACAAACTTTATTTCCAAATTCACTCACAATCACTTCTAAATCCCTTAAAAAAAAGACAACACACATTTCACTCTTATATCCACTCAAACTCATCTTCTCCCTCTCCCACAAATCCATCTATCCAAGTGAACAAAACCTAAGTGTGAGATAATGAGAAAAGTGATTTTTTTAGTGTAATAGCTATCATACGCGTTTTAATTTACATTTTATGGATTTTATTGTCATATTACTTTTATAAAATTGTTGTAATACTTTAAATTATTTATGAAAAAAAAAATTCTAAAACAGAAAAGTATATCTTTTACTTATAAAACATTTTTTTTTATAAAAATGGGTTGTTTTGACCCATTTATTACAAAAATGGATCAGTTTACTAATTAATTACATGAGAAGATCAATTTACTAATTATTTGATTTCTCTTTATTTATTTTTAACTTTTATGTAATTTCTAAGGTTTTATATACTTTTTTTAAAAATAAATTTTTAATAATTTGACTAAAAATATTTTAAATAAAATTTTATTAAAATTTTGATATTTTAAAACTTAATATTTTAAATTTTTTTATTACATTTTATTATAAAATTTACAATAATAAAATTTGATTAAAAATATTTTAAATAAAATTTTATAAAAATTTTGATATTTTAAAAAATAATATTTTAAATTTTATTATAAAATTTACAATAATTAAATTTTATTTAAAATATTTTTAATCAAATTATTAAAATTTTATTTTTAAAAAAGTATATAAAATTTTAAAAATTATTATAAAAGTTAAAAATAAAATAGAGAAAAGTCATATTAGTAAATTACATCTGTAATGTAATTAATTAATAAATTGATCTATTTTTATTATAAGTAAGTTAAAATGATCTATTTTTTCAGAAAAAATTAGTCAAATCAGTAAATTCACCATGTTACATAATTAATTAATAAATTAACAATAGGTTAAAGCGACTATTTTATAAAAGATCATATAAAACCGAATCCGGTCTTGGTCCTTTCTCAAAATCTTGTTAATTCGTCCAAACACTTTATCACCCAAGAAAGAAACATAATTAAACACTATTTTCTTGCAGAGAAATAAGTGAGACTCATGCAACAGACAACTTTGAAATAAAATCTTACCCATAGGTAAACTGAACCGACCAACATAACGACAAGTGACATCGTGTGAGAGAGTCCAATCGAGTATAAGAAAATCGTTGTTTTAAAAAATAAATAAATAAAGGAAGAACTTTGTTAAAAACAGAACTTCACCTGTTGAGTTTCAATTAGATGATCATTTGTTTCTATTTATTTTATTATTAACAAGGAACCAACTTATGAAAATTTTATTTATTGAACTATCTAACAGGGACCAATTTGAATATTTAATATTTAGTGTTTGTTCGGTTATTTTGGTCCCTTTTGTTTTTGCGACTTTAGTTCCCAAACTTTCTAAAATATGTAATTTTAGTTTACTATACTGGGCTCGAAATGTGGGCTGATCATTTGGGCCTGTGTGAAAGCGCAATAAATGTAAACGGAAAACATTATAGTTGCGCTAGATTCTTGAACTTGATGGTTTCACTCAGTTTCACGTCACAACTTCATCGTCCTCCTCTTACTCAAGTCCTCTGCAACTTTAACCTAAAGTAAACAACCTCCTCTGTATCCACCTATTTCTCTACATTCACTTATTTTTTATACCTGTTTTTGTTGTTTGTGTATCAAATTAGCTCGCTGATTCGAATCTTACCGATTTTGGTTATTGTAATTAACAATATAGTATGTTTATCCAAGTAATCTTGATTTCTGAATTCATCACTAATTCGCATTCTCTTTATTTTGTTATTTTTTAAACTTTCGTTTATTTTAAACCTATTCGATTAATTTCAACTGTGGTTGTTTAAGTTTGTTCAACAACTGAATGAGTGTGAGCAAGATTGATCTATTTTAATTTGTTGTAAATCCTGATATTCTGAGTGTTAATTCACTTAATTACTGACACATTTCATTCTTCCTTGTTGAAGATGATCTCAGCACGCGTTGATAAAAGTGTTAAGTAACTTGCTGCAATGAATACTTAAACATGAACTTTTGCTGCAGTGCACTGCGACTGTGACTGTAGGGTGAGTTCGTTGAACACACGTAACAATGGCTGATGCAGTTGGCATGCCTGAGCAGGACACACCGATTTTTTCCGGCAACAATGTCCGTCCAAGGTTGGATGTCTATGTTTGGGACATGGATGAGACGCTTGTACTACTCAACTCCTTGCTGAAATCATCATATGCAGAGGCTTTTAACGGTCTGAAGGATGTGCAGAAGGGAGTTGAAATCGGGAGGATGTGGGAAAATCTCATTCTACAAACATGTGATGATTATTTCTTCTATGAACAAGTAAAATTTGGGTTATATGTTGAAATTTCCATGGATCGTTTGCTTGTGGAATGTCATTGATTGATTTGGGGTTTCTATGCTGCAGATTGAAAATTACAATAAGCCATTTCTTGATGCTCTGGCCCAATATGATGATGGGAGGGACTTATCTGATTACGACTTCAACAAAGATGAATTAGGCGCCCCTCAAGATGATGCGAACAAAAGAAAACTTGCATATAGGCATCGAGTCATTGCCGAAAAGTACATACAGGTTAAACTTCTGGAGCATTATTATTTCTGTATTCAACTTTTGAAGCTTAGTACTATTGTATGGAATTTTGTGTTATGTGTTATAATAATGTTGCACATTTATTGGTGATTCTTGAAATTAATGTATATAATTTATGTATGTATCTGACAGTACTTTCCTTTGTATTTTCAATTTTCATTTTTATCATGATGAAATGGTTCTCAGTTATGAAGCCATAGCATTGTTTTGATTTTATGGACCATGCCTATAAATAATAGTTTCCACAACACATTATCAATTACTTATAAGATTAAAGAGAGAATGATTGAGTTCACTTTTTATGCCTGCATGTTATAGTTTGTTGTAGTCTATAAATTCATAGTTGCAACGAGTTTTTGAACCTTATGAAACTTGTCTCAAAGTGCATACATGTTAAAATAAGTTATAAATTATTTTGTGGAGCAATTTTGGCAGTCTTACATTTAACATAAAAGGTTTTGATAGGCCATTGGCATGTGATTAGGAGGAGGGTAAAAGGGAGGGAGCCCAATGGTAGCACGAGCAGATGTTTATGAGAGGAAAAAGAAAAGTAAGAAAAGTTAAAGTAAGGGGAAAGAAATGGAAAATTCAGTTAGCAGATAGGAAAAAGGTTCATTAGTGAATTGTGATGGGTTGCTTGTTGTGGGGAAAGGAGGAGCTTCCGGAATCAGGATTAGTTGGAGGAAGAGAGCGAGAGAGAAGGGTTGCATAGAAGATAGTTTAAGGTCTTGAGTGTATGTTTGGTGGGTGGTGAGTTAGTTATGCTATTTAGGTTCTGTTTGGATGAACTTTTCTATGGACATATGTAAGAGAAGAAAATAAGAAGGTAAAATAAATTGAGTTTTTCTTGTAAGTTAAATCAACTAATAAACTTTAACTTTTTTACTAGATCTTTCTCTAATTTCTCTGAAAGTTTAAATGATAAGCTGATTTAGTTTATAGAAGAAACTTAATTTATTTTACTTCATATTTTCTTCCAAGTGCATATAGAAAAATCTCCTTTCTTTTTGTTGAGCGTTCTGTTTATCAGAAGATTTTTACTCAGCTGTAGGGAGCTTTGCTCCCCAATTTCTGAGTTAGTATTATTCAGTATATCTTGTTTCTATCAGTTTTTGAGTTAGATATTTTCTGATTTTTGTGATGCTTATTCTGAAATCATTTGATTTTTGTCTTTACTTATTTATTGCTGGATTTTGGATTTAATGTATATCTATTACTTTTCCAATATTCCATAGTTTGTATTTTAGATATTGAATAGTATGGCAATTGATAATTAACCCCGTTTTCATAAATTTGTGTCTAAGGTGATATACTTTTGTATTGTTTTCATATCAATCTCACATTTTATCTGGAAAATTATATCTTGACAATGGGACCAGTTGACAACCAATGATAGACAAGTTTTTTTAATATTAAAAATGCATGACAATGGGTTGTTGAAAGAAAATACCATAATAATTTTTTTCAATTAAAATATTACAATTGTAGAGTGGTTTTGGGTGTCCATATATCACTACCTGTGAAACACAAAAATACACAAGAAGGAAGGGTTGACTTTTGTATTTAAAACTCAATAACTTTTGCAAATCAACATTTGATAACAACAATCAGACAAAGTTTAAACTTGACAGACGCATTGTCAAGCAATTTTCCGCAGAGTAGCATCTAATGAAAATAGTCAGCTGAAACTTCAAGTTGACAATTGTACTATCAAAGTCTCTTTCTAAAACTCATTTAAGTAAAACTCTTCTTCTTTGATTAGTTTTAGATAAATAACATGCAATTTAAACAAATAAGAGTTGAAAGAGATTTACACAAGGTATTTTTATACTCATTCATTTGAAATCCAAACTACATCTAGTTGTTGATAAACACAATCAAGTTCCACTATCATGCTAATGCTACAAGATACAAGGCAAGTATTCTTTGGATCCCAACTAGTTTTGGCTAAACAAACATAAAGTATTAGTTAAACCGTCGCCATTGTTGGTTAGAACTGTGTATTATTTGGAATACAACCACTCATGACTAAGTTAGTGTATTCTTTGAAAAACAACCACTCTTGGCTAGTGTCAAGTATTCTTTGGAACATGACCCCTCGTGGCAAATTGAGTAATCTTTGAAACACAATCACTCCTAGTTAAGACCAAATATTCTTTGTAACACAATCACTCCTGGCTAAATAACTTCTTTGGACATACAATCACTCCTGACAAAACATTGAGTATTCTTTAAGCCTAGGTACTCTTAGCTAAACACTTTGTTTACACAAAGGATGTGATCTAAACATCATAGGTTTGCTAGCTAAAAGAGGGTAACATCCTAAGCCGGATACAAGATGATAAACACTCGTTTAGGTGGCTAAATGAATACAACAATGTTCTTACTAACAAACTGGAAGCTTAAGGATTGCTAAAGATATAAGAGCTTTGTTATCGTTCTCGTTATAGGAGTTTCGTCAATGTCGTCAACCTTTCTTCTTCAATGAGGTCTTCTTTATATAGATGTTGAGAAGAAAAGAGTCGATACAAATCCTTTAAGAGATGTTGTGAGGTCTTGCAAAGATCTTCTTCCTCTTGTGTTTGTCCACGTTCAAGCTGGTAGATGGATTAAATGCTTTTAATGCAACATTAAATGCATATAACTTCTTTAAGTTACATTTTTATACACAACATGACTTATTATACCTAGATTAGGTAGCTTCTTTCCAAACTTGAGCAAAGCATAAAGCTTGACATGGCTAATCTTTGTAGGTCTGACATTCTGCTTTTTCAGAAAAGTTGTTCATGGGAAGTAGCTTTGGCACGTTCTTTAGGAGATTTTTGATGTAGACTCTTCAATACGAGATTCTCTTGTAAGATGCCAAGAGATGAACATTCTCTACAAGCATAGAATAAGCATTTATGAGTATTCCACATTTATTATGAATACTTCAGACTATATGTCGTTATCATTCGTCCAAGCAAAAGCTTATAAGACGAACTATATAGGCAAAGCGTTGTGTGTTTGGTTGGCTAGGCGAAGCTCCGTAAGCAAAAAACATATGCATCTATTTGACCAGATGAAACACTTGTATCTGTCGAGACCCGATGCTTATAAAACATATTTTATAGTTTGTTGTTAAGCATATAATCAAAAATCAAATATAGGGTCCGTTGAACTTTGCTTTAACAGTACCCCTTTTATCTTCCATTAAAAACAGTAAAATGTCAAATGCTAAGACTTAGCAAGCTGAGTGCTTCATCTTTAAAGAATTGCTTGTGGATTAATGTTGAAGACAAACAACAAGGCTACGTGACTATATACACCTGAGTGCCGCAACTTTTTTTGTTAATTTATGTTTTAATTCCTATGCTAACAGATCAATAGTTGTAAAATAACTGAAACAAGCTTTGAAGTTTCAACAGATCAATGCTCATAATGTAAAACTTGATTATTGTTTAGAAAAAACTTCATGAGGTTTTAGTTTATTGGTGAGAGATGCTGCTTTCCCTTTTTTTTTCTGATGACTAAAGCTTTGTAGATATCATGAAGTGAGAATCTGAGGAGACTTGGAGAGTTACCAAACAAGTTGTTGTTTACTTTATTTGGTAGCTTTTCTATTGGTAGGTTAACATAAGATAAATCTTTTCTTGTTTGGTTTCAGGGTTTACAGAATATTTTAGATCAAGAGACAATAAAACACTGGGATGAATTGTATGATAAAACTGATGAATACACTGACAGGTGGCTTTCATCAGGTATGTTTTGATGCTTAAATGATATTATCTTTTGTTCACGACCTGTATTACTTATATCTTTCATGTTTAATATATTGTAGCACGAACCTTTTTAAAGGAGTGTTTGGGCGAAGATGAAGATGCAGTTTCTTCAGTTGCTTCTTCTGACATCAGCTATAACTCAACTAATGTAAAGCATGTTAATGTTTTAGTGACCTCTGGATCGTTAATTCCCTCACTTGTGAAATGTTTACTCTTTCGTCTGGACAGCTTGATAAGCCATGGAAATGGTGAGTAATTTTATCTCTTCGGGCTACTTTGAACTACCATAATTGATTGTTTTATGCCATATTTCTGAAAGCTCAAAGCTCACAATCATGTTATTAATGAACCTTTTTGAAAGCCTAAAACTAGTTGTCATTTCAGTAACCAGAGTTTAATCCTGATCCATGTTAATTATGTATGATGCGTTTCAGTTTATAGCTCATGGGAAGTGGGAAAAACTCAATGTTTCCGATGGATCAAGGAGCGTTTCAACCATCCTAATGTTCGCTTTTGTGTATTTGGAGATGGATGGGAAGAGTGTGAAGCTGCAGAAATCATGAGATGGCCATTTGTCAAGATTGATCCACGGCCAGGAAAACTTCACAGGTTCCCTGGTCTTACTTTGACAACAGTTAGCCACTACTTTTCTGTGGTGTATGGAAGGCCAAACAATGAGAATGAAGATGGTTGACTCAAGATCTTCATCTCATATACACTTTTCTGGTATTCATGTCTGTACCAATAATATAAAATGAATGCAGCAGCATAACCAGCAATTGTGTTACCAAGTGTATGCATTGCTTCCGTGAGATGGATATCAATCTCAGGTGCCAATTGCTTTTGAAGAAATTAGACAGAGCTATCTTTCTGACATGCGTGATGATAACTTCACGGTGTAGAAATGAATGTAGATCAGTCACCAATCACCACTTCTAATGTACATAAGATGTTTAAAATTCATCTATGTGCACATTCTGTAGGGCCCTCCACCCATTATATGTCGTTTCTACGCTTATTTCGCATAGAGAAAGGCAAATTTTAAAGCGCATTACTAACCACTACTAACCACACATGCATTACTTTTGCTGCACAAAACAATTCCTTCAAAAGGCCTAAAGTTCAATGGATTTTAGGCTTACGTGAATTCGGAGTTTTGCTCCATAATGTACATTCATAGCAAATCCATTACATACAAATTTTATAATTCTAAGTTAAAGGTTTTTCTTTTTTCTTTTTGGAGTATCCTAGAAATTCAGCATACACCTCTTTAACTCTTTCTGAAATGAAAAATGTTGGAACTTTTTTAGGGGACAGGAAGCCACTTCTAAGTTTTGTTTCATGATGCATTGCGGATGAATTGCTGACATCAATATTTATGTGCTTATGGATGGTGCTTCGCAATGTGTTAGTTTCATCTTCATTTGTAAGTTTAGATAATTGAATTTGGCCTCACATTCGCAGAGCAGTATCTGATGTGGAATGGCCGTCAACTATAACTACAGGATAAAAATCCTGATGTGATTTCTGAGGATTGACCAACAGATTATAAAGATTTTTTGAGGTCTTTGTCAATTTTTAAATTGCCGGACCTAACATTCATCTCAAAAGGTAGGTCCTCATTTGATTAAGTTTGTCACATTAATAGGAAGCTGCATGGCTGGTGTTAAGTCCAATTTTCCCTTCAGCACGCCTGTTTTCACATCAATTAAACAACTTGTCTTCTTGCTAAAAAGATAACTCCTAAAATGGTATTGGTATGGTATTCCTTGGGATTTGACATGCACTGTATATTGTTCTGACATTTGAGATATACACAGAATCTATCCTTTGTTGTCCTTTACTTTTGAGACTATGAATTGGTTCGAATTAAGGATAAGATCATTCGATAATCTATGTAGATCAGGTTCAGGCTATGCGTCCAAATGAACACTTTGTCCACTTAATCATCTACTAATGGAAGACAAATCACCACAGATTTATTTGGCCCTGCTCAGTTGGAGGACAGACACACTTTCATTATCAACTTTGGCTTGGTACGGTGACACGGACAACTTTCTTTCATAACTTTATACAGCAATATATTTTTTTTCTGCATACCACATGTTACTACAGAAAAATTAGGAAAAAAATTTCTTCTTTCAAATGCAAATAAACCCTTTAAATGTTTACCCTCAATAATATGTAAGGATTTGTATTTTTTTCCTTCTTCTAGCCAGTCATTAATTTATCATTAAATAAGTGGAAAAAAGAACTGTTCTTATCAATCACTGCCCTATTAAATGTGGAGCTGCTCTCGTTGTTTCTCTTGGAAAATTATATTAGAAAACATTTGAAAGGAATGCCACTATTGTTAATTCTCAAATTGCAATTCTTGATATTGGTTATCTTTGAAGACAAATTAAGATTTTAGACTTATCATTAGTGTAGGGTAGCACGTGATATATAATCAATGACAGTGGATTTTGTTTGCAAAACAACATATCTTTATAGGGGTCCATTGCTGCATTTTCTCACGATCAAAAGCATGGCCCGTGAGGTTTTCATTAGTAAAATTATCGTACTCAATTGAATAGAGTTAGCAATTTTATCTTCTTCTGCATGCCTATTATGTACTCACTCACATTGGTGCCCACCAAAGTAGTCTCTTCTCTCATATCATTGGATTTGGAAAGTATCTGAATTTTTCATGATAAATTTTAAAACCTGCAATGCTTCAACATAATTTATAAAGGCCCAATAAAACAATTGGTTGAGCACTTATCTTAAACCACGCATCTTTAATTTCTATGGTCCTTTTTATTGCTTTGTTTAGAGTTTGTATCAGAACATTGACAATGTTCTCTATTTTTGTCATGGTTAAATTAATCTGTATTACAACATAATATTATTATATTTTAATTAATTTTATATAATTTTAATCAAATCCTTATAATGCTAAAAGTTTATAATTGTGTCTTTTAAAGTTATTATTGTTAAAGTTCCGTTAAATGTTACTAATAATGGCAACTTAATCTGTAAGTACTTAACTTTATTGGATTTTGGCTTAATTTGTTATAGTTTTACATTTTTTAAAAAATTAATAATTATGAAATTTTGTATCTACATGACAAGTAAATACCGTTAAACTTCTATTAATTATTACTAATATTTTGAAGTAGTAACAAATTGAGGGAGAAGAAATAGCATGAGAGTAGGTGACAGAAACTTATTGGTATACTATATGAGATGTGTGGATAAAATATAAAATGAACACGGTTTAATCTATATTGCAATCACTTTTAGTGTGATTTTTTAATTGATAATTTATTTTTTTTAATAACAAAGGATATGTTTTTTTAAACTACGCACAATTACTTTCTCCAACTATAACAGTCCAACTTATCCACTTAAAATATTTAACACTTTTTTTAACATTACATTATTTAAAAAATCATATACACAAATATAAAAACGTAGGTGTTTATGATATATAGTAATATCTAATGGAAATATAGCATCATCAACTGATAATAAGGATTCAATTACAATTTTAAAAGTGCATAGATTTAATTAAAAAAATTAATTTTTGGACCTAATTAAAAATGTAATGAATGTGATGGGGCTACAGATTAAATGTTTTTCGCCATCATCAAGTTCTTTAATGTAGACTTTCAAAAAATAAAATAAAATTTCAACATTTGATATGGTTACTGAACATAAAAAAGAAAAATTACATGTTATAATTTGATCGAAAATTTTGGTAATGATAGTAGTAATACTGATATAGAGAAATAAATCTACACTTTGTCTTTTAAGTATTAACTTTTTCCACCGAAGACTTGTTTTCCTTTTTCCTAGTTCCTCGGTAAAGATGACAATGATTAAATTTAGAGATGATAAAACATGTTGAACCGAATTCGGCTCACATAACTCACAGGTTAAACCGATTCGAACCGGGTTGAAAGTGGATTGACTCACTTAATCTACCAACATATTTTTATAATTTTTTTTAAAAATTTTGTTATAATTATTTACTAATTTTAATTATATAAATTCACAATTTCATATTTTTAAATGCTAAAATGTTGTTCAATAATATTTGAATATTTGAATATTTAATTAATTTATAATAATATTTTGAAAATTATGTGAACATTTTGATTTCACTATTATAAAAAATAAATTAAGTCAATTCACTCTCATTGTAATGTAATAAACATATAAAATAAATTACAAAAAAAATATATTTAAGTAAGTTAACCCACAAACCCATCAACTTGTTGTGGGTCGGACCGGATTGCAAAAATTCTGGCTCACCAAAAAGTAAATTGGATTGAACTGACAATTTTTTAATTCAATCCTTGGTGAACCAATCCATAAAGTCGGGTTAACTCACTTTGACATCCCTAATCAAAAACATTCAAAAGTTAGTGGTTGGTATGAGATAAGTGGTTGTCAAGAATATAAACTATGATATAAAAGAAGGATTAAGGCAAACCTTAACACATAAATGCATTAATTGTCACAAATAAATAAATATATTAGTTAATTAGTACACAACTTATGATTTGTTTTTATCCATTAGTAGGTACACTGTCATAAAAATTGATATAAAAGCGTCTTAAAAAAGGTAATTTAAAAAATATATTTAAATAATAAATTAATTTCGATCCATTTTCATCTTAACCTTTTTTCCATCTTCATGCCAAAAGTTTCCCTAACATTAGAAGTTCTTCACTTATTAAAGTAATAATTATATTGAAACTCTTTTAATATTATCTAAACGTGGCAGCATGAAAATTATGAAACTTACAAAAAAACCATTTCCACGAAAGAAAAACAAAAATAGAGAAAAAAATGGAGGAAAGTGTAGTCATAAAAGCATGTATTGAAAAACACAAAATGTTGTTTCGTTGATCTTTTTCTCACTATATTTTTCTTCCTATTTTTTTTTCTTTATATAAAACTTAGGGATGTCAACCAGGCGGATAGGGTACGAGTAATAACTCTCGTACCCGTATCCATATCTCGAATATTCGTTATGTGGGTATCCGCTTATTTTATTCATATCCGAGGTATCCACGGGTTTTTACAAAATTATTTTAAAAACAAATATTTAATCATAAATTCAAATAAAATAAAATAAAATACATCACTGTCATAAATTTTAAATAAAGTTCACAAAAACTCAAGTTCATACAAGTCCAAATAATTATAAAAATAAATATAAAATGATCTTCAACATAATGAAAATTCTTTAATTAGTGCTTTGATCAACAAGTCCACTTTCTATATGTGTGTGCCAAGTATTCTTATTTTGATTCTATTATTTAACAACAAGTACCATAAACGCCACTGTTTATATAGAGTTTGATGTATATGCCCAATTTTAAAGAAGTGAAAGAGAAGAATGTCGAGGGATATACTTGGAAGAATGAAGACAAAAGACAAGATGTGCAGCCTAGAAAAAATTACGTTAGAATGTTTTTTACTAATATATATATATATATAAGGGTATTTTTGTTAATTAAAGTTTAGCGGGTACGGGTATCCACGAGTATGGATACTATGTTACCCGTACCCGCCCCGTTAACATGCGGGTATCAAAAATATCCGTACCCACAGATAGCAGATATCCATTTTTAATATCCATTTTCCTACCCATTGCGAGTTTTATCCGCAGATATCCGCAGGTACGGATATTTTTGACATCTCGAATAAAGCCTTAAAGTTATAGTTTATTTAGATAAACAGTAGCAGTGTAAGAAAATAAATGTTCCAACCCTCTGCCACAACAAGTTAACCGATTTTATCAATGCTCACCTCAATCTAAATTTCGTTTTCTTTTTTAGCCAACAAGTATGTTCTATACTAGAACCAATTTTGTTAAACCATTAAAATAAATAAAAGTGTGTTGTATTTGATTTGATCCTATTGAATGACTCAGAAGAATTAATGTGCTACAAGTAGGTGACTTTTCCATGGCCCATGCTTATAGAAAATAAAAAATAGGTTGAAAGATATATGAAAAATGAAGATGTATTTAAGAGAGGTTGAATGAGGAAGAGAAAAAAAAAATGCAGAGGTGAATAATTGAGTGACACATGTAGAACAATAATGGTAGGAATATCCAGTTAGGATGAGAGTTAGAACGCGGAGAAAATCCAACAAAACTACACTTTGTGGTCCCTTATGCCTCTCTAATGCTTATCTCTGCTTGTTTTTGGTTCTTTCTAATGTTGCTTAGTCCACCCATGCCTCACTTCCCAAATTTTCATTCTCTCTTCCTTTCTTCTCATTTTCTTATAAATAAACCTACTTTCCTCTTTTCCCCATACCGTATCTACAATGTTTGAGAGTATTCTTGTTCTATCCACTTTTACAAGAATAAGGACACTCACTTGAACCAACACCTGCTTAATTACCTTAAAAAAGATTAATTTTTCATGATGTCTGCATAGTTAAACAGTGCTTCTCCTCTCGAAGAAAAAATGTCTTGGAAAACAAAAACAGAAAGAACAGTGACTAGGATTCTATTTTTTATTTTTTTTGTCTTTAAAAGGGAGGTAGGGTGTGTGTGTGAGAGTTGAACTTGGTTGTTAACAAATCCAGTTAATGCACGTTTAACTAATTGAAAGTTAAGAGTGTTATGCCCTAAAAATATTAAAGAGTATTAACAGTGTGAGATGGAAGGAAGGTGCGAAAGTGGCTGGTCCAAAATCTTGTCTATTAACTGCATCGGGTTGTCCTCAGGTACATGGGCACATGGGTAAAAGGGTGAGAAAGCTGAACAAATTGGGCCACTCTACATCATAGCAAGTTGGAGCAGGACTATTTTCCTCTTACATAAATACCACACTCTCAGTGAAAGGCCTTAGCTTAACTCTTATAGTCTTCTATGAACTCTTTTCCTACAGTTTCATGCATAGAGAGAACCTCTTCATTTGACTCTTACTTTATCATCTGCTTTACCATTTGATTTGCTGGCACCTTCTACTTCACGGGTTTCCTTCTCCCTCTACATCATGTCTTTCTGTTCCATCACCATGTGCATCAAACTTTTTTTTTTTTTTTCTATCTTTCCCTCCCCAGATTGAGTCTTTACTATATTTGCTTACTTTTTCAGGAGCTGAAAAAAATGGGAGAAACTGCTTTGTTCTCTGAGTAGAGTTCAGCAGAGAAAGATAACATTTTTTAATCCTTTATAATGCCAGTTCCACTTGCCCCCTACCCTGCACCACCAACTCCTTATACACCACCTGCTAATGGTATCTTATCCGCCTTTCCTTTTCCTCAACTTCTTGCCAACAAATCTTCCCATCATCTCATTGCTTTTTGGTGATGGAATTATTGGAGATTTGAATTCTTACTTCTTTTGCATCATTTAGACAAATTCTAAAATTGAATGTAAAAGTAGCATAACTGAAAAGAAACAATAATTCCTCTTTTCCTTTGGCTAAGAGGATAAATGATGGATTAGGTATGAGGATTCTTAAGTGAGATTCCTTTGAGACTCTGATTTGAGTGGAATGTGTGGATTTGAGATGGTTCATTATATGCTTTTCCTTTTTAATTTTGGTTTTCTGAAATAGTCCAATTTCTCATCTGGTGGCTTGTAGTTTGTAGATTGAACCTCTCTTTGAGAGAGAATGAATGCTAGAGCATTTAGAATGTTGTGGCTATATGTTTGTTACTTAGAGTTATTTATACATGAAAAATTTTGTTGAGTGCCAGGTGCACAGAGTCAACTTGTCTGTTCTGGATGTAGAAACCTTCTGATGTATCCAGTTGGAGCCACCTCTGTGTGCTGTGCTGTTTGCAATGCAGTCACAGCAGTGCCACCTCCTGGTATGATGCAGTTTCTCCTCACTGAGTCTATTACTCTTTATGTAATTCCACTGGTGTGTATGTTATGTGAAAGTTGTGTGATTTCAATGACAGGCACAGAAATGGCCCAGCTAGTTTGCGGAGGTTGCCATACACTACTCATGTACATCCGAGGAGCGACAAATGTGCAATGTTCTTGTTGTCACACGGTGAATCTAGCTTTGGAAGGTATTTTAGTACTGATGTTTAAAGAATTGTGTATGCATGATGGAGAGAATTTAGGAGATGTTTGTGTTGTGAGCTAAATCATTGTGGTTTAAGTCTCTATTTTGTGGGTAAGCATCAAGTGTGTATTGAATCAGCAAATCAGGTGGCACATGTCAACTGTGGGAACTGCAGGATGCTACTGATGTACCAATATGGAGCAAGATCCGTGAAATGTGCAGTTTGCAATTTTGTAACATCAGTTGGGGCCAATGTAATCTCTTGTCCCTGCCTAACTAGATTTTCTTTTAACTTTCTTAGTCTCAATCTTGCAAGTGTGTGTTTCTGTATCAGTAGAACAAATACCTTTTCCTCTATGTTTTGGCAGATTAGTTTTACTTTTTGATTGGTTGCAAATCATATCAAGCTTTTGTTTTGTACACTTAACAAATAGAAGGAATTTGAGAATTGCTTTTCTTTTTGTATAACAAAGTTATTGACTCTGGTGTTTGTAAATGATGTAGGCGACAACAAGCACCACTGAGCAGAAGTTCAACACTGTAACCATACAATAGGAAGGTTGGTTTTGCTAGTTATATATCGCCCTTAAGGAATAAAGAGTTATGAGATTGGAGAGAAAACTCTTTTTACATGTATAGAGTTATTTTTCCCATGCGTGATTGTATCAAATATTTTTGTTAGATTGGGTGTATGAAAATCCAATTACTGAACGTTTAACTAATTGAAAGTTAAGAGTGTTATGCCCTAAAAACACGTATTAAAAGCGTGAGATGGAAGGAAGGTCGAAAGTGGCTGGTCCAAAATCTTTTCTATTAATTGCATCGGGTTGTCCTCAGGTACATGGGCACATGGGTAAAAGGGTGAGAAATCTGAACAAATTGGGCCACCAGAAAGAACTCTAGCATGGTTTTGAATCTTGATTGGCCAACAATAGTTATAATGATCATGAAAGTAATAATAATGCTTCTGCTAAAGCAGTGATTAGTTATGATACTGTTTGTTCCTAATTAGATGCTGAGAAACACGACCCTAAAAAAAAGTTACTAGAGACAGAGAGAGGACCACAAAATAAAAGGAGAATGAGGTTAAGGTGAGACGTGTGGTGCATGGTTGTGTCGTGAAGATGCAGAGAGTGATGAGTACGATTGTGAGGTTGGGTCCTATTGTCCAGTTTTGGCAACGTAAACGTGGCGCATCATGCACCATCTAAATGAGTGTGCCAAGTTTTGCATCGCTCACGTGTTTTACTGTACCTGCCATTGCATTGCATTTGCATTTGCATTACGCACCAATGGTGAGGTCTAAAAGAAAGAAAGATGATGAGTGAGATGTAGGACCCTCGTTGAACTGAGTTGTCAGTTTGATCTTGATATGCTACCTACAACTAATAGTATGGTGGAAAAGTAGAGAATCAAACTTTTCTGTATCTTGTTCGTGTCATCTTTTACTTTTTGGAATGTTACCAAACTACACCTCACTTTTATTAAAGTATATGAGTCACAACTCATACAAAATAATATTTTAGTTTCAATAAGTAATATATTTATTATTCTGCTTAATATGGTGAAAGAATTACGATACACCGATACTTCAATTTGTGTTACGTATCCGTGTCTGACACATATTGTATCTGATATTTTAAGGATAATTATCAATGAAATATCTAAGTTATAAAATTATAATACACTACGATAAAATCTCTCAATAGTAACCAATTTTAGTAAAAAAGAAAATATTAGTCACTATATAGTGACCAATTTAACAACTAAAATAGTTCCAAAAAATTATAATAAATTTCTAAATTGATAATTAAAATAGTATAGTTTCAATTGTGAATTGGTTTTTAAATTGGTCACTAACATCAGTTACCAAAATAATTGATCTCTAATTAGGAAATTTGGATTCACACATTAACAATCATATATTTATTATTTATTATGTTTGTAAGAATTATTGTAAAATTTTCAATATTCATATATTATATATCTATCATGTATCATATCCTATTATTTTGAAAATCCATGTATCGTATCTATGTATCATAGTTTGAGACAAACAAATATATATATATATATATATATATATATATATATAAAATCTTAAATACGGTGATATTTATATTTTATTAAAAAAAACAAGTATATCTTAACCTTTCTCTTTTTCATCATGAATAATAGAAAAGAAAAGGGTGTGAGATATGAAGGCGACGAAGGTCTTTTTGGGGGATACATGTGTACTCCTTCCTCTCCTTTTTTTCAACTCATGCATCCAATGAGAACTGTCCTTCTACATTTATATCATGTGTGGTGGAAAAAGCCATGTTAAATAATACAAAGTCACATTTATTAATTTATGAAAAAGAAA
>Ga0099823_1000913_pt1 | contig 22368 bp, 27 predicted proteins | sample CowpearedBW_FD_76831 | JGI IMG/M metagenome (GOLD analysis project Ga0099823, IMG submission 76831) | Root nodule microbial communities of legume samples collected from California, USA - Cow pea red BW | ecosystem: Host-associated > Plants > Roots > Nodule | place: USA: California | collected...
CGGTAGCGCTACCGTTCATTCACGGACGCCCGCGCTATTTCGCTGAAGTGATCAGCGAGCTGCTGTTCTGGGTCGGTGAAGACAAGCTTCTCTTCGGCAGCGACTACGCGATCTGGACGCCGCGCTGGTTGGTCGAGAAGTTCTGGAATTTCGAGCTCCCAGAAGATTTGAAGCAGGAGCACGGCATCGACCTCACGCCCCAGGCGAAGAGGAAGATTCTGGGCCTCAATGCCGCGCGCCTCTATGGCGTCGACATCGAGGCGCAGAAGGCGAAGCTTGCAAAAAGCGCCCTTGCGACCGCAGCGGAGTGACGGGGATGGACGAAGTCCTTCCACATCGTGACGGCAAGACCAGCGAAGTGTGGGATCGCCTTTCGCTAGTCACCGATCCCGAGCTCGATGAGTCTGTGACCGAGCTCGGGTTCGTCGAGCGGGTTACCATCGATAATGATGGCGGTGTCGACATCGTCTTTCGTTTGCCGACCTACTGGTGCTCGGCAAACTTCGCATTCCTCATGGCCGATGACATGCGTCGGGCGGTCTCCACGCTGCCGTGGGTTCGCGAGGCGCGGCCGCAACTTCGCGATCATATGGTCGCCGAGGAGATAAACAGAGGGGTCAGGGAAGGCAAATCATTCGCCGAGGCACTCAAGGATTTTGCACCTGGAGGCTCGCTTGACGACTTGCGGGAGAAGTTCCGCCGTAAGGCATTTGAGCGGCGCCAAGAGGTCATAATACTCGCCCTGCACGGGGTGGGCTATGAGGATCCAGCAATCTGTCGGATGAATCTGGGCTCCTTTGACGAGGTCAACTTTGGCTCGGAGGAAGTTACGCGGCAGAAGGCGCGTTATCGCGAGCTTCTGGTCAAGCGAGGCCTCGCCTGTCTCCCGGACGATCGCGCGTTGGTCACCTACGAGGGACGCTCCATCAAGCACCACGAACTGGCCTCCTATCTGCAGCGGTTGCGAGGAGTGCGCATCAACATGGAGTTCAACAGCTCATTGTGCCGAGGCCTTCTGGCCGTCCGCGATCGCGAACAGGATGGGGCGCGCGCCGCAAGAGACTCTGCACCGTGCGGAGCCTGCGGCAGTAGCTGCGTCGAGAGGTCCACCGGGCTACGTGTGACCACCGAGAAAACGTCCGGCGCACCAGCATGAGGCGCTCGTATCACAAGACCTGTGAGCGCCAATATCAGAGCGGTCAGGAAACCGCCCGACTAGACACAAGTGACCATCACGCGGGGAGTGAAACGCAATGCCGAAAGTTCTGCTTCATGACGTAGAGGCCCGCCGCGTGCTTGCACGCGGAGTCCAAAAGCTTGCCGCCGCCGTCGAATCGACCCTTGGGCCCAAGGGCATGAATGCGATGGTCGATAGGCCGATCGGTACGCCGATCGTGTCACGCGATGGTGTCACGATAGCTTCCGAAATCGAATTGCCGGATCGCTTCGAGAACATGGGCGCGCAAGTGGTGCGCGAGGTCTCAATGCAGACCAACGAAGTCGCCGGCGACGGTACGACCACGGCGATGGTGCTCGCAAATGGGCTCATTCAGGGCGGCGTTGCGGCCCTGGAGCGCGGAGCCAAAGCAGTGGATCTCTGCAAGGGTATTGAAAGGGCCGTCGATGTCGTTGTCTAAACTCTGAAGAACTCGGCAATGGCCATATCGGACCGCAAGACGTTGCAAGCCGTGGCGACGATTGCGTCGACCGATCCCCATCTGGGAGGTCTGATCGCCGAGGCGGTGGAGCGGGTCGGCAAGGACGGCATCATAAGTTCGGATTACGGGCTGACGACGAACACGACACTTGAGGTCGTGGAGGGAATGTCGTTCGACCGGGGCTACATATCCCATCACATGGTAACGGATGTCGAGAAGATGGAGGTGGTATTGGATCAACCCTACATTCTTCTGACGGATTTGAAGATCAAGACGCCGGGCGAGCTGTCCGCAGTGCGCGCGGCGGTAGCCTCCACCGGGCGACCGCTTGTCATCGTTGCTGAAGAAATTGCGCCGGAAGTCGTCCCGACGCTGCTTGGTGATAGCAATCGCGGCAAGGTCCTGGTCGTCAATCCACCGGACTATGGCCACTGGCGCAAGGCGATGATGGACGATCTCGACATCATAACCGGAGGACGGGTGATCGCGCGCGAGCTTGGCGGCAAGTTGGAAGAGACCAGCCTTGCTGACCTCGGCACCGCGCGGCAGGTTCGAGCCAGTGCGCGTGAAACGGTGATCATTCGCGGCGGTGGCGATAATGCGGCGATCGCCGCGCGGCGCCAGCAGGTATCCAAGCAGCACGACTTGGCACCACCGAACATCGAACAGGACAAGCTCAAGGAGCGGCTAGCCAAGCTCTCAGGCGGCACCGCCGTGATCTTTGCGGGTGGTGTCACGCCCGTGGAGCAGAAGCGTACCATCCAGCTGATCGACGATGCACTCAGTGCAGCGCGCGCCGCGGCCGAGGAGGGCATCGTGCCCGGCGGCGGCACCGCATTAGCCCAGTGCGCACCTGTGGTGGCGCGCGAGCTAGGGAACATCAACGGCGACCTGGGCGAGGGCATCAAGCTGGTTCGCGAGACACTATCCCGACCTGCCGCCTTCATTGCCAGGAATGCAGGCCATGATGCAAAGAAGGTCATAGCCGAGCTACAGAGCGCCCCGGCGGGGGTTGGATTTGATGCGGCTGAAGGCAAGTTCATCGATATGGTTTCAGCCGGCATCGTCGACCCCGTCCGCGTGACCTATACCGCGCTTCGCAACGCGGCGTCCGTCGCCACGCTGGTGCTGACGACCAACACGCTGGTTGCCGACGTGCCGGAGTACGTCGATCCAACGCAGGGACCGGCACTCGGCGGCGGAGCAGAGAAGCTTGGCCGCGCATGAGACATGTGTACGCGGTCCGCGTTCCTCCGCGACGTCTCCGACGTCGAAGGTATCGTGGCCAGGTACTCGGCTCTATCGCCGACGCGTCGCGACTGGCGGATCGGTCGCTTCAGACTCGAAATCATCACAAGGGAGGGGAAGTCATGCATAAGTATGTTGCGGAATCCATCGGCACGTTCGCATTGGTATTTTTTGGCTGCGCGACTGTGATCTTCATGCGGGCCGAGGTCGGCCTGTTGGGCGTGGCGTTCGCATTCGGTCTGTCGGTCGTCGCGATGGCCTATTCGATTGGTCATATTTCAGGGGCTCACCTCAACCCGGCTGTCAGCCTCGGCATGCTCGTCGCTGGCCGGATGTCGCCGCGAGATTTCGCCGGCTATATCATTGCGCAGTTCATTGGGGCGATTGCGGCTGCAGCGGTGCTGTATCTGATCGCCGAAGGCAAAGTAGGGGGTTACGACGTCGCGGCAAATGGCTTTGCCCAGAATGGCTGGGGTCAATATGGCGTGCTTTCCGCATTCGTGTTCGAGGCGGCGGCAACTTTTCTGTTCCTGACGGTCATTCTTGGTGCAACGCAAAACGGAGCGACCTCTGCTTACGCGGGCCTGGTAATCGGCCTCACCCTGGTGGCGATCCATCTCGCCGGGATCGCCGTGTCCGAGTCATCGGTCAATCCAGCCCGCTCCCTAGGTCCCGCGCTGTTTGCAGGACCAGATGCGCTGTCTCAAGTGTGGCTCTACTTCGTAGCGCCCTGCCTTGGTGCCGCACTGTCCGGTTACGTCTTCAAGGCGGGAGTGACGCGGCCGACGGTGGCGACGGCGTGAGCTTTGCAGCTCGAATGATCGGGCGGTGACAACGAGCCAGAACAAGCTACAATATTGAAAAGCCCCGGCCGGGGCCGAAGGAGGCGCTATAAGCTTCCACGACCATCGGGCCGAACCGGAGGAGGAGGAAGGCACATGGTCTACATCATCTCCAAGCAGGATGGCCCGCGCCGGGAAGACGTGGCGGCGAAGGACTTCATTGATAAGAACCGGACCAAGATCGATGCGCTTGCCAATCATCTGACGGGTGGGCGCTGGGGGGAGTTGCGCAACCCCACACCTCCTCCGGAGCCCCAGCCGTCGGGTAAGCTATGGTACACCCCGCAGGGGCGCCTGCCGGAGGTAGAGCCCTATGTACGGATCAGTCTCAACGGCCGTGTCGTGGTTGCCGATCTCGCATCAGGCCGACAGCTTCATTTTGTTGGCGAACTGCGAGGTCGAGGCCAATCTCGACACCTGGCGCTGGCGACACGCGCGAATGGGCTCTTCGACCCGCTGGATGAGGGCATCTACAAGGCCCTCGCCGATCTTGAGGGGATGCTCGTGCCCGACGAGGCATCCGAAGAGCGCTTGGAAGGGATCATCGCAGCGCGTCTCGGGCTGGGCGCGATCGCCAAGGGCGCCGAATGATCACCGTGAGCCTGGCCTGCGGGGATGACAGATCCCGGTCAGGCCTGGTTCGGTCGTTTCTGATGATCGGATTGCTGCCTGACAACGTAAGTATGGTGCTCCAATGCTGACGGAAACGCTCATGGCTAAGCCGCCATTTTTCCTGGAAGGCTACAATGATCCGGGGACCACGGACGCAGAGCAAGGGCGGCCATATGATGAACGAGAGACCAATAGGGCCTGGGAAAATTTTCTGACATTCGGCGACCTTAGGCGCGAGAACGCGCCGGTGCGAGGTGTCATCGAGAGCTCATGGCAACGCAGTCTCAAATCGGGCGTCGATGCCCGCGGAAAAGGCAGTAGTCTCGTCGCTTCGCCAGACGACCTCTACGAGCTGCGTCTGAAGAATGAAGACTTGATGGCTGCAAGCGCCCAGACCTTTCGTCGCGTCGCGGAGGTGCTTGGCGACGCCGCCACAATGCTGCTGATCACCGACAGGAATGGCGTCGTGCTGGACGTGGCGGGCGACCAGCGGACGATCGATGCGGGACATGACATTCGTCTCGAAGTCGGCGCCGCTTGGGGCGAGACGGTGACCGGTACCAACGGCATAGGGACCGCGCTCGTCACGGGGAAGCCGGTTCATGTCCATGCGGCCGAGCATTTCTCTGAAGGCATCAAGGCATGGACCTGCGTTGGCAGCCCGATTCGGAGTCCTATCGACGGAAGCATCATCGGCATCGTCGATTTTTCCGGGCCCCAGGCGATCTTTCACCGGCACAACGTGGCCCTCGCGGTCGTGGCCGCCAATCACATCGAACTTGCACTTTCAGAGAAAATTCGCATCGAGAGAATGCGGCTGCTTGAGGCGAGCATTTCGCGGATGCCGGGAATGAATAGGTCCGACGGCGTCGTCATTCTCGATCGGTTCGGCCGGGTCGTCCATCACAACGACATGGCCTCGGCGCGCTGGCGGCGGATCGCGCATACTCCCGACCTAATCATCGGAACTCAGATCCTCCCCAGCAGCGAAGGGCTATTGGGCAAGGACCTAACAAGGGGATTGCCCCAGGAACTGCGCGAGCAGCAGATCGAACCCTTGGTCGTCGATGGCGTCGTCAAGGGCGCAATGCTCGTGCTTGCGTCGAAACCGCGGATGAACGCGGGGGCGGCTCAGATGTCGCCGACGGCGCAAAGCGCTCTCATCTCGGCAACAGAGGCCATCATCGGATGCAGCGAAGCACTGCTGGATGTGGTGGAAAAGGTTGAGCGGGCGGCACTCGGCCGCACGGCAATCCTGCTTGAAGGCGAGACCGGTGTTGGCAAGGAACTCTTTGCCCGTCTGATTCACGCCGCTAGTCAGAAGACAGGCAAGGAGCCCTTTGTCGCCTTCAATTGCGGTGCGGTCTCCAAAGAGCTTCTTGGCGGCGAGTTGTTCGGCCATGCTCCGGGCGCCTTTACCGGCGCGACCCGCGAGGGAAAGGCCGGACGCTTTGAGTTCGCTAATGGCGGGGTGCTCAGTCTCGATGAAATTGGCGAAATGCCGCTTGACCTCCAGCCCTATCTGCTGCGCGTGCTCGAGGAGCGGGCGGTCTATCGGCTCGGTGACAGTAAGCCGCGTCCGGTCGATGTGCGACTTGTTGCATCGACCAATCGGAATTTGAAGCAGGAAGTGGCCGAGGGGCGTTTCAGAAGAGACCTGTATTTCCGGATCGGTGTTGTCAAATTCACCATCCCGCCTCTGCGTGAGCGCCTGGGCGATGTCGAAATCCTGATCGATCATTTTAACAGGCAATTCGCAGCCACTTATAATACCCAACCGCTGCGTTTCGAGGCGGCCACCATGGAGTTACTGCGGCGCTACAGCTGGCCGGGGAACGTCCGCGAACTGCGCAATCTGATCGAAAACCTCGTGCTGATGACGCTTACCGGCGTGGTCACGCCCAGGGCCTTGCCAGAGGATTTCCTGGAAGCGGCATCTCAGCCGACTACGCCGACATTATCGGGTGATCGTGGTCAAACCCCGGAACGCGAGGAGATCGCGCGCTTCGACGAGATGGAACGTCGTGCCATCGAAAGGGCCGTCGCAAACGCCGGCGGCAATATCGCGGCCGCCGCCGAAAAGTTGGGGCTTTCGCGCGCCACGCTATATCGGAAATTGCACCAATACCGTTCGCAAACCTTGGGATAAGGATTGGATATGGCGACGGTCTGGAATGGAAGGAAGCGCGAAGGAGAGCCGGTCGCCGCGACTATGCTCGCCTCACAGATTCTCGCACGCGCCGACCGCGACGTAACCTTCATGGTGCATCTAGTTGGCGAAAGCCAAGATCTGCTCGTTCGTCATTTCGTTGCGTTCATCGAGTGCGAACTCGCAGAGCGCGGCACCAGCTATGGCGCGCACCCGCTCTTGCGCCCCTTCATCGAGACACATGCACGCGAACTGACGGATTTCGTTTTGCAGGGCATCGGATTGCGGCATCAGTTCGGTCTGCAGGCCTTGGAGAGGATGGCCGGCGATCCGGCGCGGTTGCTGAGGGTAGATCTCTGGGATTCGCTGCAATCTCATATCAATGACGCGCAGGAACACTTCGTTGCCGGAACAGGAGGCTTGCAGCGGATCCTGACTGCAATTGAGACAAGCGCATGACCAGCGATAGGCCGCTGCTTCGCGACATGCTGAATGAGCGGTTGCGCATCGTTCAGCAGATGTCGGCCGCTCAATCGCGCAGCCTTCTGAACCGTCAGCTAAGTGGTGGAGCGGAATTCGAAATGCAGAGAATCGAAAGGGAGATTGCAGCGATGGGCGGCTCGCTGACGCTTAGCAAGGCATTCGATGAGGCGCGTGAGCGCTTCGAGAAAGCAAACGCTGCCGTAGCCACGTGCGAGGCTCAGTGCGTTGCGCTCGAGGCTGGTCTTGAAGACGTTGATCGGCGGATTGCGGCGGATAAGTGAGACAACCGATGGACACGATGGAAGCAGAAGCAGGGAGCGCAACACTTTATGATTTGTTGGGGCGGCACTGGAAAGTAGGCGCCCCGGTCACGAACGTGGCGTTCGACGCTGCTGGAAAGGCAGTCGCGTTCGCACTCGCCGACGGCTCTCTGGCCATTGCGCCCTTGGTGGACAGTGAACCGCCGATAGATCGCTGTCGTATCGCCTTGGACGAGGGACGGGCCACGATCTCACCGCGGCGAAATCCGGTGCCTCCGCTGACGAAAGTTGTGATCAGCGATGGTCGGCTTCATCTTGCTTCGGTCAAGCCGTCGGGTTTCATCGCCAGTGACGGCGGCGAGTTGCTTCACGTTTCGACCGCCGGTGTCACCCGGCAAATTTCGAGACTGCGGGCCGCGATTGATCTGGTTGTCCCGGTATGTGCGGGCGGTGTACTCCTTTCTTCTGGCGGATCACTCATACACTACCAGCCCAATGGTGAGATCGGATGGGTCCAGGAACGCGGGGGAGGAAATTCATCCGCGATGGCCGTATCTCCTGATGGCCGGAATTTCGCAATAGGAGCGGACGGTTGTCTGCTTATACGATCCTTTGGAGCCAGACCGGAGCCCGCTGCTTCATTTGATGTCGGCTTGGTCTCGACGTTGTCGTGGAGCCCCTATGGAAGCTGGTTAGCTGCATCGGTCGAGAATGCGGGCGTTGTTTTGGTCCGTCTTGCCGATGCAAGGATCGTCCGAATTCCCACCTACCCCGCCAACGTCGCCTCTCTTTCATGGAGCGCAGACTCCCGAGCCCTGGTTACGAGCGGAGCCTATCGGATAATCGCCTGGGACGTCTCCAGCCTTGCTGACGGCAGCGAGAAGCCGACGAATCTCGCTACCGGGCGCGCCCGGTTCGTCCTCGCTGACACGGTGGATATCCATCCGGAGCGCCAATTGGTTGCGGCGGGCTACGCCGACGGAATGGTCGCGATTGCGAAGATCGGACACTCCGACGAAATGGTAGTCAGGCCGCCAGGCGGAGGCGCCATTCACGCCCTTCAGTGGTCCAGCGACGGCCAGCATCTTGCCGTAGGAACAAGTGAGGGCGAGGCGGCGATCGTGACGTTTCCGCCGCATGTCTTCAAATAGCTTGCGCTCCAGCAAAAGTGCGGGCGCGCCAACGAAATCGTGAGGAGAACTAATTATGACGACTAATCGCGCTCTAAGCGAAGCCGAAAGTAAGGATCTATTCTTTAGAGAGTTGGCCGAACTCTCCGAACGGATGATAGCCGCGCATGGGAAGGACTTTTCGATGGGGGCCCTGGTGCTGGCCGCAAGATTTATCGCCGAGAACAAGCCCTTTGAGCGAAGCGCGATGACACAGTAGGGGGGTCTGCTTCAAAGCAAATTTTGTAATTGAATTTGCGGGGACATAGCAGTTGAAGAGAATTGTCCGGAATAGGGGTGATCCGCGGCGGCCAGGATCTGCCCCGGATTGCGCCCACCTCCCGAAACCACAGCGCTCTCAGCAGACTCGAGACAAATATGACGCGTGTCTTTTCGGGTAGATGTCATGTGCACCTGACCCGCCTCATTCTTAGAGCCGATCGGTGTCGCTTCGCAGATTGAGCTAGTGGGGTGCAAAGCGGATGAGGCCTACCAGGTAGAGAAGGGAAAGGGACCGCTAGAGGCTCATCTTTCGATCGACGAGGTACTGCGCGTCCCAAGGACGCCAAGGTCGACGCCATACATCTCGGCTACGGTTTTCTTTCCGAGAATCCAGGCCATGTCGCCCACGACCTTCGAGGATGGAGTGACCTTGATGATGTCGCCGAAAAGATCGTTCGCCGTTCGATAGGCCTCCGCCACCTCGTTCCAACGATTCTCAAAACCTAGAGATCGCTGCGCATTGAGAACGAGTTCACGAAGAGCGTTGGTGCTGCGGGGGCGCTGATGCTGGCGGCAAAGTTCTTTGCCGAGGATAAGACCTTCGCGACGACTTAAGTTATTATCATTCTATTGCAGCATCGGGCATCCTGGCGACGTAGTCTTCACGAGCAAACGCGATGCATTCCAAGGCAACCTAGGCGCGCGAAATACGCAGCTTGTACCGCAATCCGCGCAACAACGGTCCATGCTACGGATCGCGCCGAGCGCTTCAACAACGAAGGGATGTCCGTTGCAAAGGTCAGAGGATAAAATTGCAGACCATCGCAGAACGCGTCCAAGCCGGGCGGCAGGCTGCAGCGTCACAGCCGCGGACAAATCTTCTTTTTTCATTGAGAGTGGCGCGCCGCAGTTGCGGAGAAATTGGCGAGCGATGATCGAGCGCTTTTTGGAGCCATGTGTGCCCGTGTGCGGTTCAGGCTCATTCCAATATCGCAAGGACGGACTGGCAAATCGCCGCAATCGTTCAACGATGCGTCGGGAAATCGACGTGTGTCGCATAGAGTACCGGCGCATTTCACACAAAAGTCCGCACCCAAGCAGTGGCCAATCACGTCTATAACTGAGGGTGCTATGTCGTGCGCAACGATATCAAGGCCACGGGCGGCAGGCGGCACAGAACGGGCTCGTCGCGAGATTGTCCACGGCGCGCATGCGTTGCCGGCGCCGAATGTCTCAACTCATTCCGTGCTGGCATGGAGGTTGCGTAGCCCCTTGGCTGAAGCAATTCGAGGTAAGCGATGATCTACCGAACGCTTCGCGTGACGTCGCAGCGGTCCGTCCCCTCTAGCGAAACGACAATGTCGTCCAATTCCAGCTGCTTCTGAGTATGTTCAAGTGCGATTTGCGTTTCAAGGAGGATCGAGTTTGGCGAATTTCCAACTGAACATACGCAGACTATGAATTTCCCGCCTGGCCACCATCACGTCCAAGGGGTTGATCGGCGGCTGCCATTTCACTGCATTGCCCTAGTCTTGCAGGGCGGTGGTGCTCTGGGAGCATACCAGGGAGGCGTCTACGAGGCCTTGGTCGAGGCCAACATCCATCCTGATTGGGTCGCCGGTATCTCCATCGGAGCGATCAACGCTGCCATCATCGCGGGCAACCCGCCCGACGCGCGTCTTGATCGTGTACGTGAATTTTGGACGCAAGTGACGTCTGCCGGACCTTGGTGCACCAGCAATCCCTTTATCGACTTAGCCCGCAGCGCCGGTGCGCGCAATTTCTTCGACCAGGTGAGCGCAAGCTTTGCGCTGGTATGCGGTGCAACGGGATTTTTCTCCACCCGGACCATGCCGCCCTGGTCGCAACGCGACGGGACGAGCGAGGCCACCAGCTTTTATGATACTAGCAGCTTAAAGATGACGCTGGAGCGCCTCGTCGATTTTGATCGTCTGAACGCTGGAAAGATCCGATTCAGTGCAGGTGCGGTCAACGTACGAACAGGCAATGTCGTCTACTTCGACAACAGCACTCACACCATCATGCCGGAGCACATCATGGCGAGCGGAGCGCTGCCGCCAGGTTTTCCGGCGATAGAGATAGACGGTGAGCACTACTGGGACGGTGGCCTCGTTTCCAATACACCATTGGAATGGCTGCTTCAGTCTGACGCTCCCCAGGACATGCTCGCGTTCCAGGTCGACGTGTGGAGTCCTCGGGGACCGATACCGCGCAACATGGCGGAAGTCGCAACGCGCCAAAAGGAGATTCAATATTCGAGCCGCACGCGACCAAGTCTCCGCCAGCTTAGGCGGGTGCAGCAGCTACGGCGTGCACTCGCTGCCCTGTTGGATCGGATCCCCGAAGATCTCAGCGAAGATGAGGATGTGAAGCTTCTGAGAACTTCTTCTAACTGTCATAACGTCTATAACATCGTCCAGTTGACTTACCGGGCGCCGAACAACGAGGGAAGCTCAAAAGACTACGAGTTCTCCCGCGTTTCGATGCAAGAGCGTTGGCGCGCAGGTTATAAGGATGCGCTACGCGTGCTGCGCCATCCCGAGGTGTTCGGTCGCCCTACAAGTCCTGACGGCGTCTTTACGTTCCATCTTGACCAGGAGCGCCGCGAGTAAAGCAAGCTGGTAATTCTCAACGTCAGGAGAACTGAATGCGCGAGAACGAAGTGCTCGAACGGGCGTTCGCGATGCCTCTAACCAATCCAGCGTATTCACGAGGGCCGTATCGGTTTGTCGATCGCGAATACCTTATAATTACATACCGCACCGACCCAGCAAAGCTGCGAGCAGTGTTACCTGAGCCGCTGGAGTTCGATGAGCGACAAGCGCTTGTGAAATATGAATTCATTCGCATGCCGGATTCAAACAGCTTTGGCGATTACGCAGAAAGCAGCCAGGTGATCCCTGTATCCTTTCGTGGACGTAGCGGTAGCTACACGCACTATATGTTTCTTAACGGAGGCGGCCATTGCAGGTGGACGAGAACTGTGGGGCTTTCCCAAAAAGCTGGCCCAACCCACGTTGCGAACTGAAGTTGAGACGATTATCGGTATGCTGGACTACGGGCCGCTGCGAGTTGCAACAGGTACGATGGGCTACAAACACCGTGAGGCCGACTTGGCGCAAGTTAAAGCCGCCCTCGAGGAGCCGAATTTTCTACTCAAAATCATCCCACATGTCGATGGCAGTCCGCGCATATGCGAACTGGTAGAATACAGGCATGAGGAAATAGCTCTAAAGGGAGCCTGGACCGGACCGGCGGCCTTGTCCTTGACGCCTCACGCATTGGCTCCGGTAGCTGAATTACCTGTTCTCGAGATCGTAGCCTCTATCCACATCCGCGCCGACCTTACACTTGGCCTCGGACGCGTTGTCCATGATTATCTCCAGCAGGCGAGTCGGAGCTTCACAGCAGGCCCGCGATAAAGCGCTTGTCACCTGACGAGAACTCGGCCTGAATGCGAGTTTGTCACGAGCAAAGTTGTTGGCTCGTTGTCGTTCCGGGTTCGCGGGGCAGGATACAAGACAATCTTTCAAGAAGTGAGAAGGGAGTAGAGGCGCAATCCGCGCACCGACAACGAAATCAACTGAGCCGGTGATGACGGCCCTTCTCTGGCTCTTATGCTCTCCGTCGGACTTGGCGTTTATCACCGCGCCGATTGGAGGAAAGAGCGACGCGAGGGTTCATAGCTGCCGAACGAAGCATTCGGCGGCATGCATGCGGGAAACGCCATGTGCTCCGGGCCACGGGTGCAGCTGAAAGCAGCGCCCTAGCTGAGAATCGCCGTCGCCTCGTGACAGAAGCGGGATGTTGCACGCAGACATTCGACCGGTCAGAGCAGCATCATCAACTCCATTTCATCCCCGGCCGCCTGGTCCGCCTTGCCGGCGGCGATGCATGGCCGCGACCGTCCGATATTCCGGATCGCTCCGCCGGCCGGCCTTCCGGCGCTTGGGACGTATCGCGGCTCCAGAGGTCCCGGAGCTACCGTGCCCTGAGAGCATTTCCCGGCAAAACGAAGGAGATACACGATTCCCGCCCTCCTCCGTGGCCTGGCACGGATGCTGCTTTAACCATCGAAAAAAGGAGCATCGGCTCCAGAACAAGCAATGCGAGGGGACGCTCTGATACCAGCCAGCATTCGATCCTTCGTAACAGCACAGGCCATGTCGCCTGGACGGCACTGCGCCTCTCTGCCGTTGCGGAGCGCAATGAGCACTGACGCCCGAATCGGCTTCGCAGGCAAAGGGAGAGGGTGATGACAGTTGCAGGCGCGCACGACCTGGATCCGCAGGAAACCCAGGAGTGGCTGGATGCTCTGTCAGCCACCAAGGCATCGCGGCAATGAGCGGGCCGAGTTCGTCGTCAACACGATAGTCGATGCCGCCCGCGAAGGCGGGGTGGCGATTGAACAGATGCTGACGACGCCCTATTGCAATCGATTCCGCTGAGCCAATAGCCGCCCTTGCCGGGCGATCGCGCCATCGAGCACAAGCTTCGTTCGATCATCCGCTGGAACGCGCTCGCGATCGTGCTGCGCGCCAAAGGAGAGCTCGGAGCTCGGCGGTCACATTGCAAGCTTCCAGTCGGCCGCAACACTCTACGCTATTAGTTTCGGCCATTTCTGGCATGCACCGACGGAGAACCATGGCGGCGACCTGATCCCGGTCCAGGGCCACAGTTCGCCCGGTATCTATGCGCGTGCGTTTCCCGAACGCCGGCTCAGCGAGGAGCAGCTTCTCAGCTTCCGCCGGGAGACCGGCAAAGGCCTGTCGAGCTATCCGCATCTGGCTGATGCCGGATTTCTGGCAATTTCCAACGTGTCGATGGGCCTCGCCCCGCTGGCGGCGATTTATCAGGCTCGCTTACTGAAATATCTCCAGAACCGCAACCTGGCCGAAACGGGAAACCGCAAAGCCTGGGCCTTCATGGATGACGGCGAAACCGACGAGCCGGAATCGCTCGGCGCGATCTCGCTCGCCGGCCGCGAGAAGCTCGACAATTTGATCTACGTCATCAACTGCAATCTCCAGCGGCTCGATGGCCACGTGCGCGGGAACGGCAAGATCGTGCAGGAGCTCGAGAGGGTCTTCCGCGCGGCGGGGTGGAACGTCATAGTCTCAGAGGAGCGATATTCCTGAGCGGTCGGCACGCTGTATCATATGTGTACTCAACTGCCACAAAGCGAAATGGCATGCACTTCGTAAGGAAAGTCTAGCTCTCCGTGCAGGGGCAGGTTACCCCGGGGGCACCTGCATTCGTGCCATGTGCAGATTTCGAAAATCGAGGGATTAAGTCCGTTGTTAAGCTGCATCGGAAGTTGCAGCGTTCCTATTTTGCGCTTCAACCGCTAGTCAAAGACTGACAGCAAGTAATCTGACTGCTGATGAAACAAGCGCCCATTGAAACAACTGCAAGTCGCAAAAATATGATTGCAGGCACGTTGAAGTAGCCACTAATATGATGTACGTCTTAAGGTAGATTTGCTTTCGAGCAGCAGGTTCTATCCGCTTCGCGAGTGCATATCGCGAACTAATTCCAATCTTCATCGTGCGCATGACGCCGTGCGGGATGAATGAGGTACGACGCAGTCGTTGTTCGAGGATTTTCCAAGCCTGAGTTCTGAGACGAGGAGAACGTTACGCGAGCTCTAAAAGAAAGCTGGTTTCGTTTCATGGACTGGACATGGATTGCGTCTATGATCTGCACTGTTGATCAGGCCACAAATCGATCTAGCGGCCTCATATGCGAGTGTCCTTCAATGAGAACGCCACTAGCCGTCGACACGCAGAGGGAGTCGGATCCTAGGGTGCTGGTGGTGCGTATCAGAATTCAGTCACCTAGTTGAGTGGTGCGCTGAGCTACGCTCAGACAATTCGAGTGTGTAGGATCAAGATGGTTTTACCGGGTTTGTCGCCAGACGCGACCACCACCGAGTCTGTTTTAGACATCCACAGAAAGAGGCGCGTGATGAGTGGGACAATGGTTGTTGAAGATGTCATTCCGCGAGCAGACATCGTGAAGCGTGCGGAGCGGCTTGGTGCCGAAATCAAGAACATTGCCTTGTCGGACGATTTGCCCGACGATGTCATCGTAGCGTTCAAGCGGCTTCTGCTAGAGCACAAGGTCATCTTCTTCCGTGACCAGGGACATCTCGACGATGCACAGCAGCAACGTTTTGTGCTCCGGCTTGGCTCGCTGATACCGAATCCCACAATGGCGGACACAATGGGCGGTTTAACGATCCGGCAGGAGCTGTCTGATCCCGCCTACAGTCATCTCAACCAGATGAACGAGGGGCGGGTCCGCACAGCCATTTCGGTGCTGCGACTCGCAGCGGCCCCGCCTTTTGGCGGCGACATTACTTGGTCGAGCAGGGCGGGCGCTTATCTTGATCTTCCCGATCCCCTGCGGATGCTCGCAGATAACCTATGGGCCATGAGCTTCGTTGCATCTGATCTCACCGCGACAGAGAGGGGCACCGATGCTAACAAGCGGCCTTGGTGGGGCGTATCCACTGGGACGATCTACGAAACGACACATCCGATTGTTCGTGTTCATCCCGAGACCGGCGAACGCATGCTATCGCTCGGTAGTACCGTGAACAACTTTGTCGGACTGCAACGCTTTCCCAGCCAAAGACTGTTTGAACGGCTGCAATCCTATCTCATCGCGCCCCGGAACACTCTGTGCTGGAACTGGAAATCAGGCGACGTCGTAATCTGGGACAATCGCGCGACTGAGCCGTACCCCGTCAGCAAATCCAGCAGCCCTCACTGGATGACGGACCAGCTTGCGATTGGCGCCCGCGTACCGCACGAGAAAAGGCCAAAATCAAGGGCGGCAAAGGCTGCCTGACTTGTCGGCACCTTCCGGATTAGGTCAACGCGCGGAGACCCAAGACTAAATTGCGGCCCTGCAATGTCGAGCGGTGCGGCCGGTCTTATGCGTGAGGACCGGCTAACGGGCGCAGCTGCCACCTGCTAGGCTTCTTCCAGGCCCAACAGTATTAATCCAGGCTTCGTCTCTCCTCGCAGGTCAAACCGATGACGCTGCATTTTTGATGATCTGATCCATCCGTTGCCTCTCGCTCGGCGAGCAGCATCCCCTTCTTCGTATCGGTATAGTGAGTCCCGGCGTAGCTCACACCTAATTCAGAGCAAATTCGCCACCATCTCGCGAGCTGTCGGATGGCGTTGATTCCCAGCGCCCGGCTCGGCGGAAATTATCCCGCTAGCGATCGTGCCTGCGTCTTACGTGTCCCATAAACAACCTTCCGTCGAGCCTTTCCAGGAGCGCCTAAATTGCGCCCCTGCATGGCCACCACACTTTCCCGATCTTCGTCCAGCGGAAAGGTCCCATCCTCAAGCCGCGCGACAGCTTGATCATCGACCGACCGTTCTGCGACGGATCTACTCCCATGCTCTTACGCACCAGGGTAGCAAGTCACTCCATGCCCTTGCGGAAGTCTCGTAGGTGAGGCGTTGCGATCACCCGAACATCACCCGACAAACCGACCTCAGCTCCAAGCAGACTCTTCGCAAACCTCGGCCGACCGTCGGTAGGGTTACGGCGAGCGGCGCACGAGCTCATTTTGAGGATGCTCGGCCTTGCGCCAGGCCGCCGTTCGCGAGGCGGAACCCGGCTGGGACGACATCGGCTGGAGCGGGTGAGCGGAATCGTCGGCTGTAGATCGATGAAGCACGTAGGCCGCTCCGGCTCGATTCCGCCCAAGCCCTAGCCGAAAGATGGATCGCTCAATCATTACGTCTTGTTTCGGCCAAGCCGTGCCGGCTTCCGCCCTCTGGACATCGGCTTGGGGGGCATTGCACCTTTAGCGGGCGGTGTGAATAATTCGAACAAGTGAACACCCAAAGTCTTGGCGATGCGTTCCAGGAGATCAATAGTCGGGTTTTCCTTCTTCTGCTCAATGCGCCCCATGTATGAGCGGTCGATCCCTGCATCATAGGCCAATTGGTCTTGCGGAATGCCGCGCTCAACGCGGATCCGGCGCACATTCCAGGCCACAAGCGCACGAGCGTTCATGCGCAGAGGCAGCCATTCCGACGATTATGAAACCACTGGTTATAGCCAGAGTATTACGATAAGCTCGAACCAGCTTTGGCAGTCTTCCCCAATTGCTTCGAGGAATCAGGCAACGGTGAGATTCGGGCGCAGCTAATGCCCATCTTCTCGACCATCGCAACCGTTCTCGTGTGGCTATAGCGTGCCATTAGCGGCAGAGAAGAAATAGCGCTCAGAGGTACCTGCGGCGTTTTCCCGAGACCGCGACGATATAGGACGAATGTTCAACTGTGGGTCGAAACGGAAACGAATATTCTCCAGCTGGCAGGTTCTGGCTACTGCCCTCTCACGTGCGATCGGGACGGTCACCACGGACCACCATGCCTTTTCCGCCAGGAGCAGCAAAAACAACCTAGTTGCGGGGCGCATGTGCAATACCTTTCAGTATGGACGGCGATGAAAAGAGAAAGCGCAGCATGGAGCCAACACGCCCGTGCGAGCCGATCTGCGCCTGCCGTCTTGGCGCGAAAAGGAGGTCGGCGTGCGACCATTGGGTAGGTACCGAAGCAACGTAAAATTAGTTATCGTTGCTCTGATTTCGGTAGATTTTTCAGCTGGGTAGGAGTTTCAATCGGTGCCAGCAGAGCCGAAGATCGCAGAATTGGCGCCCAGCGTCGACGAGCTCACGTCCTATGACAAGGAGCACGCTGTTGCCTACATGCGACTTCTTGATGCCGACGCTGACAAGGCAGATTGGCGTGAAATCGCGCGCATCGTGCTTGGGCTTGACCCGACCGTTGAACCGGATCGAGCGCGACGCACGTTCGAAAGTCATCTGACTCGAGCCAAGTGGCTAGCGGGCAAGGGCTATCGTGATCTGTTACGTAGCGATTGGCCAAAACACTGATCAGCGCGGATGTCGAGGTCATCGAAATCGTCGCAATCGCAAAAGTTGATTGTTCCATCGATTAGTTGCGTGGAAGACGCGCACACGGTGAGCAAGCAGCCGGAAAGCGCCACAATCATCGGCTGCATTTCGCCGCGTCTGAAGATTGTGCGGGAAAGGTGCGATGGCGGATACTGAATGGAGATCTGAGGAAGCGTATAGCGGCCTGAAGACGGCAGATGCTGCCGACCTGGCCTGGGAGTGGCTGCGCCGGGATCGCGACTACCAAGAGGATTATAAGCGGTTATCTCGCCGCCAACGTTCAAGCGCCGCGGCGGGCGAGTTCCGACGCAAGTGGGGGCTCTCGTTTTCCTGCTGATCCGCAAAAGACTTTCGACAAGCAAGCAGTCTTCTGGGCACCTGAGGTGCTGCCGACCGTGTTGGCTGTGCGGGCGGCTGGCCGCATTGCGCCCAAAAACTATCAGCTCGATTGCGACAATCTGCCGGGCAGCGAGCTTCGCCGTGCGCCGGATGGATGGTATGCGATCGTGCCGCTCGGGGGCACGAAGCATCGCCTTTGGCTAAGAGAGCTTCCGGCGAGCGGATCTGCTGTCGTCATTGATCTGCCGCTCGATGCCGATTTCGAGCTTCGCCTGGGGGCCGCACGTCGATTTTGGCTTGCCCTTGAGCGTCGGGCGCTCGGAAATTCGCCACTTGCTTTGCCTGCTTTGAAGCGGCGCCGGCTGATCCTGGCGTTGCGCGCAGTGGACGGATGGCAGGAAGGAAATAGCTATCGCCAAATCGCGCAAGGCTTGTTTGGAAGTCATCGTATTGCCGAGCGCGCCTGGAAAACAGACGATTTGCGCAGCCGAACTATTCGACTCGTTAAACTGGGGCAGCGCCTCATGCGCCTACGCTGGCGAGCATTGCTCGACAAACGCAGGGGCAGGGGGGACAAGTAGTGAGTTGCGGCACCATAAAGGGCCTACCTTCCGTGCTGCCAGCCAATTCTTCCGCTGCCTGGTGGATAGGAAAAAGTCTTTGCGCTCCGATATTTCATTGTTGCCGCCTTGATTGCTGCAACAGAGGGGCGCTATCTCCGTAGGCTTTGCGGATTATGCTTGAATAGATTTCTTAATTTTAGCGCGCTCGACCTGAACATTGATCTCTCCCTGCACCGGATTGAGGGACGCTAGACCTCAGGCAGCCTGCGCAAGTACGACCTGCTTGCAAAGACGAGCCAGCCATCGGCAAAATGAACGTGCGATCTCGGGGTGCGCGCTCCGATCTACGGCATAAGCGCGATACTGCATGCCACTTGGAGTGCGGGTGCCAGGGATGATTTGCAAAGCGCCCCCTCTGACTAGATCTCCGACGATGATTTCCGGCGCGACAAGAAGGCATTTTCCCGTCATTACTGCCGGCAAGGCAAGATAGTTGTGATCATACCGGGCGCCCACTCGTATGTCGCTCGAAGGCAGATTCATGGCTCTCAGCCATGTCGGCAGGATGTCGGGGCGGGATGTGACGTTCAGTATAGGCGTTGAGCGAACGATCGAGAGCTCTCGGCCTCCGACCAGACTTGGCGGGCCGACGCACACCAGTTCCTCTTTGTAAATCTCCCAACTGTCGGCGGGTTCGATGACGGAAAGATCCCGTGTAATCAAAATATCGAAATCATCCGAAGATGTAGGGTGCGCCAGCGAGCTGATGATGTCCACGATAACGCCACCCGCTTCAGAAGAGAAAGCCTGCAGATTTGGAATAAGGAGAGAGAAAGCAAAGGTCGATAGTGACGTGCGGACCACGATCCGATTCGTTCCTGCGCCTGCACGGCGTCGCATTCTCTTCGCCGTGAAACTGACGGTTTCGAGCGGTTCAGACACTGCGTTTGCAAAGAGCCTTCCGAACTCGGTCAATCGTCCACGCCGCTCGATGAGGTCAGCCCCCAGATAATCCCGCAGTACAGCCAACTAACGGCTGACCGAACTTTGCGTTGTCCCCAAAGTGGTGGCCGCGCGCGTGACGCTGCCTTCGCGGGCAACGGTCACAAACGCGCGGATGGCATTTAGAGGAACTTCATCGTCTCGAGCCGCCATTGTCTGCTCCGGCGCCAGAATCAAAGTCCATCACAATATTCGATGTCCATGGCCGGATCGCTGCGTATCCGCGTCAGCCACGCATAAAATCCTCGTGCGGGCGCGATGCCTACGCCGAGAGCGCAGGACATCAGTGTCTCAGCTGGTGTTTGCCAGGCTTAAGTTCTTTTGCCGCGTGCCGGCTTCGGCTTGCGGCCTTTAGGTAAGGTCGCGGGTGGCGGGGCGCCCTTGGATGGCCGAACAAACAGTTCGGAAACAGCTACGCCGAGCGTCTCGGCAAGGCGATCAAGAAGATCGACTGTCGGGTTCGCTTGTTGGCGCTCAAGTCCGCTCATGTAGGAGCGATCAACTCCCGCATCGTAAGCCAATTGCTCCTGCGGAATACCGCGCTGGACGCGGATCCGGCGCACATTGTAAGCCACAAGCGCACGAGCTCTCATGCGCGAAAGCAGCCATTTCGACGGTCATCAAACCACTGGCTATAAACGACATAAAAACATCACCGGATTGCAAGCCACCCGTACCGCCTTTTCCCGGAGGCTACTTGGACGGACCGCACATGCGCCGGTATGTCGACCGTCGTTCAATTCGCGGCGGCGCAGGTTTTCCCGGCGCTGGCCGAAGCTCACCCGAACTGCTGCCTCGGCAGCGGTTCGATTCCGCTGCCCAACTTGCACGAACGCCTCGAGATAAGCAAAGATGCTGACTGAGCGAGGCGATGCTCCTCCATTCATCGAAATGGAGTTGCAGCTCCGATGAAATGAGGTGGCGCAGATGATCGCGATCGCAGCGACAGCCGTCTTGTAGTGGTCTGTATCCCTCGATTGGGGCAGACAGCGCGTTTCAGGGACCCCAATATCTCGTTCATTCTCTGGACTCAGAGAAGTTCGTCTACCGGTACGACATCTTTGTGGACGTTCCGCACGCCGCCATCAGCCATGATACGGAATTTTAGGCTCTCCCGTCCGCTCAAGAGGCACGGCGGCGAACTCTCTTAGCTGAAGCTCAAGGAACGCGCGCCGGTCGGGTTATCCAGTATAACGACCGGTTCAAATCAAACGCGGTACGGCAAGTCCTAACCTATTTTGGCAGCAGCCACCGACTGCACAAGTGTGGCGTCCAGAGAGCAAAGTCTCGTAGTGTCAACTTGGAACGCGCAGGCGATAGCGCGAGGGCAAGCGGCGAGACGTCGCGAATTGGATCCGCCAATGAAGTCGAACAGATGCCACGCGTATCGTTACCCATGATGTATGAGCCCGAACGAATTGCGATTCAGCGCGAAACCAGCTGAGCGATTTCGGCTTGGGCGTTGTCCGGACCATTCGAAAGCCGCAGGCCGGCATATCCTAAGGTCACTCAGTTGAGAGACGTCGATGTTGTGCACCGGTGCCAAGACCGACGAGGGCGTCAGGAAAGAGTTGTTGCAGAACACGGAGAGCAGTGCTGACGCGACTGGCACCATGTGAAAGAATCCGATGCTGCTCCTGCTAGCCGCTATGCTAGCGAAACTAGCGGGTGGCTCGGCGGATCAGGTAGTGAACCCCTGAAGGGCGCTGTTCCTGGCAGATGCCGCAAGCCTCTGTGGTCAGCCAAAGCTGGCCACCTTTGCTCCCGTGAGGGTCAAGCCGCTCGCGGTGTTACCAAGTGGTATTGTGAGAGGTACCGCAGGGCACCTACCTGGTGGGCAAGTCTTCAAAGAAGACGCTGTCCCTAGCGTGCCAGCGACGTCAAAGGTTAACGGCGACGTGACTCGGCGCTCAATCCCTGCAAAGCGCTGTCCCTGCCACGCGCCGCTAACTGTGCCAGCCTTGCCCGATTCGGTATCAAGCCTGACACGTTGCTCCCTTCAGGGTGCTGCCAAGTTGTAGGCTTAGTACGACTGCCAATCACCTACCTGAATTGGTCAGATCGTCTGGTAATTCTAAGCTGGTCCGTTGCGTTCTGAAGAAATTGGAGATGCCCGGCATGCAAAAGTTGCGTGAAAAAGGGCTGGCAGGCTGCCGCTCATGAGAGCGTTAAGAATGTTGGCGGGGTAAGACGGGAGGAGATGCAAGCGACACTCGAAAGAGTATCCGCCAACTTCAACACGGTCAGCCTCCATCGGCACAAACTGACCGGGTTCTATCACCGGGAAAACGCATGACACTCCTGCCAGCAGTGGTCGTGTCTCAGCGGCCTGAAGCAGCGCGGGCGCGACTCGGCGCCGATCGGTTGGATCGGTGATATCCCTGCCACGCCTGCGCTGCAGATTGAGGTTAGCAGGAACGTGACTCGACGCCTTCCCATTCTGGTAAGGCGCTGTCTCTACCACGCCTCGCTAACCCTAGCGGCTCTGTACCCACGCTAGCTTTCCAAAAGCTGACGAAAGCCGTGCGGCAATTCACAAACGAACCGCAGCTGTCGTGGCCCATTGCGGACTATGCTCACTGACGGCCGCTGACCGCCCCATCAGCGGGCGCAGCCAAAAATGAAACCGATCGCTCCCAAGCCTGGCACGAAGTATAGGCGGCGCAAGTACAGAGCTCAACAAACCCGGTCACCGGGACCAGAAAATTGGTCCTAGAGCATGCGTGTGCGCACAGCATGATAAGTAAGCCTCCGAGGAGAGACGCCTTGCGGCGGGCTGGCCTGATGGTTGAGAACTGTACGTATGGACAGCCATACGATCAGTACGTTGAATCGACTGGAAGTGGTTGA
>Ga0099823_1000918_pt1 | contig 22332 bp, 10 predicted proteins | sample CowpearedBW_FD_76831 | JGI IMG/M metagenome (GOLD analysis project Ga0099823, IMG submission 76831) | Root nodule microbial communities of legume samples collected from California, USA - Cow pea red BW | ecosystem: Host-associated > Plants > Roots > Nodule | place: USA: California | collected...
AAAAACCATCACCAAAAAAAAAAAAAACACAAAAAAAAAAAAAGAAACTGGGTCGGGAACCTTATGATTTCGGGTAAAAAAAAACACACACACTGCACCGATGCCGCACACATTGCGCCCCGAAAGTCAAATGTTACTGCCGAGAGTGATGAGAGAAAGCAGACCCACATCATCAGGAAAACGATCTATAGAATGAAGTTGTGATCTCAACTTTGGGTAGAAGCAATGTGTGTAACAGTCAGAGTTGAACACTGTTATGAATTTCTGGGGCATTTTCTCAACAAACAAAATGTAAACCCGAAAGCACAGAACTTTATGTGCTGTGTGTGGTGTGTTGAACCATGCACATGAGGAAGGAATTACAGTGGCGAAATTCCCAGTTGGGAGAAGAGAAGGATCTATAAATATAAAGAGAGAGTGAAGAAGAAAAGACCTACCTGAAGTGAAATCTGGAGGCGGAACCATGATGGGTACAATCAACAACGACAAAATAGCAACGAGTCTGAGTGTTACAACAAACGGAGAAAATAAAAATAGGTTTCTGGCTCGGAGAATCTAAGGTTGTGTTGCGCTGTGTGAGAGGTTGAGAAGAGAGCCGCAACAAATTTGTGTGTTGTCTGACTCTGGTTTTAGCAAAGTGACTAAAATTTTCAATTAAAGAAAACCAAAATTGTATGTTATGGAAAATTATTAATTACAGAATATTAACAAAGTTACTATTACTTTCACAGTTTTATTTTACTAATAAAAAACCCTTTTCCACTGCTTCTGCTGCTGCATCAAAATTATTAAACTTTTAGCTATAACACTTCTTTCAAAATATCTAATTTTTTCCACCGAATAAAAATGCTAATTAAGTTTATTATTAACTTCATTTACTAAAGATGGTATTTAGATACAGTTAACTTAATTAAAATTCGTTTATATTTAAGTTATGATGATTACATTGTTGGATGCAAAAAGGCATTTCAAGTTGCAAGAAATTGGAAACTATCTTCTGTTGTTGATCACCCACGGGCACTGACCCTACCTTTCCTAACACCCAAACTACCCTTCTTTTTCTTTTCTATCTATCTAATCACGGATTCTTATATCTTGTTTTCTTCCTTTTTACCAATTTTTATATAAGAAAACATAGTTAAGAAAGAAATTTTGTTAAAAGAGAAAGCTAGATTACCAATAATATGGTTCAAAAATATCACACCAAAGTGTTTTTTTTTTCTTTTGTCCAAGATTAGATTGGAAGATTTTGTATAAAAAAAATGATGTTATCCCAAAAGATAATTCCAAATATTTTATGAAAAAGCTTTCGAATTTAGTCTTTGCTTGTATTTTCCGTTTCAAGAAATAAAAAAAGGTCAAACTGGTACGTTACATCAGACTCTCTCATTTAGACTGAATATTTTGCCTTTTGGATTTTTCTATATGATTGAAAAGCAACATTTTTCTTGATTTTGTGTTGTATATTTTTCTTGTGTCATGGTCTTATATGGCTATTCGATGAAAAACTAAGTGGAAACAAATGAAATAAAGCACTTTTATGGTTTCTTCTTTTTGCAAATCAAAGCTAGAAGGAATGATGTTGTACTATAAATCAATCATTGGTTTACATGTTTTTATCCTATTTGCGTATATATTGAAATCTTCAGATGCTGAGATTCAAATCTCCATCATGTTTATGTATATAAAAAGAAGTTAGTGTGCATATTATAAGGACTCAGATCTTATCTAATAAAAATGAAATCCAAGCTGTATTCACACATTGTTTTCAGATTGCAATGTAATGCCAATGTCTCATCACGACAGCCTTTGTCTAACTGTATTTCAGTTGTCCAACTTGGTTCAATTGGACCTAAATACCATTGCAAAGCAACAAGGGAACAAATTCTCCTCCTAGTGTTAGACCATGTTGTCTCATGACAAGAGTTTTGAGTTTCAAAGTGGAAAATACTTTATATGTGGTGACTAAAAATATCGATCCCATTTTAAGGTTGATTGAAATATTGATGTCGGTAAAAACAAAAGCTCCCTTAATTCTCAACTAGATGCTTATTTTAATACATCCAATAATCTTACATCAATAGTTTAGGAATCGAAACTGATATTAATTTAAATACACTTTCTTTCTTCATCCTTTCAGAGCCTGATATCAATCTGTTTAACATATTTAACCTATAAATACTGCATATTACCACAATAAATACTCACTCAATTCTCTCATTCAGTGTCATACTCATATACTCTCCTTGGGATTGAAGTTCATCTTATCCATAGATGCAAGAAACCTATAAATACAACATATTACCACAGTGATCCACTGATGTTTTTCAAAAGCTAAAGAGAGTTAGCATAATATAAGAGGAGTGTTAGTGTAATATCTTTTTAAAAGAACTAAAAGAGTGTTTATGTAAATTTCACATAACTTCTTATTAGTTAGAATGATTACTGTAGAAGGATCTCAAGAAAAATTATTAGGATTTACTGTAATCACTTTGTGCTGGATAAAAATTTCACTGTCAACTTTCTCTGATAATATAAACATAAATTATATCGTTTTAAAATTAAGTTCATTCGGTCAATGCATATTACAACTCTCTTTATTCACTTTCAAAGTGATAAGAAAAAACGAGTTAATTCAATTATGAAGCAATATGATGGAACAACTATGACTCAGTTAAACTTACAAGCCAGAAACTATAACACTAAAAAGCTAGTGGCTAAGGCCTAACTCTACATAGCTCTTACAAGCTGGTTACCTGGCGAACACATCAAACACACACACACACACACTAATACTAGAGTTTAAGCTTCATACAATTCTCAACTCTTTTAGCCAAAGGGAATGCAAAGGGCATGGGTCTGGCTTGCCTTGGGCCTTGGCCTTCTCAGAGAGAGCATAAAACCAACCATTTCTCCAGTTAAACTGCAATGTAAAATATAGCCAAGATAAGAACTTATAAATATATCAGAGTCATTTTGTGAATCCAATATTTATTTCACTTATATTAACATTTACCTCCTTAACTGCTGTGGGAAAGTGAGCTACGGCTCTCGAATATGCACATAAACGCTCTTCCATGGCTTCTTCAAATGTTAACCCCTTTTCACTTGCTGCAGCTGATGCCAGTTCTGTTATAAGGCTAGACAACTGAAAGTGGAAATATTAGTCACTTCTCATTGTGATGTTATTTTTAAGTATTACTTGTTAAATGCATCGTTAATGTTAAATGAAAATGTCTGTATATGAAGCTCGGACACACCTCTATGTCGAACACATATCAGACCCCAACATGTATACACAAATGGTGTGTCCCTATGTCCGACACATATCAAAAACCAACATGTATACGACACTCTCGTACAATATGTATCGGTAAAGTGTCCAATTCAAAAGACATTCTTTTGTCTCTATGTTTGACACATATCAAACACAACATGTACACGACACTTGTACAACACGTATCGGTGAAGCATCCAATTCAAAAGACATTCTTTTGTCTCTAACATAATTTTGACATGACTTTAACACAATGTTAATAAAAAGAAATACAATGATTTTCTAAAAACACATAAACTTGTGAACTTATTGCATAAATTTCTGTTATGACTATAAAAATAAGGAACAAATCTGATATGATCACTATTTTTCACTTTTTGGATATTAGATAGATGAATTATCACATGAGTTGGATAAAAGTCACTAAGTAGCATCTCTTCAAGATCCAAAAGAAGAAATCTCAGAATTGGAGGGAGTGCGAGGATACCGATTGCAATCACCCACCATCCTATTATTAACTACACAGTTTAATCTAATCATGTACAAAACTGATTAAGGTCATGATATTAAGATAAGCTTCTCCATAAGCATTTGTAACAAAAGAAAATAAAACTAAGAAGTGAAAAAGTTTTTCCGATAAACCAAAAGAAACTCATACTAAAGTTAAAAATCAAGATTTTGAAGAAGCAAAACCATTAGACCTCTCTAAAAGTAGTGATTCTAACTACTGCATAAACTAACTTCAGCTTATAAGAAAAACTTATTTCCTTTATCTTTCTTACTCTTCATGTAAGTATATTCACTAACACAGTGTCTAAGAGAATAAGCAGATTAATTTTGAGAAGAAGTCACTGCAAAGCTTACTTCAGTGCGGAATTCCTTTTCCACGACACCTACAGAAACCCCTCCATGACGTGCTCCAACAAGCATAACGGAACAAATCCATATAAGCTTCTCCAACATCTGCTTTTGAAACGCCTCCTTTTCAAGAACCTGGCTTTTGAGACATACATCACGTGTGTAAATATTTGTTTTTGACATTGTACAAGGACACCAACAACTTCAATATTGATGGTAAGCAAACCAAAAAACAACACACGAGAATCCAAACACTCGTGTCCCCAAACGTAAAAAGAAGCCCCTTCAGAATTTTTTTTTTGCTTTTAGTCCCAATTTCGTGAGGTGTTGTCATAGCAGTAAAAAAACAAACAAGTTTCTAAAACTAAAATTACTAACATTCGAGTCCACGATACAGACAACTATACAGAAGAAGAAAAACTAAAGATATATGTTATGAATACCTTGCAAGAGAGGCCTCCAGCCTTTAATCTTGAAGCCACAACAGAAGCCCAGTTGCCATATGCAGCAGTGAGTCCTTCAGGATTGGTATCAGTTCTTCCATCAACAGGGGCTTCTCCAATTTTCGACACAGCAAAATAAGCCAACACTTGGTTTGCATCCTTCAACCCTTTCCTCTCAAGCCACGCCTCCACCATTCCGTTCTGGAAAAACACCAAATCTACGCCACCATCAATAACTCGTCAACAACATTATCCAATCCAACGACGAAATCACAACAAAAGAACTCACCTTTCCATCTAGAAGGTGGTGTAGATTGAAGCACGGACTCCAGATCATCGTTCCTCGTGCACACAAAAATGGGGCCTTCAAAATCAAGCGGCACGGGTTCCCCTCGGCGAACGAGGAGGTCTTCGCCGGTGCCCATGTCTTGCAAAGCCCTTCCCACTCTTCCGCCGCCGACAATGACGGCCGGAACCACCTTGGCAGGAGGGGCGGTGGCGGTGGTGGCGGCGGCGGACATGGCGGAGGGTTTGAATATGGGTGTGGTTATGGTTGTGGGAGAAATGGGGAAGGAGAGTGAAGTGGCCATGAAGGAGTGACTATTCAGTGGCGGCGGATGGAGTGAAGAACATCGACATGGCTCCTTTTGCAGTGTTTGTTTGTGGAACTATGTTGTGCTGTGTTTGTCGATATTCATTCACCGGTTCTCTGGCACAATTTATGCCACTCGTTCGTTGGAAAGGTTCTATCTGTGTATCCTCCATAACTTTTTCCATTCCTACACCACTTGTCGTTTCTACGGATCGTGATCTGTATTGATTAGGAATTTTGTTTAATGTTAGTGTTTAATTTCTATATCTATTGCTATAAAATTTCAAAGCTAAAATTCCCTTGATTTGTTTGAAAAATTTAATTAGATTTTAATTTTAATTGATTTAATTAAGTTCTTTAATTTTAAAATAATCTAATTTAATCTTAATCGATGATAACCTTAAAATCGGACAAAATGAAAAAGGGAAGATGGTTGATGTATCTGACGTATCAATGTAATTTATTTTCTGTTTATAATTATTTGGACAAATCCTTCGATGTTGCACCTACCTCTACATCTCTCTCGCTTATTTGATCAAAGAGGTTTTGTCGAAGGATTTGAAGTCGGAGAAGAAGAAGGAGAAGAAGGATATCGTTAAAAATTAGTAATTTGTCTTTGAATTTTTGGAATTTAATAAAATGTATTATTAGAATTTATTTGTTATAAAGATTTTACATTATCAACCATTAGGAGTTTAATTTATATACAATTATTTATGTTGTGATGTTTGGAGATGAAGAATGTTTTGTAGATAAGAAGAGAATGATTTAGGGGAAGAAGAAAAGAGGATAAGAGATGGTCTATGTGTGGTTTTAGAGAAGAAAAAGAAAATGGGGAAGATGGAGGTCTCTCATGTGTCATCTTCCTCCCTGTTAAAGAGGAAGATGGAGCTTCTCGTGTGTTCTTTGCATGTCAGAAAATAAATTACATTGTCACGTTGTACACACTTGTCACCTATGCAGCCATTCTCACTCTATCGTTAATTATTTAAATGTTGTCATTGATTAGGACCAAATTGGATCATGTTTAAAAACTATAGGACTTAATTGAACCAAATAAAAATTAAAGACCTAATTGAATTCTTCAAAAGAGGAATTTTAGCCTAAACACTATAATTTGTCGTTGTTGACTATAAATTCTTCATTACAATTGTAATAAAGACAAACAAAAATTGCCTTCAAGTTGAAATACTCCTTTCATATTTGAAAATCCCAACAATGATTTTCCAATGTTGGAAAATGGGAGTACATAACAAGTTGACAGCCAATTCCTATAACTAAACCCGTAGAAGTGGACCATAATGTTTCTATTTCCAAAAGTACAATGAAGAGAAAACTAAATGCTAGTGGTAAGAAAACAACATTTGTTGTTTAGGATCACTTCACACGATCTCTTGAATCCAATATCGAATTGCAACATGTAATAATTGTGGTTAGAGGTTAGGTGTGATCCAAACACACATGGAACATTTAACCTTCTTAGTCATCTTAAAAAGTATTGTCCTAAATATCCACGTGTTGCCATTAATAACCCTAACCAAACAACTCTCACCTTTAAAAGTGGTGAGAATAACAATATTCTTGTAACTAGCCAAAAGTATAATGTTCAAGCTTGTTTGGATGAACAATCATTCAGGGTTGTGGAGGGTGGGGGTTTTAAGAACTTGTGCAAACAATTACAACCTTTGTGTGTGGTCCTATCAGGTTCACCATAGTTAGAGATTGTTTTTAGTTGTATATGGATAAAAACATTAGGTTAAAGCCATCTTTAAGTAAAATTGTGCTAGAGTAGCACTCATTGTTGATTGTTAAACATCAACTCATAACTTAAACTACCTAACACTCATTGCACATTTTGTAGACAATGATTGGAGGTACCAAAAAAGGATAATCAGTTTTTCAATGATACCTAATAATAAAGGTGAAACACTTGATAGGAAAATTGAAGAAGTATTAAGGGAATAAGGACTTAGGAATGTGTTCACACTCACGATTGATAACGCATCATCTAAAGATTGGAAACATGCCTAAACTTTTGTTAAATTCTTCACAATTTCCCATTTTATAAAAAATGGTTAAAGACGCATTGGTCATCCTTGTTTTCACAATTGACTATGAGAGTGCATTTAGTATTGGGGTTATGGTTTTGGATGCTTTTAGAATCTTTTTAAATCTACCAATGGTTGAGACACTTTTTTCCGCTCAAAATTGATTAAGAATCACTAAACTCAATTTGATAATATCAATGTCTATGAAGAGTTTGAAATTTATAAAAAGATTTTCACATATATAAGTTTATGGTTACGCAATGGAAGGAAATGAAATAACATCAAGAGGAATTAGTTCAAGAGAAATTGGATCATCAACTCAATCACAACAACAATGATATGACTCTTAATCCATCATGTTTGTCTTACTTTAATTATATTATTATTATTATTATTAAATTTAGTTACTAACTGTTTTGCAAAGTTTGAATTATTTTCTTTGATGTAGTTGTGGTATTTTTTTTAAGATATTTATTAGGAACAAATGTAAAGATTGAAAACATCTTCATTAATCTTATAAGAGATAGGATGACTATCATGCATGATTAGTGTGATAAATTGTAAGCATTAAGTATTAAGTTAGTTAAATGTCTTTAACTCCTAAGCATTATTTTAAATATCATCTTAATTTTTTAATCTCTATTATGAAATACTTCTGGTGTAGGGTGAATCTATATTGGCATAATAGTTTAATGTAAGTAACAACTATTTCAAACCAGTTGCATCAATGTATGCATTAACAATTAAGTTAGCTAAATTTCTTTAGCTCCTAACAGTATTTGTTTGTAATATACCATCTTAATTTTTAATCTCTCTTGGTACAAATTGTAAGCATTATTTTTTCCTTCATACTTGATTCTATACACTATGATATCTGAAATGTTGGTGCTTGATAATTGCGAGGAATCAATTCTTAATTCTATTATCAATTATATATTATATTATACTCACAATTATTAATTCCTACATTGTTTAAATTAATTAAGTTCAACTACTAGTTTTATTGTTATGTAATCATACAGCGACTTGATCGAAAAAATAAATCACATTAAATCTTTTTATAAAAAATAAAAAGTCAAATAAAAAACAAATATAAATATCAAAATAAATAAAAATTCTAAAAATAAGGATTAAATTACTGATACTGTTCATCCTTGTGGCCAATATATTCTCTTCTCCATAAATTCTAACCTACCTCTGCAACTTGTCCTTAATATTAATGGTGATTAAATTTTGGTGGTGAATTTAAGAGAAAGAGGAATAACTCATCTTCTTGTATTTCTTTTTATTAAAATTTCATCGTGATTAATTTCTTTTTGTTTTATCTTTCTTCACATCCCTTCATAATTCTTCATCTTATCTCTTGTTTTTACTTGTTCCCACTTTGATGTTATTAGGCCATTTTTTTCTATTGTTAAAAGAAATCATCATTAATTAAGAATATTATCGTTTTTATTCCAATAACCACCATAAAGAAATAAGATTAATCCAGAGAACATAAAAATATAACATGAAAATTCAAAAATCGGAGAAAAAAATATGACCATAAAAAAATAATCAATATGTGCAAATTTGTATAACACACAAAAAACACTCTCGACCTTTTGACACAAGTATACACACACTCTTCAAAACATGAATTTAGCTATATCTCACAACATTCTATTACAAGAGAATAAGAAAAGTCAAGCACTAAATCAAAGTGTCTTAAACTTAGGACAAAAAACATAACGGACTTAGAGTTACATTCACTCCTTAATTATCCTAGACAATATAAAACTTTTTAAGACATGTTAACTTCATCAACCTAACATTTATTTTATCACTTTTATACTGGTGAGAGGTTTTTATAATTTTGGTTTATGTTATATACTTTTCTCATCGTGACAAATTATATTTGCCAAATATGTTTTGTCATTTTCAACTTAAATTTTCATGTTTATAGATTTTTTTTTTTGTTTGAATATGTGAAAGTGAATTTGAAAGGACTCTCACATTCATTGTCTGAATATATTTATTGGAGTTAAGAGACAGTTAAATATAGCAAGACTATCATACTTTACTTTTAGTAAACCAAAAATATAAAAAGTTGTTAGTTTAAATATAAAATTTTTACTTTCAATAATTTTGTTTGAATTTTATTAATGATTAAGGCAATTGAATATATCTTAGGTTTTAAAAATTACAAAATTGATACCAATATGTAATTAATAACATGTAATCCACTCGTTCAATTATTATCGAAGTTTAAATAAAATTAACAAAATTAAAATTTATAGATTAAGATTATAATTTTTTTATTATATTAAAATTAAATATATTAATATACATAATTAATTTTTTATTCTATTTATTATTATTATTATTATTATTATTTCAAGTAGATTTTAACCAGATAAACATTAACGAAATAAATATCCAAAATAATTATTTTAGAACATATAAAAAAATATTTAAAAAAATGATTAAGTTATAAATGAGATAAAAACTATTAAAAAGTGTAAATTAATATTTTTATTTTAAATTTATATTATTTCATGTGTATATTTGGTTTATATGATTTTGATCTTTTTATTATTTATTAGTCTAATAAATACTTGGTGTTTTTTTTTACACATTTAGGTTATAATCGTTTGGAATACTCTTCTCGGATTTCAAGTTATAAAAGTTCTCTTTTAGATTTTAAGTATTTGAAAGAAATATTTAAGTCATTTTCCTTATTCATTTGAATTATTATTTATTTTTAAATTTTAAATTTTATCATGATTTTATCTTTAAAGTATATTTTTAAGTATTAATTTAAGTAAAAATTAAAAAAAATGAATAATATATAAGAAAAAGAAATCCACAAATTTATTATTTTAAAATTTTAGTTTTATATAAACTTAACTTAGGTTTCACTTTTATAATAAAAAAAATGTTGTTCTAAGGTGCTATTCACCAAAGTCTCGTAATGATTAAAGTCACAAATGGAAAATATTGTAACAGATAATTTGTGTTGATGACAATAGAGACTGAACACACTCTTTATGAGTGTCACACTTTCCTCGTGAGTTAAGTAATAGATGACAATTAAGGTTGAAGTTATCTTTTAGAGAAATTTTGTTAAAATCTAGAAATTGTTGTATTAATCATAGTCATTTCGTGGTTACACGTAGTGGTAGATATTCATTATTTGTTTAATTTTACTAAATTAGTATAGGAAATTAGTATTTCATCATTTTTAGTGGATCTTCTTTTCTAATCGCCTTTATTATCCAAGTGACTTTAAAATATTCCTTATATTACATACAAATATTCGTTTCGCCTTTATTCCTTTATTTGTATGAAAAAAAAAGTTATTTTTATTACATACATATCATTGTTCTTTCTTTTTACCTTTTTCAAACATTTTCCTTTGACTATAACAACATGATCTAAATTAGTTAATGGTCAATGAGATGAGAATACAACTATTATGAATTATATATAGAAAATACCAACCATAAAGGAAAGTAATAGTGTTTGACTCTATATATCTATCCAATTTTATATTTGTTTTTTCCATTTTACTTCACATCAAATTTATGCATTAATTAATTTCATGTCGGGTTTCTTTATCAAATTTATATCAAATTTCTGCACTTATTGCCTCTAAGTCCCTGTCTCCAATTATTCAGGTCCCTCCGCACGTTACTTCATCTTTTAAGTTCCTATGCCACTTTTGTTCTTCTTATAGTTTGATTATATTTCAATGTAATTTAAGTTTTATATTTAGATATTTGATTAATTTTAATTTTATATTTATACTTATTTTTAACTTAATTAAGTATTTTTTTTATTTTAAAATTAATATAATATCTTTCATTACTTTGATGTTATTTCTATTTAAAGTTTTACGTGTCAAAATATATATATTTTCTTGCTTTTATTTTAACGTATGTATTTTCTTCAATTTTGTTTATATTTGTATGTTGAAATTAAAGAGGAACATTTTTTTTGTAAACATTCAGTTAAAAAAAAATTAAAAAAAAAAATCTTTTACCTTTTTATTAAGTCTTCGTTAACCTTTTAACCCTTTTGTAAAATAATAAAATGTAAATATTATATACATTCTCATGTTTTATACTCACTACTCATTTAATGTTATTTTTTATTCTGATAAATTGACAACACTCTTATTTTATATAATTATCTTTATTTTTATTTTTTATTGTTCTTCCCTCTATTGTTTCTTTTACACTTTATATTCTTTAATCAAAGTAGTAAGTATACTAACCAAACAAAAAAGTGCTTACTTACTACTGAGCAACTTCCAGCTCAGGCACAGCTCAAATCCAACACTCACTTTCTCTAAACCCATCACTCTCTCACAACGCACAACAAATTCCATAAATATATGAATAAATTTATATTTATTACTATGATACTAGTGTTAAAATATATATCATTTGCATTTACTTATATTGTTAAATATTTTTTTGTCCTTTAATTTTTAGTAAAAATTAAAATTAGTTTTTTTTCGAAATTTTGAATTAATTTACTCAATGATATTTAAAATTGTGTGAAATTAATCATTTTAATCAAATTTTGTTATATTTATTTGACGTTTCAAAATGTATTTCTTAGCCAACATTGAAACGTAAATGTGTCAAACAGTGTAAACAACTCAAATAATATCATGAAATACAGTTGAAATGTCAAATAAACATAACAAAATTTGGTAAGAAAGACTAAGTTCACACACTTTTAAGGTTGAAAGATTAAATTGGACTAACGTTTCAAAAACTGACTAATTCCAACTTTCACTTGGAGTTAAAAGATAAAAACATTTTTAATCTTATTAATAATAAACACGTTAGCGTGTATTTTTATTAATATATTAATAACTATGTAGATATTTATATTTCTCAATACATATAATATAAATATTACTATATAATAATTTGCACCAATAACATTGTATATTCATATGCATAGTTATATTTAAAATTATATAAATGTTTTAGAAGAGGTTAATGAGAAATATATGATATAAATATATTTTCAGCAAAATATATAATTATTACAGGTATAATATCTGATTTCAAACATAGTATGAAAAAGAAGTTAAAGTCAATTAAAAATTAAATTAAAAGTTAATTAGCTAGGAACTAAAAATAAACTTAATGTTAATGCATGACATAATAAGGAACGACTTTATGCAGTGTAATCATTTTATCGAGATTGTAAATATTTTTCTATGGAGACAATTACACTAGAGATAAATATAACTATTATGTGTGATGATTTTTCTTTTATATATTTAACACTTTGCAGATCTTCAATGAAAACCTTCTCATATTACATAGACTTCTGTTCATCGCAAAATGTAGAAGTGGAGATTCTACTCGTAAAATATCAATAAATAAATGCTTTTGCGATATAAAAATAAACATGTAAATCCGAAGTCTTTGGATCCAATTGCTTCAAACATGATTTTAAGGTTTACCAACATTACCTCAACAATATTAATATTTCGCACAAAATAAGTTTTGTGTTTGATAAGAAAATTTATAATTTGTAAGATGTTAATATACATTGAATTTAAATTGATTTTATTTTTTATATGTTTTGTTTAGACGAGGTAATTTAAATATAGTGAATTGTATTTTTTTTATAAGGTATTTTAATTTAACAAGGTTGAGCTCATGCAAGGTTGGACTGAGGTAGACTGAGTTAGAGTTAAGTCAAGTCAATCCAAGTCCAGGTTGAATTGATTTGATATGGGCCCAAATTGAGTCAAATAGACTTGCCTTAATTGAGTTGCGTTGTTCTGGACCTAGATTGAGCCAAGTTGTCACAAGTCAAGGTTGAGCCGAATTGGCTCAGCCTAGGTCGAGCTAAGTTAGCTCAGACCAAAGTCAAGTCAAGTCGGTTCGGGTCTAGGTTAAGCCAAGTTGGTCTAACCTAAGTTGAGTCAAGTCGAGTCGAGTCAAGCTCATATTCAATTGAGTAAGGATGAGTCCATGCTCACTTGAGTTGGGCCCAAGACACATTTAGTCGAGTTGGACTAAGCCCATGTCAATTCTAGTTTGATCAATACTAGGTCGAGCTAAGTCTACTTGGGCCCAAGTCGAGTCAAGTCGACCAAGACTCTATCGAGTCAAGTCAATTTTAGTCGGATCGAGTCGATTCGAGTTAGCGTGGGCCTGATCAAGTAAAGTCAAGTCGGCATGTGTAAGCCAAATTGAGCAAGTCTACTTGGGCTGAGGTTGAAATGACTTTATCTGAGTTGAGTTAGGGATGATCCAAGTTCATTTGAGATGAGGTCGACCAACATTTAGTAAAGTTGGGCTAAGCCTAACAATGCCCTAGTCTATTAAGACCAAGTTCGGCCTAGCCCTACCAAGCACATGTCAAGCCAAACCTAGGTCAAGTCAAGTTGGCCTGACCTAGGTTTAGTCGAGTCGGCGCAAACTTGATCACTCCAAGTTGACCCAGGCCTAGGTTGAGCCAAGTCGACTCAAACTGATCGAGTTGAATTCTCTTAGGTCCATGTCAATCTGAGTCAAGGCATGATTACCTGAGTTAGGTTAGGCTCGTGTCAAGTCAAGTTTAGTTGAGTTCGAAGTTGAGTCCACTCTTAGGTCCACGTCAATCTGAGTCAAGGTAGGATCACATTTAGCTTAGTCGGGTTAGGTCCATGTCAAGTCAAGCTCGCTCGAGTCCAAGTTAGGTCAAGTTGGGCCTAAGTGGGATCTAGACAAATGGGGTCATATTTGGCCATTCCCATGTTAAGCCACGTCATCAGGTCCGAACCATGTCAAACTAAGTTGTGTCGAGACTATGTCAAGTTAAGTCGAGTTTAATCTAACAAAGGTTGAGCTGGATTGACTTGGACCCAGATTGACTCAAACTACGAATACAAAAAATGAATATGAATAATTTTAAATTCTTACTTATGAATTTAAGTAATCTAATTACTCTAATGAAATTTTAGAATTTCAATTTCTTTCAAAATTCCTTATTAAAACAACATATGTTATCATAAGACATTTCAAATTCTGAAAAGAAAAGAAAAAACAAACATGAACTACACTCTTAAAGTCACTTATCCAAACACACTCTTAAAGTCACTTACCATAAATATCATGGTGACACCTTTAAAAAAATTATATACACATTCTATTGTAGTTCTTTTTGTCAATTTAAACATTTTTATCCACATCAAAAAGGTGATTTATATGCTAGTATACAAATCGTGATAGTACATTTTTGTAATGGTGCAAGACCTATTTTCCTACCACATTGTACCTTAGTGGGAAGTAATCATCATAATTACTTAAAGCACATATTTTCAAAAAATACATTATTTTACATTCAAAACCTTCGTCAAAATTGATTGTCGATCACCTTTTTTATATGAACTTGTCTACTAGAGCTACCAACTTCATGTTGTCTTTACCTCCTAGTTATTTTCAAAATATATTTTTCTTCACCATTATATATTCATAATTTCTTCTTCCTTGAGTTTTCATTCTACACCATCCATGTACATTGGATTGCTTAGATCTATCAAATGCTTTGTAAAATTTATCAAGATAGGAATATGATTAATAGACGGAGACCAAACTTTACTTGTATATTTGTAGTATATATATAATAACCACTTCAATAGCTACTTTGTTATCAATTCATTTGAATATTAACTAGTTTGAATGCTAGTTACATTAAATAATCACATGCATAAAGGTTTACTTTGAATTATATATTAAAATGAAATCAATTATATTTTTAGTTAATCATGCTACATAACATCTGTGATGCTTCATTTATGTTAGTATCATCCCTCATTTATCTATGAACAAGATATTCATTCTTGTAACTTGTTTTGTGTATGTGCATGTCTAACCTTCAAAATCCATTTATCTCTTACTCATCCTCTCCTTATGATGCTTGTTTATTACATTGAATTATACATCCTCAGAAGAAGTTTGGTTAACTTGTCCTTTATTCTTCCTTTTTTATGTCTTTTTTCCCATTGGGTATATCAAAGTTGTTGTCGAGCCTTCACCATAACTTGTATGTATTAGGATTGGAAGGCGAGTAGGACACCACTATAAAAGAAATCTTTACCTTTTTTGAATTGTCTTCTTTAACAAATCTTTGTATCAAGGTTGATTTTTCAAATAACGCCATTTGAGCTTCAATAAAAGGAATCTTTGATCTTTTCATTCAACATCCTCATTTGAGGTTCAACTTTTCCTCTTTTATAAGGCAGGTGAGTGAGAACCAACAAAATTTGTAACAACAATATGAATCTTATTCCATCAACCTCTCGATCTTGACAACAATTGTGGTTCATCACTATTGTATTTGTTGTGGTGGGTAACTTTCAACTAAATGTTTTTTTTTCACATTCATGTTTGCAATTAGATTGGTTGATGAGTTATGTCATGCTTGAATTAGAATAATATTTTCTTTCAAACATCATTTGACACATTGACTTTTGTTGTCACTATGTCCTCTGTTGCTGAGTGTAGTATAACTAAGTTTAGTTTAAAAAATTATAAATTTTGAGAAAAAATTGACTAGGATGGTGATTCACATTATTTATTAGATACAACTACTCTAGTATAGTATTCATCGTAAGGTTTATAATTTAGGGTTTAAGGTTTAATAATTAAAACGATATATAATGAAAGTGAGAATATAGCTAAATACAAAATTAAAACAATATATAATGAAAAGGAGGCAAAGGGGAAATATGACTAAATAGAAAATTAAATTAATAAAATAGATCAAGGGAAGAGATAAATAAAATGAAAGTAGAAATAAATAGAATGAAAGCGAAAATATAACTAAAACTAGAGTGCTTTAATGATTTTTAGCTTGAAACTCTTGAGAGAAAAATGGATATGAAATTTGCTGTAACAAGTATTTATAACATTGTAACTTTAATAAATTACTATAATGGTATAAATATGATAGGGAACATTATAATAAAATTTAAATAATGTTTGTATTAAATGTATGTTATTTTTGTTTGTGGTGGCTTAGTCTTGGGTCTCGACACTCTTCTTAGGTTGTATTACGATGACCTTTTTCCTAGTTGTGGTAGCTTTTTTCATATATGGTGGCATCTCACTGCTTGTTGTGACTTTTTTCCCAAATACTTTTGTTCTTCGACTATAAAACTCTAATGTTGCGCTCTTGACTTGAGTTCATCTATAGATTTTATTTCATAAATTATTTTATGTTAATTTGTTTTGTATGTCAGCGACTTATTTTAAAGAGTTATGATGATTTATTTATGTAATTTATTAAGGGTTATTCATCTTGTCATTGTTGATTTTAATTTTCTTTTGGATTGTTGAATCATTAAATTGTTATGATCTCTTGTTTCCTCCACAATAATTTGTGAATAAAAGTTAAGAAAAATGTGTTTGTGCAAACAACCATTAACCAACATGGTAAACAAAGATATTTCCTCCAATAATGGATGTGCATAAGTGCCAACCTTATTATCCGAATCACCAATTTAGTTTCTTCTCCTACATTGTTCTCTTGTAAAATCATCTTCTCATATCTAAAAATGGTTAAGATTGAAGTAACTAAAGAAAGTATGCACTCTCAATCTTGTTATTTACAATCATATAAAGGATAGTGGATTGAAATCTAAAACATTCTCATTTAAGACGAAAAGTTTGTGTGTAATGAACTCTGAAAATTTTCTTTCATGACATATCTATGTGGACACGATTGTTTCAAGTATTTGCCCATCCTTCTATTCTTAGGTTTTCATAATATCTTTACCTTGTGTCGTACTTGAACTACCTAATTATCGCAAATACTTCAAAGTAAGGTCACCTATTAACATATCATTCAATCTTCCTTTTGATATCGAGAAAGTTATAAACTTTTTTATGTGACGAGGTGTTTTGATCCTAAACAAAACACTCAATTACTTAACGACAAGCCATGCAGAAAAACTCTAAAGTTTCCACAAAGTAGAACGAATGAACAACAAATTTATGTACCAATGGGTGAATTTGATGTAACAAATACTATGAAATGTCCACACCAACAACAAATGAATCCCACAATCTCTATATGAAAGAAACGTGTGAAGAAATAATCAAATATGAACAAAATAGATAAGGAGAACCTTTACATAAGAGAACACACTTCATCAAAACTTTCTTAAATCTTGAAATTAAAATCAAAGTATTAAGTCCGTTAAATCTAAAATGAAACTTAAAATATTAATTTCATCTATTCGCGAGCACCTTTTACACAATTTGTATAAAGTATAGGAATTAAACTATAACATTGATTAATATAGGATTTTAAAAAAATTTACACTATTACAAATTCTCATATTACATAGGATGTTTCTTGCAAATTTGTTAAAAAAATTTGCAAAAAAATACTTTTTTTCTGCTATTTTTTCTAAGAATCTTAATTGGTAGGTGATTCCTTCGTGGGTAATCATTTCTTACAAAATTATAAAATTCGTAGGTATTTCCTACAAAATTTGTTATAAAAATTATTTTATACAAAATATTTTGCAAAAAAATTGATAGCAATTTTTTGCAATTTTTTTTCCATAACAAAATTTATAAATATTTTCTAAAATAAATTTCAAAACAAAATTGGTAGAAAATATGATTTTTTTAATAGTGTTGATATATATTGAAGATGAAATTTATATTTAATTATTTTTTGTTTAGGACTTTTGTAATCATATAAACATGAAGTTAAAAGACAAGAATGCGTAAGAAAGTTGGTGTATTTTAAGAAAACAAAATTTAACTCTTCAATAACATGAATATGTATCTTCTTAAATAAAAATAGATATACATAAAATGTTAAAAGCTAAACAAATTTAATTCATATTTTACTATTTTTACTATTTTGTGCATACATCTTTCTCCCTTAAAAGGAGGTATACTCCAATAAAATTAAACTACTGTTAGTTTTGTTTTCGGTTTAATCCCTAAACACAAATATTTGGTTACAAAATTACATAAGAAATAATTTGTGTTTGTAAATAAATTATATATGGATGTTCAAAATTTAAATTAATTAAAAATAATCAAAATAATCAAAACACTATGTGCATACGTGTTAGTAGTACCATCGTCATATAAATACACATAATTGAATGAATTTTAAAAAAAAATCATACAATTAATTAAAATTTAATTATACTCATATTAAATCTTAACCATTGAAAAACGATCATTCATTTATTTTTACTATTCTTATTTCTAGTAATAACTAAATGTTGTGACATCTACACAAGTTGGTGGAGACAAATAATAAAACTAAATTGTTCTCGTTGTATCACAAATAAAATTATAAAATTTCTTTCCTCCTTGTGTATTACTAAAGAATCTTCCATTGAAATTTCTAAAATGTTTACTTGTACTCTTAATTTCTTTATCATGTTTTTTGGTTGATTATCCTCTTTTGAAAAATAAGGTATGTAAAGAGTAATAATAATATCACTCTTCTAAACATCAAGCTCGTAATGAAAAATTGGTTCCCCAAATGAACCTAAATCACCAAAAATGATATCATCATTTTCAGTGTAGATGTCTGGCCCTTGATTCTCAAATATTGTTTGAATGTCTTCAGGAAATGTGCGACGAGAAGGATTTGACTCTGAAGATTGTGCTACATGCTCTGTTGTGTTCTCGTCAGTGATTGAACCAAGTTCATGTGAAACAAACCCTAGTTCAATATCATCAGCATTAGAATTTACATTTTCATTTATAGGAACATTTTGATGCTCTTCTTCGGTTTTAGGACCTGGCCAGTTGATATAACGACTCACGTCAAAGTTCGTAACAGCATTAGCTCCTCTGTATTCTATGGCTGCCATGTCATATGCTGCTGCTGCCTCTTCTTGTGTAGCTACAATATAACATAAAAACTTTTAAGATATAATTCAATCTTACAAAACTAACTTTTAAAATAACATTTATATTGACTTTATCTTCGGTCTATTTGAGATTTCCAACATAAACAAGTAAATAAATAAAAAAAACATTAAAAAGTGATTATTAAACTTTTGTACCCAGATATTATGCCATGTTATGATAACCATTTGTTGAGTGAAATTTTTTATGTTTAATTAGGTAAGTGAAAATAACAGTTAAAACCTAAGTTATGTAACATCACAATTTTGACATAATGTGTTGAGACATATGCCGATGTCACTACCAAACCTATGATTTTTCTTCTTCTTTCGGTTTTGTTTAGAATAAAAAAAGGACAAGGAAGAATGATGTCACTATTAAATAGCTTTATTAAGCAGTTGGAGTTTGGTGATCTATATTGCAACCAATGTGATTTGATTGCATATTTTGACCTTTATATATTTGTTCTGCGGGACCATCTTGAAAGGAAGTAGGTATTTTCTTGTTAGAATTGGAAAGAATGGTCAAATACAACTTCAAAATTTCATACTAAAGATGCATGTAAATGCATTCAAATGTAAACACCATATGCTTCGTTGTAAAGATGAGAATTGCACATCAAAACCATTAATGAAAATAGACTCGAACACCTTTTTTTTTTCTTCTTACAATTATATAAGTCATACCCAATTTAAATATTAGATCATAGTCTAAGAAAATTACCATAAGTTCCAAGATATAGGTATTTGTTGCCAAAGACCCTGCCAATTCGAGCTTCCCATCTTCCATTATGGTGGTGTCTAATCATTTAAAACAAAAATTCAGAGCATTTTCCACCAATAGAGAGAGAGAGAGAGAGAGTTTATGGAAATTAAATAAAAGTTAGAGACATTGAAAAAGTTGTTTGGTATATATGATTGTAATTTCACACTTATTGTATTTTACATAATTGATCTTTATAATATGCAATTTTAATAAATGTCCACTAATGGTGAGAATTCACTACCTTTTTGGACAAAAATATTGCTCAATAATTATAAATGTACATTTTAAATTTTTGTTGTACTTATTTTGCTTTTTATATTTTTCTTCTCTCTCCAACGGAATCCATTCAAAATGGGATATTTGTTCTTTTTTTTCCTATATTGCCTCCCAAAATATTGGATATACTACCTGCAAACTAATTCATTTATTGTACTAGAAAAATAAATATTTTATATAATTTACACTATTTTATATAAATATTAACTCTCAGCTACTACTTTAATTTCTCTTAGAACTGATATAATTACCACATTTTTTATATTTAAAAAAAAAATTGTATTGAAATGTTAAAAACCTAACATTTTCCAACAAAAACAGAGCAAGGTTGGAGTACCTTGCTACACCTCTGTATTTCGAAACTCCTCGAGAGAATCCACTGCTTTTTCTGCAGAATGAAAAATTGAATACAATAAGAAACAACCTCAACAGTTCCAAAAACAAAAAAGACAGAGAAAAAAGCTTGAGAAATGCATAATCATGTGCAGAAATGAATAATGGAGTTAAGAACTGAAAAATAACCTTCTCAAGGATCCAATGTATTCTTCTTTTGATTGACCCTCCATTTCCTTGAGCTTCTCCTCATAATTTGTTAACTGTGACAAAAAACACACACAGTGAAGTGATCGATGAAATCTGATATACGAACAACAAAAACATTGTTTATGAAAACATCATTTGAATCAAAGACGAGAAAAATACTGGGAAATTGAGAATGGTATCTTGACCCCAGTACTTCAATGCTGCCAAATCATAAGCACGTGCTGCAGCTTCTTCATCATCATATGCCCCTAACAAAGTTCATTGCAAACAATTCTCAATGCCAAATTAAGGAAAAATAAAAAGTAAAAAGTAACATCATCGAAGGTTTTCGTTATCCAAACCAAGACTCGTATCATACCTAGATATACTGCATCCATCCATGGAGTTGTTTAGTTTTCCATTGCCAGAACATAATCAACATGAAGAAAATCAGAAAGAGAGAGAGGGAGTGAGTGATGAAGAGATGAAAAAATAAAAAATAAACCCAGCAAACCTTGTCTTCCTTTCTTGCTCTGCGATTCATTCCAACAGTTTTTGTCCCAGAGATGAGCCTCATACCGACCAGTCCAACGATGTCTGAAAAAACCACATGCATGCAAACAAAGTCAGCCATAACAACACAGCATTATGAAACATGGGAAAGAGCGAAGAAGGAAGGTGTTGAGACATAGATCTAGATTGATGAGTAGTGGAGAGAGTGTGAGAAAGTGTTGTTAATATTAACCTTGTGACACCCCTATAGATTGAACTTCGTTGTGGTGGTGAATCTCTTGGAACGGTTTTTCGTGTGCGTTTGACAGTGTTGTTGGTGTCAGTGTTCTTGAGGGTTTTCTGCGATTTTCTGGCCATGAAAACTCAGGGGAGAAGAGAGAACCACTGCAGTTCATACAGTTCATACAGTTCAAGAGGGAAGGTCGGAGAGGGTTATAAATATGACTAAGTCATCCAATAAAAAGGGCATTAATTAATTAATAGAAATAGTGGACGAGAATGAAAAAGTAGGTTAATTCTTTATTTCTCGTTCTCTATATATATAAATATAAATAATTTATAAATTTTATTTTCCTTTTTCTTGTTGATGCAGTAGCGGTTAGTAGTTGAAATACAGATTCTTCAGGATGGAAACGAGTAATAATCTCCTATCACACTTCATTAATACTTGTTCTATATTTTACTTTTCCTATCATATCATTAATGCTTTAATTAATAAACTTTTTCATAAATTCTTACATTTTTTTTTCATAAGTTATATTTTTTTCTATTTTTTCTTTTGCAGTTTAAGTAAGACTGCTTCTGGTTGGGTAACCAATTCTCTTTTGAAGAATGAAAAAAAAGAAGAAAGAGAGAGTCAATGTGGTTACACGAAACTAGGCAGTTAGTTTAGCTAACATAATCAATGACTTGCAACAATATTTTTCTAATTAATTTTTAAATCATAAAAACATAACTTTTATTTTGAAGAAGAATTGTAAGTAAAAATATCTATCTAAGAAATAGACTGTTTTACGTATCCACGTGTTGTGGAGATGAAAACTTGTATAGAACAGAAAAACAAAATAATTTTATAATTTAATTTAGAAATGATACATAATTTTTTATAGTAATCTGAAAAAAAAAACATATTTTAATCTTTCAAATTTAG